>LNAP01005657.1_pt1 | contig 11034 bp, 11 predicted proteins | sample 602601 | NCBI WGS metagenome assembly LNAP01 (sample SAMN02440304, study PRJNA202911) | soil metagenome | biome: Subtropical and temperate rainforests or woodlands; isolation source: soil samples (1 kg each in a 20% v/v slurry with milli Q water) were... ...
CCCGCCCCCACCGCGCGCCCTTCGCTGCGGCTGGATGGTGTCTCAGTGCGCTACGCGTCCTCGCATTCCTCCAACCGATCGGCTTCGGAGGATAGTGCCGACTTCTCTGAGGAGGAAGAGTAAGCATCATTATTTGCGTTGTGGTACAAAACGATGAAAAAGAAACAGAAAAGGTATGTTTGTGGTGTGCATAAACAGACTGTAATTGTGTACTGTACATAAAGTGTGTATCAACACGACGAGAGGGAAAAAGGATCTAATCTTAATCTCCCACTTAGGTTGTTGAATTTGTATCGAATACTGTGTGACAAACAAGTGCAGAATGGAAAAGCTAGTACAAGCCCTTCTGAGGTAAAATGTCAGCATAAGGAAAGATAACGTTTGTAGTAGGTACAATATAATTAGTGTGTGACGAATACTTTGTGACAAAATGTGCAGAATACGAGCAAGTACATGCCCTTCTGAGAGAAAACGTCACATATAGGAAAGTTGCTTTTGTCAGTGTATACTATATTTTTTTTGCTTCCCTTCCGTTGTGTATCGATTACTGTGCGACAATTGTGCACAAAACGAGCTAGTACAAGCCCTTGTGAGAGAAAAGGTCGCATATTGGAAAGGAACACAGTTTTAACCAATACCACGCCGTAATTATAGTGGTTGCGTGTGAATGTGTATTGTATAGTAAAGTATGACGCGAGACCTGGGTATTGATATTCACCCACTGATATGGTATGTTGCAAAGGGCGTTGGAGCACCTGATGCTGTGTGAACTCACGGTATCGGGCGGTTGACCTCTTGCGATGTATTGTTTTTTATTTTCTTGTAACCTAATAAAAGTAGTTTAAAATTCTGCCTTTGTCTTGACAGAACCACCGTTGCAATGTTCGATACGCGGAGCATAGTAATTCCCTGTTTCCCGAAAGGAAGTGAGGCAACACTCTGGAGTGGAAGGACATCAAACTAAAGTGACTTGGGATCTGCCCATTTCCATACCTATATTACTAAAGGATGCATAGACAGCAGCAGATAAATAGTCTTACACCAGAGCTGAGACTTTGCAAAGTTGTGCAGAAAGTCGGACAGTGCACAAGCTTTGAGCTGTTTGACGAGGCAACAAACGAATTTCTCTTGGCGTGCGCCATGGAGAATACTGCTCTTGGGACCTTAATATTCTCCACATTCCGTGATTGTCATTTGCGAAAGCTTGACGACATTGCCTTTCTGCTAAAAGGACACGTCGATTTTGTTGCGACTATGTCGAGAGACTGGATGAGCGGACTGAAATTTATTCTGACCGACGCTACAAACGAGGCAATCTGCGAAATAAGGTAAAGTTGAAAATAATGCACTCTCAAAGTCTATGACTAAAAGGTTCACTCATTGTTCCAGATTCACTTCGTCGGTATTCGAAAGACTGCCTATTTCATTCAAGGTAAAAATTTATCCGCAAGCTACAGAGACAGAGGAAGTTCCATTATCTCGCAATAAGAAACCACAGAGAGTGGGCATTTTTACCAACTTGACTCACTGTTTTACTGACAACTCTTGCCTTGAGACTTCGGAAGAACATCGTGCCAAAAGCCCGACACATTTTCAGAGCCAATACGCACCGTTGGACGACGTGTGCGCCGCCAGTGACACCATCTACCTGCAGACACGCAAACCTCAATGGAACAGAGAAATCAACCACTGGGTACATAACTTCGGCGGCCGGGTCAAGGTGCCTTCAAATAAGAACTTCTTGATGACGCAGAGCGAGGCAGAGGAGGTGATGACTGTCTCTCAACGGTTCACCTTGTCAGTGCCAAGGGCCACCAGGGCAGCAGAGGAAAGTCAAACAGACCGCGTGTGTATCCGCCACGGCAAGGTAACCATTACTATACATATATCAATTATTTCACGAGCTATGGCGTAACGGTGTTGGCTTTTTCACTGATTGTTCTGTTAGTGCGCGGAAAATACGTACGTGCTGGACTTCCGCGCGCCGGTGTCGATGCTGGTTGCGTTTGCAGCAATGTGCGCCACGCATGCCGCCAAGCCGCTCGTCAACGCATAATATTACTCAAATGGGTTTTGAGGTGTTAAAGTCATGGGTGAAATCGTAATAAAGTGTTTTGATAAAATGGAATACCCAAGTAAAAATTGAAATAATGACCGCCACATAAATCAGTTTTATCTTTTTAAAAGTTCAATATTGCAATGCGAAAACGAAAAGATCAAATAGCAAAGAGCAATAAACAGAACTTCTCGCTCTTCTCGAATTGGTTAGTCTACTAAATGGGTTGATCCATAACGGTCATTTTCATGTCGCGCCAATCCTTGCCTAATTTAATTCTTCCAGAAAACTCAGTCTTCACTATTCGTGCAACGACCTCGTTCACGGCCGGAAAATACACAAGTGTGCGCAACTTAGTGCAATTTTCGAGCATATAGCGCACATCTTTCTCGTCTAGGGAGGATACACTTTGGTGCTGGGCCGTTGGTGGTCGTCCTGCAAACACAGGTGCGTCAACGCGTGGCAGTTCTTGCCAATCAGTCGAAGAATCCGATTGTTGATAACCGTATCGGACACATGCAACTTGATTAGCCTGATTAACTGACGGTTCTTTCCCTCAAGTCCGTGCGTGCCGAAGGTTGTCAGGGCAGGGCACGACCGGAGCAAGTTAGAAACCCCTTGTTTAAACTCCGCGTCCTTGGGAATTTTGGCCCGGATGGATAACAGCGACAAGGTGGTGCAGGCGTGCTGGGCCAGGGTGGCTAGACTTGTATGGGTGAGTGCGTTTCCGTAATTGTCATCCAAGATGAGGGATTTTATCTTCAGATGCAGCGCAATGTGCTCGACCGCCGCAGGTGTGATGGTGGGTACATACGTGAGATCTAAGTGGAGAATGTGAGGGCAGAGGGTCACCACCAACAGAATCGCCTCGTCGTCCACTGTGCTATAGGCTAGACCCAGAGACCTCAGTTGAGAGCACTGCATGGCGACGTTCACAGTTTTGGGATTGTCCATCAATGTGGCATTCACCTTCACAGCGTGGAAACCAAACTCCATCAAATGGGACAGCATCGAGGGCGGGTCCACTGCGACCACTGTGGACTGCATTCTTTCTGAATAGACATACATAGTCTTGCTCGACTGGTTATTCTCTCCGTGTAGCTTGTAGGCCCGCTCCAAAACATCCGGTTTTTCAGCGTAGTGCAGGACGACCACTTGCAATCTTGCATTGGCAGCAATCAAAGCTTTGAGTGGAGCTGTTTCAAATGCTTGATTCGTTGCGTACACCAACTTAACCAATTTATTACAAGCCTTTGTAATCATAGCGAATTCTTGTCTCGTTTTGAGCCGAACAGTTGTCAAGTGCGTGCTGGACAGCTGCATGCATTTTGTTACATCAGCTTCAAAGTAATCCGAGAAGTCCAAAGAACTCACTTTCACCGAACGAGCAGCGAGCCAATCAACGAAAAAGGAGGTTCGAGAGGGAACCCTGTTGAATGACGGGGCGGGAAACGTCGCAAATTTAATCAGATCCAAAAATCCTTGCCTACTGGTAGAGTTGAGCATACAACTGTCGAGACGAGCAATGTCTTTAACTTCAAGCCAAAGCCATAATATCTCTCCAGTTAAACTGGACGGAAGGGCGGACACAAAGTCAAAGAGCTTCATTACAGTGTGCCAGTTTCAATTATGAATATCAAACAAAAGAAAAGATCAGTTGACAAAGATCGTGGAAGGGGACAAATATTTGTTGTTTTTGTGTACGCTTTAGAGTATCCAAAAACATATCTTTCACTCACTACTTTGAAAACGAAGTGAGACACACCCAAGACTTCATGGCACCATATAACCAGAAGCGGGCTCACATAGCTCGCCGATTTTGAAAAATTATCTTGCTGCAAAGAGGTTTACACAACACTCCGGGATGGTTCTGATTTTTTCCCTTGCCCTCATTTCCGTCGTGACAATGGCAGCCGGGTCTAACTTGTTGCCACAAGTAAATTTTAAACAGTTAATGACATCCAAGAAAGGAATTGTTGCCTTTTACAACGTATATGCAGGTGGAAATCACTATGACGACATTGTTAAAACGCAACTCAAGACTGTCAAAGGCAGTGGGCTGTTGGATCAGCTTGACCGTGTGTTCTACACAACCAGCGGTGAGCATGGACGAGAGTATAACATTGGAAACAGCAGTAAGTATGTTCACGTTGCTCATTATGAAGGCTTGAATGGTGAATTGCATACGTTGAATCTGCTCCACCATTTCTGTCATGCAAACCCGGCATCCAAAGTTTTGTATTTCCACGATAAAGGCAGCTATCATTACAACGATGAGAACCAAGAGTTTGTGAAGCTGCTCAACTGCTACGTATTGAACACACATTGCATTGAGGCTTTGAACGACCACGACACGTGTGGCTGGCGCATTTCCCCCATTCCCGTCCCTCACTACAGCGGCAATTTCTGGTGGGCACGGTGCAGTTATATCAACACTTTGATCAACCCGATGGCTCAGATAAACAACCAGACTTTCATGGAAGAGGCACCAAATTTGAACCCGTGTGTCGGCTTGACCAACCGTTTCTTCGCTGAGTTTTGGATTGGAATGGGCCCCAAATTCCTACCTGCTGATTGCATGAATGCCACAGTTGACACGTCGTATGTGTACAGCTATACCTTTCCCAAGGTAGCGTACAGCCACTGCCATGGGCCTGACAAACCCTCTGGACTGCCCTGCCAGACCGCCAGTACCTACAAAGATGCGCACCTCTTCCGGGAGACAATTAGTCGCATGAGTCTCCAGCACGAGAATCCTATCTGCCGGGACAACTACGACGAGGTTATTAAATCCACCCAGATGATGTACGGACAGAAACCACATACTTATATCGCGTGGATGGGGCGTATCTATCCAAAAGTTAATCTTACAGAGAATACCGTGATCCGCTTTCACAACAGCCCGGAAGTGTTCAATGTGCGAGACGGTGTGTTGCACAGTGTGCCTAATATAAAGACGTTCTTGACCTTGGGCAAGGATTTCAGCGAGGTGAAAGTGTTTCTTTCTACGCAGCGGCGTTCCTTTGTTTTTGGCGAGGCTCTGCCCAGTGCGTAGTGCAGCATTGTGTGTTGTATAAACTTCAAGCGAAGTAGATGGCCATGCACAACCCTACAGTATCCGTTTTGTTAACAGTTGAGATAATTTTAAAATTATCGTTATGAAGACATTGCTTTATTAGAAACTTGTAGTGCACTCGATTACACATGCACACCGTGCATTACACTGCCACTGCAAACACCAATTTCCACAACAACTTCAAGAGTCAAATTAGTCGGACCTTTCAATTCGGTGTCTTCAAAGTCAGTTGTGCGAAGTTGAAGATATTGGCAACGTTCAGCAGTTGGTCTCTCTCCCCATTCATCTGCCAACTTCCCACAATAAGCACCAAAACTAATCGATTAGTTTCTCTGTTATTATATTTCTGAAGCTCAAAGGACACAATGCCTCTCGTCACGTACACCACGACTTCTGTAGGGTTGTCCACTGTCGCATGTTTCGCCGTCGTTCTGGCGTGCAGAGAATACGGTAAAAAGCAACACACAGATATCAAGACCACTTTAAAGAGCATGCCTCATCTGGTGGACCATTTTGTGTACGATAAGGACTATCAGAGTATGAGATTAACGGTCTTCTCATATATGCTCGCATTCGCATCAGCAGTGGCGATCATGATTCTGTGCGGCAGCTCGGCACAATCCCCTTCCTTGATTCTGCAATTGTCAAGTGTTGTAGGGACTTTTCTTCTGTTTGGAACTACCATGATGGCAATAGGATTATTCATGTACCCAAGCTCTGCACCGGAAGAGCGAAATCTGTGCGATGTTATTGTGCCAACGCTTGGATTGAGCCTTATGGGCATTGCTGTTGTGTCTTATGTTTTCAACTGTGGTCTGCTTGCCTAATTTTCACCGTAAGGGAGTAGCAGTCGCAGCTATAAATATAAATATGCTTCACTTGTCGTTTCATTCGCGAATAAACTTTTCATGTTATTAAATGTAACATCCATCAAACAAATTACGATTTTCATTGCATCATCATCGCTGATCTTACGTCGTAGTTTATTTCAATTCATGACAACTATATATAGTAGTAACTAAAATATCATACGCTTGAAAAGAAAGTAACAATGAACAGCAATACAACCGAAAAGCACTACAAAAATAGTTTTATTTGCAAAATTGAGTATTCATCGACAAGGCAAAAACGACGCTCACAACGTGGACACTACCATCGTTCTACGTGGCGGAATAAAGAACCCGAAAGTGCAAGGCAAACATCAATAACAACCCATACGCAATCCCACAAATCACCCACATTAACACCACACCAGGTGTGGCAGAGGGATACACATCAGGATCGAGTTCCTTCATGTTTGTAAAGTTCATGCCGAAATATCCCGTCAAAATCGCCAGCGGAGCGAGAATCGTGGTGATAATGGTCAGCATGAAAGACATAAAGTTGCGTTTTTCGTCAAGCTGCGTGGCGATCAAATGCTTCAGACTTTCGACCTTGAGGGCATACTTTTTCAATCGTTCTTTCCAGTACACCAATCCTTTGATTTCCATCTGCTCGTACCCCTCCAAGTGGCGGTGGATTTCTCGGTACGGGTCCGCGCCGAAAAAGCGTTCGATGATGGCGTAGGAAAGAGATACCTTTTCGACCCCCTCGGGCAGGGCCTCTTCTAGCTTGGCGGCGGCGACGATGGAGCCTCGGCGATGGCCCTGGGCTCGGCTCTGTTTGGCGCGGCCGAACGCACCTGAGTAGAAACAACATAGGTGAGAGGGTGAGTACAAACAAGGAGGAAAACTGAAAAGGAAAGAAACGAAGATTTCTGATGCATTGTCAAAAATACAAGACACGCGCACGACAAGCGCACCACAGCAGGCACAACAAACCGAAAAAAACAAGGAACATAAACATTTCCACTCACTTTGTGGACGCGCCAAAGGCTTCCCAGCGGACGGTGAGCGCGTGACAATGGGTGCAATTTTGTCTTGTTCGCTCTCGCTGTCCGAGTGCAAGCTCCCTGGATTTAGGTCCTGTTGCTCAGCGGCCTGCAGCTCTTCGGCCATTAAACGCTCTCTTTCGGCACTCAGAATGTCTTCTTGTTCCTGTGCGAGGGTCTGCATGATGCCTTCCAGAGGGTCCAGGTAGGAGTTAAAGTCTATCGTGGTGGCAACGAAAAGAGAGAATATACATTGTTAGTGTGAATCTTCCTAAACAGCAGAAAAGTAGACTCTATGCCGTAGATAAAGTTCAACTATACGACATGAGAATATGCAAATATTTTTACAATGCATCACAAGATAAAACAATGTCTACCTTTGAGCACTCTCTCGATTTCCGACAGATGCGCGCTGTGTTTCGACACCACGATATCTTTGATCTCTTTCTCCAACACATTCAACCAATAATCCACAGGAGCCACAGAGTTCATACTGAAGTTGTGTAATAACATTAACACAAAGGTAGCTAATGTACCCGGAGAGTCGGCAAGCTCGCCCGCCACACCAGCACTGCGACCTTTCATGATCACCTTAAAGGTGAAATAATAAAAGAAGTAAAATACAAATTAGAACATGTTAACAAAGTGACACATGCAAAAGAATAGGATTTGGTGAAACTCTCTAGATTGTCAACCAAAGTACAAATCAAAATAGTAAATGAAAAGACGTCCAATAAGAGGAATAGAAAATAACCCACTTACCTCGGCGAGCTTTACCCACACTCCCGAGACAATCCTGCCCAATACACCTGCACGTGCCTGCTGCTCCAACGTGAGTTTCTTTTGTTTCTCACCGTCGATCTGCCGCACTGTGAGCAACGTATGCGCGCCGTAGCCCTGGTCTAAAATATGCACTCCGAGAGAATCGACCGCTACCACAGGCGGCATGGTGTAGAGTTGGGAATTAGAGCGCAGCCAGGTGGGTGGGTATATATAACCCAGGCGGCGCTTGATGGGAACTCCGCCGCCGCTGCTGGAGAAGATTGTGTGCGTGCTGCTGGGGCCTTCTTCTTCGACTTTGTATTTGTTTTTCGAGGGCGACTCCAGCGCGGGAGTGTCCTGTCAAGTAAAGAGGTTATTTTACACGAATGAAGTCACAGGGCACACCAATAAAGATCTACATGTTACAGAACATACTAACAAACACATTGTGTAAAAATTCTTACCTGTTCATCGCCATCTTCTAGATCGTCATCCTCATCATCGGTGTCTTCATAATCAACTGCATCTGGGTCACCCGTGCGCAACATCCACAACAACTGTAAAGCAGGACGAGTAAATGTTTTTTTTTTTAATATCTGATCATGTTGAAAAAGAGTTACTCAAAAACTGATTGAATAATACTCATACGTTCCTGCTTCAGGTATTGGAGAAGAAGAAAAAGGAAAAGAACCAATAAAATGAATTGTTTTACTCACCGACGCCAATCCTTCGGCCCGCTCATAGGCGCCTATCCTCTCGTCATCTGTGGTGTGAGCCAACCAGGACAAGTTCGCCATCCAGGCAAACCTCGAGGTATAATAGGAGACTACCCATTCGGACAGGCCCGTAAAGAAGTTGTTCTCGCACGCAAAACACTGCAATTTGCGCAATACCGGAGGCAAATGATGCACCACGGGGACATTTAAAATGTACTGTGCCTGGGCGAAAAAACTCAACGAATACACACTGCCGTTGGTGTCTATTCCATTGCCCGCAAAGATACGCGACTTGGGATCGGCCGGCAAGCCATTGCCGAAGTTACCAAACGAAGAAATAAATTTGGAGTTATTGGGGAGGCCAAATTTGGCAACGAGTTCCTCCGCCGTGGTGCGGTCCACCGCCGAGCAGGCGACATCCACCCACCACAGGATTTTCGCCTTGGAGGTCTTGTTGCGCGCGCTGTCAAGGCGCAGCATGCGGTCGAGGTTGTCAATCGTGCCGGGTTTGTTGTCCACGATCCAAGGCTCCGACGTGGCGCGGCTGAGCTTGTCAAGACTTTCTCTGTCTCCGGTACTGGTGGTGTAACCCGATGTTGCAGTGGGCAGGTCCACCAGCTGGTGCTTCTCGGGGACTCCATCGGAAGGGATGGTATAGCATTCGAATAAGTAAGTACCATCGGCGGTACAGCCGTACCGGGTAGCGCGGACGAAGGTTTCCCGCTTCGCACCATTGTCCAGCAGTTCCGTGATCGGTGCGCCACAATAAATCTTTTGATATGCAGCAATGAATTCTTGCATGTCCAGAGTACCCGCGAGTTCTCCACCACGCGCCTGATCGACCGATCGAAACACGCGAGCAATGTAATCCGCGGTGGTGTTGATTTTAAGCATCTTGATGATTCCCGTAAACTCGTCGAGGTCCAACTCGCCATCGCCGTTGCGGTCCAGTCGAGAGAACAAGTCTGACAACTGAGACGACGTGAGCATAGGTGCTCGGTTTTTCCTTTTGCTCGGATCTGACAATACGCTAAACTTGGACGAAAGTCTGGAAATTGTCTCCCTCGCGGACCTTCCTTTCTTTTTGCTTGCTTGTCTCTGAAGCGTCGGTAGCGAACCTGAGCTTGCAGTGGCGCCGGCTTCCGGATGGACAGCACCCTTGGAACTGCTTTGGGCAGCAGACATGGTAAAATCTATGCCTGATTTTGTGAAATTGGTCAGGTACGCACAGAAAAGAATGAAGGCTTACCTCAAAAAATTCGAGTGCGCGGCAGCCGTTACTCCGCCTGATCTCGAAGTATATATCATAAATGTTAATGTACTATCTACCTGTACATGAGCGTGTCAGTTCTGCCGGCCAATAACTCCAGTTTAGATCTTGAAAGCTTCCGTAGTTGTTTTAAATAAGTAAGCTTGCTCTTCTGAAGTTTGTATGAGAGCATGACAAACTTGGCAGTTGATCAGTAAAAGTTAAAATCTCATAAATCGTACTATACAGATTTGGTTGTTGCAAAATTAGGACACCGAAACAAGGAAGCAACTCAAACTGGATGCAAAATATATATAAAACTACATGGATGGTGGCATAATCTACGCAACACAATCTTTATCTTTATTTGCTCACACAGATGAAAGTGGACAAGATTTGAATAACACCCACACCGGCCATCAGGAACATGGCAATAATGACCAGCACAGAACCAGGACCCCATTCCAGGTCAACATTGGACTGGTCGTCCAGCTTATCGTAGCAATCACCCATGAACAAACTGAGGGAAATCACACCGGCAGCGCAAGCGGCAGCAGCGAACACAATACTCAGGAGCTGCATGGGGAAGGAAACCGTTCTGGAGAGAGATCCACACACAGACATGGTGCAAAGAGCAATGACGGCACCAATAATACAAAGACCAAAGGAACCTTTGCCGTCTTCTTCGCACTTGTCACAAACATTTCCGTTGTTGTTCGAGCAGTCGGAATAAGACTGCTCAAGTTCCATACCTTGGCCTGTGATGTAAGCCTTCTTCAAGGCATAATAGACGTTCACGCCCGACTCTTCCGCGGTGATCCACGAAACGTTCTGAATGACGTCTTTGTCAGATGCATAACCGATGCTTCCAATGACATAGAACACCATGGCAATCATGGAGAGAGTGGAGGAGAGATAATTCAGGGTCGGGGACATCTTAAATAGTTTTGTTGTTGTTAGATTCGTATTGATTACTTATGACAAACAATCCCCCAACATCACCCTTTCAGTTGCAACAACATTGCTGTTGGCAACTGCGACCAGTTGCTGTTGGACAACATCCAACGTGCCAACTTCACTTCAAAGAGAGCAACAATGTAAATGCGGTTTAAATTTCAGTTGAGCGTATTTTATAAATCGCTTTATCGAAAGCCAACTTGCAGTGGAGCGCCAACAGACAATCGTCTGTTGGTGCAGCCTGCGGCTTGTTGAGACAGAAACACATTCATTTTAATAAAGCAACAACAGAATAACACCTTTTTATAAGTGAAATTTTACAATGTCCCCAACCTTAAACTACCTCTC
>LNAP01005658.1_pt1 | contig 11033 bp, 8 predicted proteins | sample 602601 | NCBI WGS metagenome assembly LNAP01 (sample SAMN02440304, study PRJNA202911) | soil metagenome | biome: Subtropical and temperate rainforests or woodlands; isolation source: soil samples (1 kg each in a 20% v/v slurry with milli Q water) were... ...
GGTGGAGCTGGCCCAGGTGCCCGTCATTGAGGCCGCGGCCCGGTTTGCGGCCGAGGGCGTGGTCACCGGCGCCTCGGCACGCAACTGGGCCGCCTATGGCGCCGATGTGGCCTGGGCACCCGGCGCGCCCGAATGGCAGCGCCACCTGTTGACCGACCCCCAGACCAGCGGCGGCCTGCTGGTGAGCTGCAGCCCCGACGCGCTGGCGCGCGTGCTCGATACTTTTCATCAGGGCGGCTTTGCAGCCGCCGCCGCCATTGGTGGCATGCAGGAGCGGGCGCGAGGGCAGGGCAGTCAGCTGGTTTGCGGGTGAGCCGCGGCAGGTGGTATGGGGATTGTGCCACTGCGCTGATCGACTTGTCTATCTATCCAGGCTGGGATTTTCCAACGCTCTTCGATCAGGGCGTTGTCAGTTAGCTCACCCGTGCAGGTCAAGCTGAGCGGGCATGTCCTCCATTTGTTGCCAACTGGCAAAGTCAATAGATCTGAAAATTCCGCGAGGAATTGGTAAAAAACTGATCAGCGGTGACGTTGAGCGTGTGAGTGGATGCGGTTATGAGGGGGGCTGTTGTCATAATTTTCACATGTCAAAGCACTTTTATGGTCGCACGCGCGCTGCGTATAGAGGCTTCACGCTGATTGAGTTATTGGTGACGCTCGCCTTAGCCGCTATTTTGGGTAGTTTGGCGGCGCCCTCAATCAGAGATTTCATCGTGCGCAGCAAGTTGACCAACCTAGGCAATGAGTTCACGGGCAGCGTGCTCAAGGCTCGCAATGAAGCTGTCAATCGCAACACATGCGTGACCATGTGCATGAGCAGCAGTGCGGGTGGTGCGTCTCCGGCGTGCACCACCGCCGGCACGGACTGGCAAGTTGGCTGGATTGCCTTCTTGAATCCAAGTTGCGACAGTGGCGCTAACTCGCCAACAGACGCCATCAACATGCTGCTTGCTCGTCCAAATGTTGGTAGTGATTATCTGGTGCAAGTGCAGGGCAGTTCTCCCATAAAGAAAATGATCTTCTCTGCGCGAGGTTCGCCAAGCTTGGGGGCCGCAGGTCAATTTAATTTGATTTATCAGGAGGTAAATAATCCATTAAACAAATATGCTTTTAATATTTGTTTGGACGGATTGGGGCGAACTCGAACTATCCCTGGTGATAAAAACTGCGCGGGATATAAATGAGCATTTATAATGAAGTATTATCCTGGTGATTTTTTCAAACGCGCTCCTGTGAGATTAAAAGGCGTGACGTTGATTGAAATGATGGTGGCCATTCTTGTGCTTTCCATTGGTATGTTGGGTATTGTGGGGCTTCAGGCGGCGACTTCAAAATATAAGATTAACACGTGGGCTCGATCGTCAGCATCCACGTTGCTGTCAGATCTTTCGGAACGAGTTCGTATCAACCCAGATGCTGCGGGAACGAGTTTTGCAAGTGAGGGGGTAGCAACAGCATCGGAATATGTCATAACAGACAACTGGGCCACGCAGCAGTCCAGCAATTTGACTATAACTAAAAATTGTGAAATTGCTGTCTGCACTTCGTCTGAACGTGCTACTTATGACCTCTTAGTCTGGAGGCAGCGCTTGCGGGAAAGCATGCCGCAAGGGGCTGCCTTGGTTTCGGGTGATCGCAGAGATGGTTTGAATATCGCGATAATGTGGTTCGACAAAGAGCAAGTGGATGATCCGAATAACGCCAATGCGGCGCTGGTGAAGGCCCCCGTTTGTGATGGCACCGAGAAAGGCATGGCGCAACAGAGTTGCTGCCCTACTGAAGCATCCGCACCTGCTGGCGTCCGTTGCGCACGTTTCACTTTTGTGCCTTGACATACAGTTATGAACAAATCCCATCAACATTATCGCCTGAGCCAGCATCAGCATCAGCATCAGCATGGGCTGACAATTATTGAGTTACTGGTCGCCATGGCCATCAGTTTGGTCATTATTATCGCGGCTGCATATATGTATTTGGCATCGAGGGAATCCCAGCGTGCCATTGACCGCAGTAGCAGTAGCCGGGAAACGAGTGCCTATGTGATGCAGATGATCGGGCGTGAAATTATGAATGCTGGTTTTTATCCCGCTACAGCCCTCCCTATTGCGCCTGATGCCACGCAGCAAGGCATGTATGACACATATCCGCCTTTACCAGCCGATCCACGTGTGGTCACAGATTGGCAAAACCCTCTCACCGGATGGCCTCCGACCGCATTCCAAACAGGAATTTATGGGTGTGATGGAGGAAAATTTGATGTGCAAACCAGCACTTGCCCTGCAGTGACTGCAACGAGTCCAGACACCATTGTCATCAATTATTTCACTTCGGACACCAAAGCAATGGGCGCGTATACCGGAAGGCGCATGGATTGCACCGGGGCTGATGTAGCACCCAGTGGGTCTGGCGGTGATCCAAGTAATGCAGAGAGAAAGAAAAACTCCGGCGGAGCGCCTCCTGCGACACCGAACACGACAGGCGTGGATAACCTCCCGCCGCAATTACCGGTTTTTGTTTCCAATCGATTCACCTTGAGCGCCGTTAAAATGTCTATCGATCAGCAAGATGTCAATACACAAAGTTTGGTGTGTAGCGGCAACGGAAAAAGCCCTCACGGAACCGCCGACTCCACGGCGTATCAACCGATTATTTCTGGCTTGGAAGATTTGCAGTTTTCGTATGGAATTTACAGCACAGACAGTTCTTTGATGCCGTCGCGGTATTACACAGCCACTGAAGTTAATGCTTTGCCCAGTGTGGTTATTAATGGATTGAGCTTGGGGGCGTGGCAACGGGTTACTGCGGTACGTGTTTGTGTGCTTTCACGCACCACGGGTGGCAATACCCGAATATCCGATAAAACAGGTTCTCCACGTACTTATCTGGATTGCAGCGATACAGCAAAAAACCAGCCAACGGGAGACACAATTACCCGATCGGTGGAGGTTTTTGGTGTGCGTAACAATCTTAAGCAATATTACTGAGGTATAGATAATGCAAGGCAGATGCAAATCTGTGTCAGGCTTCAACAAGCAATCTGACGTCGCATCGCCAAGACGCGAGCGTGGTGTGGCGTTAGTGGTTGTATTGCTTTTTCTTGTTGCCATCACGGGGATCAGTGTCTGGACGGCCCGTCAATCCATGCTTGCAGAAGGCATGGCTCGTAATCAGATGGACCAAGAGGTTGCACGGCAGGCTGCAGAGTCGGCGCTCCGAGATGCTGAACGGGATATTGATAACGCCCCGCTTGGCGTTCTTATGACCAACGCGTCGTGTCAGCGAAACAGCACCACAACGGATACTGATGGCCTTAGTCCCAGCAGTTTTGCGAGCGACTGTGCTAGAGGCTTGTGTTTGAAAGACGACGCAAGCTATGCCACGAGCGACTGGACAGCTGCAACGACGTCCAACAAAACCGTTGCAGAACCCTGGTGGCCATCAAGCAAGGGGGGGCTCTGGAACGACGATGAAACCACCAAACCGGGGCGCAATCCTGTCAGCAACACCAATTGCGACACATTCACCGGCGGCGTGCCTTTGGGGACTTACAGCGGTGTTCCGCCGATTCGTGGCGTTGCCAAGCAACCCGAATATTTGATTGAAGTCTTTCAGCGTAAGAATGTCCGAATCAACCTGGATGAAACGCAGGTTACATCGACGGGTGAAAGAGTGAATCAATGGTCAACGATGTATCGAATCACCGCGAGAGGTTTTGGATACTCGCAGAGAACACAGGTTGTTTTGCAGTCTGTGTTTTTCCCCTAGCCTTAGAATATCGATGGCTATCTGTTGGTAACAGTTGTTTGTGCTGAATAATTTATTCGGGAGCATGTTGTGAAATTTTCCAATTATTTTAAGGCGGGACTTTTCCTTGCTGGGTTGTCCGGTATGGGAAGTATTTTCGCAACGCCTCTCGAAGTATCTACTCCTCGCGATGTAATTCCGCCGAATATCGTCACAACGGCAAACAAGCCAATGATGATGTTGACGGCATCCAAAGATCATTTGCTTTTTGGTCCTGTTTATTCTGATTTTGAGGATCTTGATAATGATGGCATCATTGATACTACGTTTAAGCCCACGTTCAAGTATTATGGGTATTTTGATGCAACTAAGTGCTACTCGTACGACGGTACAAGCAATCAGTTCAATCCTAGTGCATTGGCGACGCAAACCTCGGTGACTGTTGGAGCTGTCACATCCATCAAATACAGTTGCCCTTCCACACAAAAATATTGGAGTGGAAATTTTCTCAATTGGGTCACAATGACCCGGTTGGACACGGTCCGAAAGATGTTGTATGGAGGGTTCCGTTCAACGGATACGAATGGTTCCACGGTGTTAATGGGTTCCCGACTGGTCTGGGATGCGCACTCGTTCGTCAAGTTTTATAAAGAAGACGATGTGCGTGATTACACACCATTCAGTCCGGATGATTTAAAAAAAACCACAGGCCCCAATGCCAATATTTATGCCGGCTTGAGTATTTGTGTCACGGGCAGCAGCGAAGACCCCAAAGCGTCACAACCAATCATGCGTTTGGTTAAAGGCAATGTGCGATTTTGGTCTACGGTAGAAATTCAATTGTGTCGTTGGGCAGGAACGCCAGATAACTATAACAAGGGTACGTTTGGGCCTAAGCTCGCTCGTTTTTATTCGGATTTTGACAAGGGTAATGGTGGCGTCCAGCATGAAATCACCATCCCAACGAAATCTGCAGATGGGGCGACTTACTCCGGCATCGGGCCGGATTTGAATGTGCGTGTCAAGGTGTGCGACCCGAATTATCTGGGGGAGGAGCGATGCCAGGCATTTCCACCGACCTCCACTACTAATTTTAAACCCTATGGTTTGCTTCAAGAGTTCGGTTACCCCAAGAACAGTGGTGATGCTGCCAGGGTTGAATTTGGGTTGATTACCGGAAGCTACGATAGAAAGAACACCGCTGGGGCATTGCGGAAAAATATTCGCGACCTCGAAGACGAAATATTTCGCAATACAGGCGTTTTTTGCCACAGTGCCGGTTCAGGCTGCGCTGCCACTCTGGCGGACGGTCGAAAGACCGGTGCAGGGGCTATCAAGGCATTTGACTCCATTTTGCTGTACGGGCGAACAAGTGCGAATAGTTATGGTAATGGCAACACCCCTAGTGCGTCTAATGAAACGGACTTGCCTGCCTGGGGTAATCCTATTGGCGAAATGGTGGTCCAAGCATTGCAATACTATGCGTATAACGGCACGACGCCAACGCCCACCAACCCGTCATCGAGTACGAACGATACGGGTGTGGGCATGCCAGTCGCAACGTGGAATGACCCGCTGGCCAACTCGGCAGATCGAGTAAAATATGGTAACGGGGTGTGTCGCCCGCTCAATATCTTGGCTTTCTCTTCGAGTGCCCTCAGTTTTGATGGGCAGGCGGGTACGCCGTTCAGTACCTTGCCAGGCTCAGGTGCCGGACTTGATTCGTTCGTCAATAAAATTGGGGTTGCGGAGGGCATCAACGGCACGTTGCGTTCTATAGGCTCGGTATCGGGAAAAGGGTTGACTGCTGCTGATGACCAGAACTCCTGTTCTGCCAAAACCGTGGGCACACTCGCCAATGTGAATGGCGTGTGCCCCGAAGCGCCTGCCATGGGTGGGACCTACCAAGTGGCAGGGGCTGCGCTTTACGGCAACACCACAAAAATCCGTACCCTTGCCACGCCACCTGCAGACTTGGCGAAGGTAGAGAATGCCTTAAAGGTCAGAACGATGGCGGCATCCTTGTCGGGTGGTGCTCCTCGCATCGATGTGCTGGTGCCCGGCTCGAATCCGAAAAAGTACGTGTATATCACGCCAGAGAGTGTGCAGGGCGGCGGGAAGGTCAGTGCACCGTTGACATTCGCTTCGATCAGCTCTGGCGCCACATATGGCGCATTTATTGTGACGTGGAATGACGTTCTAATGGGCGGCGACTATGACATGGACATCACTGGTTTTTTGCGTTATGACCTGATTGCTAATGCAGCGTCGCCGTCTGGCTGGGATATCAAGATCACTACGGATATTCCAGGTGTGTGTGGTGGCGCTGCTGGGACCCATGGTTTTAGTGTGATTGGGGTTCAAAATGGTGGTGTTTCTAAGAATGGTCGGTATTTGACGCACCAGCATGGTGGTGGGAGTTCGACATTTACAACCCTTCCGGGAATGCCTGCTGTATCTGAATATCTGTGCGGCGACACAACTTACCAAAATAAAATCCTCACGGGTTCCACGAAATATAAAGATACGGTGTGTAGCGTCACGGGCAATGGTTCCACCGGGGATCCCGCAATACCAAATTTGACAAACTATTGCACTGTAAAAAATGCAGATTATCTTGTAAGCATGTCATTCAATATGGTGGGAGAGACAGATGCTCTCATCAAAGATCCTTTATGGTATGCAGGTAAATACGGCTCCTTCAAGTCGAGTGTCAAAAATTCCGATGGCACGTACAGCGACGTAGCCATGCCTTCTACCCAAGGCACATGGGATAGTGTGGGTGCAGATGGGAGTATTGGCTCTGATGGTGTGCCTGACGGGTATTTTCTCGCTCGCCGCCCGGAGCTCTTGGAGTCGCAATTGCGCAAGGCGCTGGATGCAGCCGCCAAGAATTCAAACGCTGCGCCAGCAATATCTTCCGCGCAATTGGTAGCAGCTGGTTATAAGTACGTTGTGAAGTTTGACAGCGCCACCGTGACGGGCGCGCTGGAGGCCTACAAGGTCGATTCCGAAGGCGAATTTGCCGCCACTCCGAATTGGGAGGCCGGTGCCCTGCTGCAAACACAGGCCAGTGCCAATGCTGGCACCAACCGAGCCATCATTACCAACTCGGGCAATGGTGCAGCGGCCGGGATAGCGTTCCGATGGGCATCTCTGCCTGCTGCATACAAGACGGAGATGACGACGGCCAGCACCAATAAGCTCTCTGCCGTCAATGCCGAATTGGCGCTCAATTACATTCGCGGGGATCAGACGCTCGAAGGGCTCAACGGCCTTCGTCAGCGTGCAGGCGGGCTTCTTGGACCAGTGGTCAATGGCACTCCGTGGATTCAGGGGGGCCCCAGCTCCACATTGCCGGGCATCACAGCGGACGGTTACAGCACCTTCTTCGCCACACACAAGAACCGGGACAAACTGTTGTGGGTTGCCGCGAATGACGGGATGTTGCACGCATTCAACCCTTCCACCGGTACGGAAGTTTTCGCCTACGTACCCGGCAGCCTGGCAAACAGACTGGCAGAGATCCCCCTGCAGCGGGGCACGTCAACAGCGCGCACAAAACTCAATGGTGCCGATTTTGTGACGGGCGCTGAGATTCAGCCGACAGGCACCGTATGGCCTTATGTGGATGGGAACCCTTTTGCGGCAGATGTCAAAGTGGGAGCCGACTGGAAGACTTATGTCTTTAGTTCGCTGGGACGCGGCGGCAAAGGAGTTTTTGCCTTGGATGCCACGGTTATTGCCAATTTGACAGAATCGAATGCTGCCAACGTTTTCAAGTGGCAATTCACTTCGGATGACGATGCAGATTTGGGATACATCACCGGCGATATCTCTGTTCATTCGGCTTCCAACCAGGCGCTGCCTGTTGTAAAACTTAATAATGGTAAGTATGCGCTGCTTCTGGGTAATGGCAATAAATCCACTTCAGGCAAAGCAGTGCTTTTTATTCTTTACATGGAAGGCCCCAGCACCAATAGCTGGACAGGTCGCTATGTGAAAATCGTAGCGGATGCCGGGTCGGGTAATGGTTTGTCGGCACCTCGGTGGGAGGATGTTGATGGCAATGGCACGGCCGATGTCGTCTATGCAGGCGATTTGAAAGGAAATCTCTGGAAATTCAATATTTCCAACACGGACCCTGCGGTTTGGGATGTGGCGTTTAAGGCTGGTGTTGTGAAAAAGCCTTTGTACACGGCAACGTACACGAACGCTTCCAATCAGGTTATTCCACTTCCTATTACCACGGCGCCGCAGATCTTGTACATGGCAAAAGGCGGATTTATGGTGAATTTTGCAACGGGCAATGCCTTTGAAACGGGTGATTTTCCAAGCGCGGGCGTCACACAGCGGGTTTATGGTATCTGGGATCGGCCTGGAATGGGGGCTTCCGGTGGGCGGGCGTTGCCCACTGGCTTGGCAACTCTGGCTCCCAGAACATACTCCCGGGATTCAAATGGAGTGGTCACGGTGAGTGCAGGTGCGACGCTTGATTGGTCGACAAACGATGGCTGGTATATGAACTTGCCTGGCAGTTCCGAAGCTGTGTTATCCGATCCATCGGTGGATGCTGGTGTGATGTCCTTTGTGGCTGTGCGGCCAAAAACAACAACGGACGAATGCTCGTCGACACCGAATGCGGCCTTGTATACGGTGGACCCGATTTCTGGACGGGCCGAGCGTAATACCCAAGGTATCATTACGGTATCTTCCCTCAAGGTGATCGTCGCAGCCAAAGAAATCGGGGATCAGAAGGTGAGAATCGTTAATGACAGAACTAAAAAACCATTTACCAAAGCATGTAAAGCAGGTGAAGAAGGGTGTACCTGTGTGGGTGCGCAATGCACCAAAGATGCTCCGATCTGCAGCGCCGGTCAGCGCGCCAAGCGTGTGACTGGTCGCAGTGCGGATGCCATTTTGTGCACCAGCTCCACCCCGCGGCTGCAATGGCGTGAAATCCCTGGCCTGAGGACAGATCAATGACATCGAAGCAATATCAAAATGGATTTACCTTGATTGAGTTAATGATCGTTGTGGCGATTATTGGTGTATTGGCTGCGGTGGCATATCCATCCTACAAGGAGTACGTCGCGCGCTCTCGCAGGGCAGAGGCGAGAGCCATTTTGATTGCTGGTCAGCAGTGGATGGAGCGGTTTTACACTGAGAATTTTCGCTACGACAAGAATAGCGCTGATATTGCCGTTACTGATGCGTCGCAATTTCCGTCACGTTTCAGTGTTTCGCCGGCACCGGGGCAGGGTACCGCTGTCTATGATATTGCTGTGGTTGTGACGAATAACGTGCGGGATATGTATTCAGTAACAGCTACCCGTAAATCTGGCACTTCGATGGCTGAAGATCGCTGCGGTGATTTTTCTATTGACCACCTCGGTCGGAGAGATTTGACTAATTATTCTGGTTTCGCAAGTAAGTCAGTAGCACTTGAGAATTGTTGGAAGTAGACAATATTATTGAATTACCCAATCGAGGCAGCGCGGTTGGGTTTTTTGTTTTTTGGAGGATTTGTTGAGTTTTCAGAAAAATCAAGAAATGGCCGCGGTACAAGATCCTTTGATGGAGGCCGCTTTAGCATGTGCGCATGAGGCTTTGTGGCGAACGTCACCTAACCCGCGGGTCGGGTGCGTGATCGCAGATAAGAGCGGCTTTGTGTTGGGGTTGGGGGGCACCCAGCGCGCGGGCGGCCCCCACGCTGAAATCATGGCTTTGCGTGATGCTCAGCAGCGTGGGTATTCGGTCGCAGGGGCAACGGCATTTGTCACATTGGAGCCTTGTTCCCACCGTGGGCGTACAGGGCCCTGTTGTGATGCGTTGGTAGAGGCAGGCATTGTCAAAGTGGTCGCTTCGATTGCAGACCCGAATCCGATGGTTGCGGGGAATGGCTTTGCGCGGTTGCGTGCAGCAGGGGTAGCCGTGGAAGTGGGGGCGGGTGCTGCACAGTCGCGCGAGCTCAATCTGGGGTTTTTCAGCCGTATGGTGCGTAAAACCCCTTGGGTGCGCATGAAGGTGGCGGCATCGCTGGATGGGGCCACTGCGCTGCCCAATGGCGCCAGCCAATGGATTACCGGGCCGGCCGCGCGTGCCGACGGGCATGTGTGGCGTGCCCGGGCGTGCGCCGTGCTGACCGGTATCGGTACAGTGCTGGCGGATAACCCCCGTCTGGATGTGCGCGAGGTGCAGACGGACCGGCAACCCGCCTTGGTGCTGGTGGACAGTGCTTTACAGGTGCCTCTGGATGCTTCTCTTTTTATAGCTGGTCGCGCTGTATACATATACACTGCGATCGAAAATGACTCCAAAAAGCGTGCACTGGAGGCGCGTGGTGCCACTGTGATTTTTATGCCCAATGGCCAGGGGAAGGTGGACTTGGCTGCGATGGTGAGGGACCTTGGATGCCGCGAGATCAATGAGCTGCATGTAGAGGCGGGCTACAAGCTCAATGGCTCACTGGTGCGCGAGGGGTTGGTGGACGAACTGCTGGTGTATCTGGCGCCCAAATTATTGGGCGAGGGGTGCGGCATGCTGCAGTGGGGGCCGTTGACTGAGCTCTCGCAAGCGCTGGTCCTGGATTTCACGGCTCTGGCCAGGGTTGGGCCGGATGTGCGACTGATTGCACGTGTTGCGGGACGGGATCGCTTCTGATCAGCTTTTTGTCAACGTCCAATTGCTCGTCCCCGCATGTCATTGGCGCGCATATCCCAGGCATGCCCCTGCATTCGGCGCCCCGCGGCATTCACGGGTGAGGCGCCGGTCGCGCTCAGCGGTTGATTCTTCCGACGAACTGCGCTGGTGCTTGACCTTGGTGGGGCCTTTCTTTTTTACCGGATGCTCTGTGCCCTGGCGTGCGGGCTTGGATTTGGTGTCCGCACTGTGTGCAGTCATGGGCGCGGCCAGTGCGGCGAGGGTCAGGAACGCACTCAAAAGTGCGCCAGACAGGTGCAGATGAATGCCGTATTGCTTGGGGCTCTGGAAGATGGGTTGCATTGATGGCCTTCTGTGCGGGTAAGGTCGGGTGTTGTTGGCGTGTGCCGGGTACGGGTGTCTTGGGCACTCTGGCATCGGCTAAGTCATCATAGGCAGCTATCGCTGACATGTCTTCCGTCTTATAGGATGGTTGCCTGTTGTTTTGTCTCATTTGTCACACCACCATGCGCCAAGCCCTCCTGAACCTCGAAGAATCCCGTATCCGTGAAGTCGCCAACGCTGGCATGGGGCGCAGCGATGTGCTGGCCTTCTGGTTTGGCGAGAGTGACGAGGGCACGCCCGAT
>LNAP01005659.1_pt1 | contig 11032 bp, 9 predicted proteins | sample 602601 | NCBI WGS metagenome assembly LNAP01 (sample SAMN02440304, study PRJNA202911) | soil metagenome | biome: Subtropical and temperate rainforests or woodlands; isolation source: soil samples (1 kg each in a 20% v/v slurry with milli Q water) were... ...
GAATGAATTGAAACAGCAGCTCGCCGCTTTGATTGCCGAGCAAGAAACCATTGAAAACAGCCTTCCCATTTTGCACGCCGAGTGGCGCAATGCGCCTAGCAACTACAGTCCAATCGGCAACATGATCGGAAGCCCTGAAAGGAGTGCCGCCATGGATCGGTACTCCAGTGCCGAATGCCGCCTAAGAGCAATTCCATCATCGATCAGTCGTATCGAAGAAAAGATGGCTTACTTAGAGCGCATTGAACAAGTCGACGAAATCAAAGCAAAGTCAATCCAGTCCATGTCCGAAGCTGCCGCTGAAGTCGAAGCGCTGGAGCAGACACAATCGCATCTGAGCCAGCGCCTTCAGTCAATTCAGTCGGATGCACAGCAATCTCTAGAAAAAGCACAGCAGGCCGAGCGAGACGCTGCAAGCATGTATGCACGTAGCCTCGCGAGTGCTGATACCGATGGAGAAAAGGCCGCTAACAGCGAAATGCAGAAGGCAGCCAAACAACTCGCCACCACTGATGAGCATGTCAGAAGACAGGAGCTCATCATGGAAGCCTTACAAGCTGAGCTCGACTCGCTCGAAAAACGAATCGCAAAAGCTAAGCAGCGCGGGGAGGAAGCCAAAAAATCAGCGCTGAGCGCTGTAGAGCTGACGCTGGAAGAGCAGTGGAATGCAGCTTCGGAACACTTAGTAGCCCTGGGCGCGCGAATACTTGCTGTGGACTATGCAAAGGGGAACTCGGGATACGGTTTCTCCGACCTTGATGTACCTAGATTCGGTCCATTCCATTCGGATCTTCGTCGTTCAGATCTAGTTACCGCAGCCCGCACCATCACCGCAGAGGATCTGCTGGCAGCTTGAACCCGAAGCAGTCCGCTAACGCGGGCTGTTAGATCTCATCAGGACAAAGATTATGATCAATCCAATACTAAGCAGCACGGGCTGGACCGACACCTTAAAGGCCCGCAAAAACCACCTAACCGCGCTGATGAAAATTGTGGACATCAAAACTGGCAAGGTCTCGAATGTTCAGACACTGACGGTTAATTTGATCAAGAACGAAATGAGCTTCATCGAAGACCAGCTGAAGGGTCGTAAGTAAGCTGAACTCCATGCTGTAATACAATTCAGATAGATATCGTCAAAACACTAAACAGGGAATGCAAATGTCCAAACTTGCCGAATACCGTCAGCTTGAAAAACACCTCGCCGAACAGCTCCAGGCGCTGGAAGCATTGAAGGGCGACAGTGCTCTGAAGAAAGAAATCGAGTTTGAAACCAAGCTGCGTGAGCTGCTGGATCAATACGGTTTCAGCATGAAACACATCATCAATTTGCTGGCCCCACAGAGCAGCTCGCGTCGCCATGCGCCTGGTCAAAAGACCGGCACTCGCAAGCCTCGCCAGCTTAAGACTTACAAAAACCCACACACCGGTGAAGTGGTTGAGACCAAAGGCGGCAATCACAAGACGCTGAAAGAGTGGAAAACCAAGCACGGCGCCGCCGAGGTTGAGAGCTGGCTGAAAAATTAAGTTCTCATCACTGAAAAAGGGTCCACCCGGACCCTTTTTTTATTCCTTCATAGTCCGACATTTTTGCGCATATTCAATATTAACCAATCGTAGCTTATTGACTTGATAGACTAGGCATCAACCCTTTCGAATAACCACCTTTACCAACAACCCCATAGGACTCCAAAGTTATAAACTTAGACTCAAAAACTTCCACGGGTATTTTTTTCTGCAAAAGCTCGAAGAAGTTTTCATCATGAGTCGAAATAATAATCTGCTTATCAAACTGAACAGATATATTCCTCAACATATCAATCATTGAAAGAACATTAATTGAATCCATTGAATGAATTGGATCATCTATTAATATTACACCCAACGGCATACCCTTATGCTTAGCATGTATAGCTCTCGCAAGAAAAACACTTAAACTTAGAATATTCAACTGAGCAGAGCTGAAATACAGATTAGGCGAAACCACATAACCCTTCTCATCTGAAATTACAATATTCAGTTGAGGGCGCTCTCCAACTCCAAACTTAGGGGCAAATTCAACTTTTTTGAAGGCAGGATGAGGATCAATCTTCCGATATATACTATTAATCAAGTCAGTATAGAAATAAGACCTGATTTGGGTCTCCAAACAATCAGTAACTCTCTTCATCTCGCCTTCCAACACCAAGGCAACCTTCGCATGCTTATCTATTTCCACCTCTACCTGAGCCAGCTCCCTTCTTCTAGCTATGTTTTGCACAAAGGGAACTAATGCCTTGAGCTTTGTTTCCAGTAGCTCATAATAAACTAGTACAAGGTTAGCTTGATCTAAACTAACACGAACACTATCAAGTTTTTCCTGGATTGCACCTTTAAATTCAGCCTCAGTTTGCAGCTGTACACTTCCCATAAGCTCAACTATACCCCTTATATAAGGAAGTGTCTGAGCATCGTAATGGGCACCTTCAGAATAAAGTTCAGCTTGACGGGACTTTAAAAAACTCACATCAAGCCAATTACCCTCAAGCTCCATTTGAGCCTTCAATGAGTAACACCGCCCTAAAAGCTCTGCCAACTCTGATTCAATCTCACGCATAGAAACGTTATGCTTTGAAATACCATCATCAAGTACAACCGATAACTTATCCGCATCCGTAGTGTTAATGCGTATAAATTCATCAAACTTTATAAACAATGGCGTTTGCTTAACGGATGATTCTTGGCTTTGAGAAACAGCCATGCGACCAGAAAGATTAACTAGCTCAGCGCTCAGTGCATCGACATTTAATTGCGCAATATCTTTATCATGCACCAACTTATCTAGAGATTCACTAACGGACTTCTTATCCAGTTTTAAACGAACATCAAGATCGGAAAGCTCAAGACCGAACACTAAACTGTTACGCGACGAGATTTTATCCAAAGCATTTGAACGCTGCGCACTTATATGCAAACGATGCTGCTGATACTTGTTAATGCTTTCTTCCAACTGCTGAACTAACTCTCTAACAGCATCAGAAACAGAAACTTTCTTACTTAAAATATCAGTTAATATCTGATTAATTCTTTTCTCCACCTCTTCTTTTAAGACAAGCGACAACTCAATCATTTTAGAATTATTCTGCAGCGCATCTGATGCAACTTTATTTCCAGCTATTGCTTTTTTTAATTCCGCATCACCTGAATGAACGTGCGCACAAAGGGGACATACATCTGTTGGGTGGAGACTTACATATTCAAGGCCGAGCCCTACCAAGCGTTCAATTGTACTTGACTGCTCGGTTAAAGCTTTCTGCACATTGAGCAGACCTTCAATATGTTGCTCATATGTAACAAGTTTTGATTTAAGCTCTGAAAGCTCAAGCACTATAGAGCTATCAATAGTTAAAGAGGACGTATCAGAAGAAAGTAGTCCTTCAACACTAACGTCTATAGAATTGACTTGGGCCAGCTCAAGCCGTCTAGCTTCTATAGACGCCTCATCAACATTTTTTTTGGCATCTAGTACTTCAATTTCAGAATCCAAGCTTGAAACGAGCTGACGAGCATTCGCAATTTCAACGTAAATATTACTGGCATTAAGTTGCAGTTCATTAATATCTTGCAACTTTAATCGCAACCCCCCAATAGCAGCTTCAATGCTTTTTAGATTATACGCTTCCCTCTCAAACTTCGACTCACAATCAGCCTTTAGGCTACGTAATATTTCACGAGCCTTACGACTTTTCTCTAGAAATTCATGAAACCCCAAAAACTGCGGCAATTCAGTTTTTAGCTCACTAAACTCATTAAATTTTGCCAATACGACAGCATGATCATCAGTCTTTCTACGATGCAGCTGTAGAAGCTCTTGATATTTTTGACTATCTTCAACACCTTTGTTGATTCGTTTAATCTCAGGCTCAAGATGAGCTTTTTTGAGCAGGAGTTCTGCCATCTCTCCCGCCCTATCGAACCTTTGCTGTAAAGATTCAACAAGGGCATCAAAATGTTTTACTTCAAGACTGAGCTGATGCTTTCTTGTAAGAATAGACGAAACGATCTCTAGCTCTTGAACTGAGGTAAGATCAGAGGAAATAGGATGTAAATTTTCTCCAGCCGTAACAAGAGAGTCAATCGTATTATTGTATTCAACAAAAACACTTTCATCAATTCCATTAACTATTTCAGAAGAAATTTCGGCGCGCCTATCATTCAAGCCCACCAAGTTAGAATTGTTCTCATATACTAATATATGCAAACTTTTCCGGACTTCCTCCGCGTTACCATCGAAATGTTCCATAAACAGATCATATCGATCCTCAGGCTTAACCTCCCGAACGAAGCGATCTATGGCATCTTGGGAAAGAATGATATTCCTGAAGTCTTTGGTACCTTCTTCAGTATCTCTATCATTAAACCTAATATCCCTAGAATCCACGCGAACATTATTCATCTTTCGCGAATATTCTTTCTCTGTAGTGCTAACGACCACTGAAGTCTCAACAGCCCTCTCTACATCTTTGTTCCGTAAAATGTATTGTGGCACTCCTTCCAATTTAGTACCTTTGGCGGCGAGCTCATTATTTTTTTTGTAAGTATCCCCAATATATCTTGAAACATTATTGGTTAGCGCCCACTCTACCGCATCATAAAAAGAGCTTTTTCCGAATCCATTAGGAGCGTAGATAGATACAAAACCAGACGGCTTAATACCATCTACCGTAAAGTCGAATGTACCGTCAATCTTGTACTTGTAGGCTCGAAACGCTTCAATGGTAACCTTTCTGAGTTTCATGATTGGCCTACAGAGTTAATAAGAAGTTGAATTTTCTCCGCACGGATTTCTTTGGCGCTCAAACTCCCATCCAAAGGCATATCTAAGAGCAGATCAGTGATACCTGACTGGTAATTACACTCTATCGTTCCTTCGCTGAAGTCGGTTTTAAGATCAAAGCCTAGTAGCTCATTGTTAAGAATCTGGATAAGCCTTGAACTTTCAACCGGAGTTGGCTCATTTTCTACGATTAGCTTTCTAGCAGTAAAGGTATCATTCTGGATAACATACTTATTTCTAACATCTACCACATCAGGGCAGACCAATATCAAATATACATTCCACAGCTCGGCTTCAATTTTCGGCTGATGATACACAGAAACAAAATTCTGAATCGATTCCCAATGTTCGACGAGGTTTTGCGCAGACTCGAACACACAAAGGATACAACTTATAAATGACTGAATTTCAGAAACATAAAACCCAAAACCAACAGAGGGAAAGTTTTGCTGAATTTCGGCAAAATCAAAATCTTTAATTGACATAGACATTATAGAACCTCCGCAGCATGTCGATGTACTCAGATGAGTCATTTTTGTAAAAAACTTCAATGTTCTCTACCACACATCGCCTATGTAATGCTCGTATATGCGAAAGTTTAAATGTCGTATATCTATCTTTTGAGACCTTATTTATCTTCACCCTGCTACCAGTGGACCTTGGCCTCGCAATATTCGCTAAAACGTTCTCAAGTTGAAAAGTTGCAGGAGTCGCAGATGGTACGGCTTCGCAGTTATCAATAATTAGTGATCCTCCCTCCCCTAATACAGTGCCTGCTAGCTCAAGCAAACTCCGTAGCTCCCCAATCCAATTTTTTTCGCTCTTGCTAAAAACTAATCTTCGCTTTGTGTCTAGGCCGGAGAAATATGTTGAATCAGCTTTATCTGGGTTATCTAAGAGAACTGATATAGCCATAAACTCTAGATAAGACACCCACAACCTGATATCTAAAAGCGAAGATTGCTCCTCACCAGAAAAAAGTAAGCTCCTATCGTACTTCTTCAACAAAAGGCTAGGCTTTGTAAGCTCATCCTCAAGTATTTCGTCAATAATTCCACCGAGCTCCTCTTTAATATGATCTATCAAGGCAGCCCCTGGTACGTCATAGTTGAAAGTTTTATCTTTCAACCTAGAGAAGCTCTCGAGAAAACTCGGCATGATAGGTGCCAGAGAATGAGATTCAACTAGTTCCTCATACCATCTGATAGCATTACATTTTATCCTACCGAAATATTCCTCAACCTTTGCCCCATCCATACTGAATTCAATAGCAATGAGACGAGGATACCCGTCATCTAAATAATAAACACCGGCTCCGGAAAATCCATCGATAAGCTCTTTATCTGGAGCACCAGTTGCAGATATTACGACCTCACCTTCTACCCAAGATGTCAACGCAGCATCCTGCTGTTTGACTTTCTTATTAAAATCTTGCTCTTTTGCACGAGACCCCGGATATCCAACCATCATCAATTGGGCTTGGTGAGGGGGATCACCTAAGCAGAGTGACAAGTTAATACTTTTATCATAAGAAATTTTGATTAATGCGCAATCTACATTTTCATCAGGATGAAAATACGTTTCTATAACATTAACCTGCTCACCTTTGTGATTGTAGACTTTCTGATCTTGAATACCCTGCACTACATGAGCAGCAGTCAATACATATGAATACTCTTGAGAAAGCGCACTAATTAACACACCGCTACCTTTATTAACTTGGACGGCATGCAAATTCATCAACTCATATCTATTCATCATACTAAATCTGAATCCCATTCGTGAGCGAGCGCAGCCTCGACTTATAACTCACGATCTCACCATCTAACAAAACGCCTTTAAAAGCCTCCTCATAATTAAAGTAAATCACGTTATCTGGATGCGCGCTTAATATTCTAGCTAACGTTCTTTTATGGGGATGACCATTTTTCGTTCCGTCAGTACTAATCAGGTAAGACCTACAATCAATAAGACCAAGCATTTCCATACTTGTATTAAAATGGCTACCATGATGAGATATCTTCACATAATCGACTGTAAGCTTTTTTTCTTTGGTGTGCCCCAGCCCCTGTAAGGTTTCAACGATAGTTGAAGCGTATGCATCACCTAAGAGAAGAATTTTTTTGTCTGCCACCTCAAGAATGAAAGCAATCGAGCTGCCATTCGCAAAAGAGTCGTCCTCAACAAACTTATCATTTACAAGAAGCTCACTTAAGCTTTGATGGTAATCGTTAGTCTCCCCAGCTGTATACGCCGACGAAGTTTCATCGGGCCATACGCAGTTAAGTTTTCTAAGCCCGTTATGTGAAGGTGACAGAATTGTAAATTTAAATGGCCCTTCAGCTATCACATCTCCAGCGATTATTACTTCTCGCCGCCAACAATCTAACTGCGTTAGAATTTGCTCGAATGTTTTTCCTTCTCGGACGCTCGTCTGAGGACTATCACTAATACTAAACGGGATGGAGTTTTCGATAATTTCTGTCTTGCCCAAGTAATCTGAAATGTTACTAGATGCGTTCAGCCATACTTTCTTTGCGAGAGAGCGGAGATAGCCTTCCTTCTCGAAGGCCTTAATAAGGCCTTTGATATGATCAGAATCAATATGGGTTAAGATGACCAAGTCCAGGCATTGGCCTTTTTCCTTTATCTCATCCAAGGCTATACGCAGAGGGCCGGGACGACGCCCTCCCGAGCCGGTGCCAAAAGCTTTAGCTGGCCCGCCGTCAATTAGAATATTGAAAGTGCTTGCCCCTGATGAGTGCGATACCAAAATTGAATCCCCATGGCTCGCCGCAAGCAGACGGATGGTAGTAGCCACAAAACCTCCCTGTTCCTCTGATAATCAGTAATGCAAGAATGCCATTACTGCTTTATAGCACGTCGTCCAGACCATTTTGAAAAATGTGATGCAGGTCTAAAATCTTGTACGGATACGTCATTAGACTAAGGTCTAAGATCGGCTGTATAAGGGGGCTTTGGAATGGATTGCCGCAGAATAAGCTCGGCAATCAAAAGCGCCGTGGAGCGTTACAAATGCTAGCCCATCCGCGGAAAAGAACCTGTCCAAGACTGCCGACGCTGCACCAACTATGGAAATGTCACTCAGCGGTACCAGCATTCGCCAAGCAGAATCGCTTCTGGCCTAAAATCTGATTCGACCGTACTTGGATTTGAAAGCATCGATGTTTATGAACCCGGCGATTAGCAATAAAGCAAGCTCTCATCCGTCAGAAACGTTACACCAGTTGACCCCGTAACAGTCCTAAAGACAGTCAAAAAAAGGCAGTGTTACTCAAATAATACTCAATAAATACAATCAGTTAGGGCGGTCTGTTACACCAGTAACCCCTGTAACACTGCTATGTTTGAGGGGACCACATGCCCCCCCTCCCCGGAAACGCTGATACCAACAGCGACCGCCTGCAACTTTTGCCGGGGCCCCTGAGGCTTTCTAAAAAGCACGGGGTCGGAAACCCGCGGGATCTTGTTAGCGGGAGATCTCCCAGCTTAGTGAACAGGTGAACCCGGTGAACTGCCTGTTCACCTGTGCATTTGCCCTACGAAATGACCGATCAGAGCTCACCGTTACCGTTCCGGTAACGATCTCCCTTTTTCTTCAAGATCCTTTCAATTTCAACGATTGTATTTCAGTAAGCTGGGGCACCTTCCGCTATCAAAGCCCCGCGGGTTTCCGCCCCCGTGTATAGGATAATCTCCCAGGGTCCCCAGCGAGTTGATGAGCTAGCCCCATACCAGCGGACCAAACGACAGAGCTCTTTTTTTGCGGAGTGAACCATTGACCTCAAAGAAGCGTGAACGCAAAACCGCACCACGAGATTCTGGCAGCTCAAATGCCAAGAACACGACACCACGAATAGGGAATTTGATTAATGGCTCAACTCACCACTACCGCAAGATTCCAATGTCCAGCGTGTAAGAAATCTGCTTGTGTGACCGTCGATGTCCCTGAAGTCGACTGGTGCGGGGAGCCGCTGTCCGACTCGCTATCGGAGGATGACACTGATATTGAATGCAATGAATGTGGCGCCCCATTCAGCGTTCACGTGCAAAACTCGCCAGCAGGTTGTTTTATAGAGCTCGATGAATACCCTGACGTCGAAGTAGATGCTGACGAAGCACCATTTTCGGCTGATGGTCCTGATGACGAGGATTGGTTAAACGATTACACACCTCCAAACCCATTTGATGTATTCGAGTCGAACCAACATCACTTGGGCGACGTCCTGGCTGAGTACGGCATTGGCGGCACAGGGGTGCTGAAGCGATCCGCTTCAGTAATTAATCGAATGGTTTTTGCCGAAACGATCAGCGCCATGGAGGCCTACCTGGGTGACACCCTCCAGAGCGCGGTGTTGAAAGACCCTATGGCAATGCAGCGCATGGTGGCCGAAGACAAAGAGCTTTCCGCAGAAAAAATTTCTCTACATGAGATTCTGGGAAACCCAAAAATAGTAGAGGAGCGGGTTCAAACCTACCTGCGTGGGCTGCTGTACCACAACCTGGCCAAAATTGAAGTGATTTTCAGTTTCGCGCTTAAAATTGAGATTTTTCCAGATAAAGAACTCAAGCGTCGGCTGCACAAAACGATAGTGCTTCGTCACGATGTGGTACACCGAAACGGTCGGGACAAGGAGGGCAATGAACAACACTTCCCTACTCAATTGGTTGAAGAAACAATGGACGATGTGAAAACGTTTGTTGATCATGTTGAAAACTCTGTTCAAGCGCTGAGCAAGAAGATGCCTCCGCAAAGCTGAAAGGTGAGGTAGCAGCTCAGACCTTGTATCCCTATCTGTATCCCTAATTGTACAATCCCGCTACAAGGCACGTTTGATATGGAACGCTCGAGTCTCCCTCGGGCACCAAAATCAAGAAAGGTCTTGCTTAGCAAGGCCTTTTTTTCGTCTGTAGAAGAGTGAGCCTGCTCATGGATGTCGTGAAGCTGCTGCCGAAGGCTAAAAGCTTTGAACGTTGCTTTTGAGGCGCCACAACCCGAACCGCCGGGCTAACGAGTCAAGGATTCACACAATGGAATTGCCACTGGAAACCGTTGCCCTTTTCGCCCTCAAGCTGGCGTATGAGCGGGAGGGGGAGAGTCCGATCCTGCGGGATGATCCGATCATGAGTGATTATGAGCGGGAGGTGTTTGGGTTGTTGGTGCGGCGAGGGGATGTTGAGGAGATTCAGTTTAGGGTGATGCATTGTGTGGGATTGGCATTGGACGCGATAGGCGGTATCGACACAGTATTGGGCCGCGAACTGCATAGGCTCGCGGCAGATTTCAACGCTGCTCGGACGATGGAGCAGATTGATAAGCCGCTCATCGCACTCAGAGATTATTTGAAAGTTATCCAGTGAGGCCTCGGGTGGAGGGCTGGCCACCTCGATGCACCCAGAGCGGGGAAGCATTCATGCCATAAACTTACGCCGCAACCTGCTAGATTCCGAAAAGTTTCCGAGGGAATCCGGTTTCATCCAGGAACCCCATCGCTTTGAAGGTGCAACCCGGCATAGCAGGCTTGCTGTCTATCAGATCCGCGACGTCATTGATCCAGGTCGAGGCTGGCGCGATCTTCTTTAGCAGAAACCATATGACTGCGATCATTCCATATAGCCGCTTGAGCACATGCTGATCCAACCCCAACATCTGAAAATACGGTACAGCGGGGACCGCTAACGGGTTAGGCGAAGCCTGATTCCAGATACGCGTATGGTGCGCACAGCGATTACGCAAATGGCTGGTTTGCTGCATCCATCGGCTGAGCATTTTGGCATTGTTCAAGCCAAGGCGCGCGAGTATCAGATTCTGATACTTGCTATTAGCAGTTCGAAAAACTCCGAGAGATCCCCAAAGTCCCATGCCTCCACGGCGACCCACACGGGGATGGACTTGATACCCGATTTCGTGAGCCATTACAGTCTTAAGGTGAACCTCCAGGCGCTCGACGGCATCCAGCATGAGCATTCTCAATTGCTTATCGAACTTGTAAAGGTTCTCTTTTGGGCCTGACGCTAGCGGCGGCCGAGCAAAGGGATTTCGGAAGTTGCAGGAACGGGGCCTGCACGATACCCCCCCACCGTCGCTGCCAATTCAGCGACCGGGCTTGGTAACCCGAGGTAAATCACTGCGCAACAGTGCTATGCGTTCGCAGGCGCTTTTTTTTCGCCTGCGATCTGCGTTATGGCGGCTGT
>LNAP01005660.1_pt1 | contig 11032 bp, 10 predicted proteins | sample 602601 | NCBI WGS metagenome assembly LNAP01 (sample SAMN02440304, study PRJNA202911) | soil metagenome | biome: Subtropical and temperate rainforests or woodlands; isolation source: soil samples (1 kg each in a 20% v/v slurry with milli Q water) were... ...
CCCTATTGCGACAGCTTGCAACAATGGCATGACTATTGCTAAGAAAATAAGTAACGGTCCGTCTGTCCCGTAGCGCCGGGCCGCGAATGGGTCTGTCATTAGATACATCGCTTATAGGGAAAAATATGAAGCTTTTACCGTCTGCCATCTTGTCACTGCTTTTAGCAAGCGTTATGCCAATTAGCGCAAACGCTGCCACGCAGGTTAGCGATTTCCCCACTACCACGCGCGTGGAATACGTACTGGAATGCATGCAGGCACATCCGGGCAAAAATTATGAATCCTTCTATAAATGCTCATGTGCCATCGACGAGATCGCCAAGCAGACATTATTCGATGAATATGCTGAAATCTCCACGGCATCAAAATATCTTCGATTAGGCGGCGAGCGGGGGGCCGAATTCCGCGACCCCAAACAGGTCAAGGCCATGGCCAAAAAGTACAAGGAAGTCGAAACAAGGGCAGCCAATGCATGCTTCCTTAACTAGCAGATTCATTGCGCTCCTTCCAGCCGGCCGTCGGTGTCTCGCCGCTCTCGTCATCTCGGTGCCGTTTGCCGTATGGGGCGCAGAGCGTCCCGTACAGACGATTGCAATAATGAATTTTGAAATGCTGGATAACACGGGCGAGACCGGCAAAGAGGCTGAGCAGAAGGCCCGCCTGGGCCAGATCACTCAGCAGTTACGTCAGGAATTTGCCGAAAAGAAACTCTATTCGGTCATCGACAACGCGCCGGCTTCAGCGCTGATCGATGACCTCCAGCAACGGTTCAACCTGTATAGCTGCAACGGCTGTGACGTGAAAATTGGGCTTGCGCTGAATACCAATCGTGTCCTGACCGGATGGGTGCAGAAAGTCAGCAATCTGATCCTGAACATCAATATACAGGTTCGCGACGTCGAGACGGGCAACCTTGTGCTGAACAAATCGGTCGACATCCGCGGGAACAACGATCAAACGTGGAGTCGGGGTATCCGTTATATCGTCAGAAGCATGGTTGAAAAAAACCAGGCCGGACTTTAGGACCTTGTCCTTATTCGGGCAGGACCTGTAACGACGCATCGAAGACAAGATCATTGGAGTCTTCTGCCCGCGCGGTCAAGGTGCCGCTCGCATGCGGTGTAAAGTAGAAGCGGAAATTGGGATTCTCGCTAATTCCAAAGTCTACGTCGGCGGTCATGACAGGCTCTCCGGCATACGACACTTCCAGCCGGCGTACATAGTGCGGAGGCGCGTACATTCGGGTGGCTTGGTCCATGACCATCCCCGAAGCGTTCGGGTGACGTATCATCAACTGAGCCATCACAGGCTGGTTCAATTTCGGCTGATCCTGCGTCATCAGTTTCATCCTGCCCAGACCGTCGCCTTCGCCAGGCGCCCTGTTGGCAGGGGCCGAACAGCCGCCTGATGCCTTTACGTAGGCCTTGGCCATTGCCAGCTCACCGTCACTGGTCTCGACGATTGCGCGCACGTAGGTGTACTGCTCCACCCTTATCCTGGTTTCGATGTCGGCAAGGCCGCTTGCGGGTGTCAGGTGAAACACCGCCGCCAGCGGCGCGGGATTATCATCGACAATGAGGTGTATGGTCTTGATATAGCGTTCGGGAGCCTGAGTTATTTGTGCATTGATTGAGACTGGCACGACGGCGGCGTCTTGCGCCCGCTTCGGCGCCGACAGGCGGATAAGGCGATCACCGTCATCGCTGATGGCCCTATCCTGGAATAAAGCGACACGCAACTTTTGCCACATTGGGCTTTCGGGCGGCAAGTCGGGCTCGGCAGCGACCAACACCATGGGGAGCACCATGATAATGACCGCAGCTATGTGAATCCCGCATTTACGGTACACGCTTTTCATTGGAATCTCCTGGCACCTTATTCTTTTTACTTCTATTATCTCGTTCGATCAAGTCCGTCAATCTTCCCATTCCAGCTCAGTAAATGCCGCAGTGACGTTTTGTTGATGGGAGCCTTCGACAAGTTGCCACCGCGACGGATTGTCTGGCCTGATTTCGGCCGTGGCCTGCTGGATCGACCGCTTCGCCGCGAGCGCAGCACGTACGTCAGCCTGTAGTTGCTGGAGATACTGCCGCTGAGGCTGCAGTATCGCGGGCCAATCCATGCTGACAGCACCATGCCCCGGCACAACATGACTGGCCGGGATATCCGCCAGCTCCTCCATCGTGGCCAGCCAGCCCGCAAGCCTGCCGTCGAGGGTTGGAAGGCGCTCACGAAACACCAGGTCGCCCGTCCAGAGTGTCGCCGTGGTTTCATCCAGCACGGTCAAATCGTTGTCGGTATGAGAGGTAGGCCACGACTGGATGACGAGCGTGCGATCGCCAAGGTCGATCCTGTATGTTCCCTGCACCGGCACACCAGGGGCGACCAGAACACTTTGCCGTGCCAGATCGGGGCCTATCGTGCGTTCCAGATAGTTGGCATAGTAGCCGCCTCGCGCGCGCATCGCGGCAGCCAAATTGTAGTGGCCGATAAACTCGGCTCCGTCCGCCTGGAAAGCGGCATTCCCATATACGTGATCAGGATGGACGTGAGTGTTGATCACATAACAGACAGGTAGCGGTGTCTGTCTGGCAATTGCCGCGCGCAACGCCCTGCCCTCTGCAAAACTACCACCTGTGTCAATGACCGCCACGCACTTGCGACCGACAATGAAACCCACATTTGCGATAGCTCCGTGATTTCCAGGCATGGCGTCCTGGTGTACACCCTGGTGCACGAAGACCCCGGGGGCCACTTGTTTTACAGTCAAGGTTTCGTCGAGCCCGGAGGCCTGTGGCGGGTGTGGGCAATACAGCAGTGCCGCAAACAGACAGCTTGCCACAGGCACGCCTCCATCCGCCCACCGGAGCGAGGGACGTCGTAGCCGATATACACCGCAATGGCCTGTTCCGTTCATTGATATCGCCTGCATGGAAGTCGGGTGGTGTAGCTAATGCAATAGCCGTGCCAACACGGACGCTGATTTGGGTGCGAATACGAATGACGCAAACACCGCAAATGTGTTGACTAAACGGAACACAAGCTCAGGCGAGCTGTTCAGGTGACAGGACATTTCCGCACCCGATATCGTCGAAAAACCAGGCTGCATTTCACGCTTGTCGTCGACGCTCGACGGGGAGCAATTCAAATATTAGTGTTGGCACGATACGTGCTTGAATGATCGTGCAACAAGTCGTCGGGGTGCTATAGCGCTGAACTGGTTTTCATCTCTTATATGCCTCGCCGTATAACCACATCGGAGGAAGACATGTCATTCAAGGTAACTCTGAAAACTGCGTTATGCATCGCCGGGGTCATTATGGCAACCGGCAGCGCACAGGCAGATCCCATGCTCGACAAAGCCGCATCAAACCCAGCCAACTGGACTATGCAAGCTGGCGATATTGCCAACCATCGGTATAGCGAACTGAAGCAGATCACTAAAGAGAACGTGAAAGACCTTCAAGTGGCCTGGACGTTCTCTACCGGTGTGCTACGCGGGCACGAAGGCGGCCCCTTGGTAATTGGCGACACAATGTATGTGCACAGCCCTTTTCCCAACAAGGTTTATGCCATCAACCTCGAAGACCATACCTTGCTATGGAAGTACGAACCAAAACAGGACTCGTCCGTCATTGCGGTGATGTGTTGCGATACGGTCAATCGCGGATTGGCCTACGGTGATGGCAAGATCATCCTGCAGCAGGCTGACACCACACTTGTGGCGCTCGACGCCAAAACCGGCGAGGAAGTCTGGAAAGTGGTCAATGGCGACCCCAAGAAGGGCGAGACCAATACCAATGCTCCTCATATCTTCAAGGATAAAGTCATCACTGGCATCAGCGGCGGCGAATTCGGCGTACGCGGCCATCTGACCGCTTACGACCTGAAAACCGGCAAAGAAGTCTGGAAGGGTTATTCAGTCGGACCCGACGACGAAATGCTGTTTGATCCAGAAAAAACAATGACCTGGACGGACGGAAAAATGGCACCGGTCGGCAAGGATTCCTCACTCAAGACCTGGGAAGGCGATCAGTGGAAAATAGGCGGCGGCACGACCTGGGGGTGGTTCAGCTACGATCCAGAGACCAACCTCGTCTACTACGGCTCGGCCAATCCTGGAACATGGAATCCCAAGCAACGTCCTGGTGACAACAAATGGTCCATGGCCATTATCGCACGTGACCTGGATACCGGTGTGGCGAAATGGGTCTACCAAATGACTCCCCACGATGAATGGGATTACGACGGTGTCAATGAAATGATATTGGCCGATATCAAAGTAAAGGGCCAGGATCGCAAGACGCTGGTTCACCTGGATCGCAACGGCTTCGGTTACACGATGGACCGCGTAACCGGCGAACTGTTGGTCGCGGAAAAATTCGATCCCACTGTCAATTGGGCGACCCACGTCGACATGAAATCCGGTCGACCACAGGTTGATCCGAAATACAGCACCTTGCAGAACGGCGAAGACGTCAATACCAAAGGCATATGCCCTGCCGCGCTTGGCACCAAAGACCAGCAACCCGCTGCTTTCTCGCCCAAGACCGGCTTGTTCTATGTACCGACAAACCACGTTTGCATGGATTACGAACCGTACCAGGTTGAATATATCGCTGGGCAGCCTTATGTCGGCGCAACACTATCGATGTATCCGACTCCTGGAAGTCACGGCGGCATGGGCAATTTCATCGCCTGGGATGCCGGCACCGGCAAGATTGTTTGGTCCAAGCCAGAGAAATTTTCTGTCTGGAGCGGCGCGCTTGCTACCGCTGGCGATGTCAACTTCTACGGAACGCTTGAAGGCTTCATTAAGGCGGTCGACAACGACGGCAAGGAATTGTGGAGGTTCAAGACTCCATCCGGCGTGATTGGCAATGTCACCACCTGGGAGTACAAGGGTAAACAGTACGTTGGCGTATTGTCCGGAATTGGCGGGTGGGCTGGTATTGGCCTAGCCGCAGCCCTTGAAAAATCCACCGACGGCCTGGGTGCTGTCGGGGGCTACAAAGATCTGGCGCGCTACACCGAGCTTGGTGGTGTGCTGATGGTCTTTGCACTTCCAGACAGCGTCGTCAACCAGACCAAGGTCGCGGCCAAGTAAAAGAGGTATCGCAGCCGGAATCGACACCGACCCGGCTGCCCAAGGTACCTGTTCATAATGGTGAAAATTGGCGTCGCGGCTCGCCGCCACGCCAATTCTTTATTAAGGATATGTCGGTATGTTGTCACGTTTCACCCTGATAAATGCAAGCCTGTTGATCGCTGTTGTCTGCTCAATGTCCGCTCATGCCATCGCAAATAACGGGGGCGCCGCGGCCAAGCCAGCCACCGAATCGTCCGCCGCGCAAAGTGAGGCTTCCACAGACAAAAAGCTGTACACGGTTGTCGATAAGAGCCATGTCGACGAAAACACACTCGAAGGTTGGAAAACCTGGCGTGCACTGGCTTGCGCCCGATGCCATGGTGCGCAGCAAGAAGGAATGGTGGGCCCTTCCTTGATTGAAAGCCTTAAGAATCTGAGCAAATCCGATTTCGAACACACCATAAAAGAGGGTCGGATTGAAAAAGGCATGCCACCATTTGGCGGTGTACCTCGTGTCATGGAGAATATCGACAATCTTTATGCATACCTGAAGGGACGCTCAGAGGGCGATATAGCACCCGGCCGCCTTGAGGCAATTGAATAACTGCCACCGGCGCAGTCCAGACGCGCGAAATCGGCCATGTAAAGGAAGTCATCCATGTTTTCAAGATCATCATATACAACGGCCACCCTGCGCAGCGCCGGGGCACTGATAGCCATATTGCTGGCTTGCTCCGTGAATGCGCAGCAAAATACGTCCGCCGACACCGAGGAGAAGATGCTTCGGGTCTGCCAAGACCCAAAGAACATGCCAATGTCCGACGAGCAGCAGCATGGTTTCGAAAACAAAATTGCTGCTCTCTTCGCCAAGAAGTTGGGCTGGAAATTGGAACATACCTGGTCGCCACAGCGAATCGGGTTCATTCGCAATACATTGCGAGCAAAGATTCCAGATAGCGACAGGTATAAATGCGACCTGGTCACCAGCGTCGCCCCCGGTTTTGAAATGGGCTTGGCTACCAAGCCTTACTTCACGTCGACGTATGCCATGGCCTATGTGAAGGGCAAGGGTCTGGATTCGATTCGCTCCCCTCAAGACATCCACAAGCTCGACAAAGCGACGCTTGATAAGCTGAAAATCGGAATCTTCACAGGAACGCCCGCGGCCGACTGGCTGATAAAGAATAAGCTCACCAAGCAGATGGTGTCCTATCAGTTGCAGACAGGCGATCGAGATCAATACCCCGGCCAGATCATTCAACACGATTTAACCTCTGGCAAGCTTGACATAGCGATTGCGTGGGGTCCGATCACGGGCTACTTCGCAAAAAATGCCAACGGCGTACCAATCGAGGTCGTGCCCTTCCCCGCCGAAGCGGATGGTGTCAGATATGGCTTCAGCATCGCAATGGGTGTGCGCCATGGAGAGCAGAAGTTACGCGATCAGATCAATACACTGATTGATACCAGTCGGCCGGAGATCGACGCAATTCTTCAAGAGTACAGCGTACCGGTCCCATCCCCGGCACCGTCCTCGAGCAAAGCTGCGGCTTCCTGACATGCAACAATCGTTCTGCGTGCCAATCACGCAGAACAAGGAGCGTAATGCCGATGATGCGCCTGAAACTGAACACTTGCAGCGGCATGGTACTGATCGCGCTGGCAACTGCAAGCATGAGCTTGACCATTCCAACCGTGGCGGCACAAGAGGTCACTTCTGCAGAACGTACGCTGTTCTTGGACAAGCACTTTGAAAAGACAGGGAAGTCGACGCTTACCTATTTGTTTCATCAGAAGAAAGGGGACGGCGCGGCATTCGACGACAAGGCTACAGTGCAGGTGTATGAACGCCATCCAGACGGATCAGCTTCGGTTGCTACCCAATTCCTTTCAGATGAGCACGCCTTTCCCGTCCCTCCTCTCGAGCGCGCGACGGGCAATCCCGTAATCCTCGGTTTTCTCGAAAAAGATATTGCAAAGATGAATCGCCTGACAGGCGGCTCGACCAACTACTTCCGCAAACAGATCCGGATGGCTCTCGCGCAGCCTAATGTGGACAGCCGGACGATCCAAGTTGATTACGGCGGCCACACCGTCGCCGCCCAGGCACTCGCCATTACCCCCTATTCGGCAGAAGCCCAGCGAGAGCGCTTGGGTCATTACGCCGAGAAAGCATACGTTTTCGTTACCAGTACAGATGTACCAGGCGTGGTGTACTGCCTTTATACAAAGATGAACGCGCCAACGGACGCAGCCGCCGACTCCAGCATCAGGATTGAAGGTAGCGACCCGAAGCAGTGCAGATAAGTGCAGCAAGCATTCGTTTTAATGGCAACAGTGGGATAGGACCGCAACCCGGGACTGCATCGTGAAAATCTTCATCTTTGAACATACTCCCGCGCTGGCACCCGGCGCCGCGGGTGCCTCATTGGGTAATAGCGCCTCGTCCTCGTCAGGCTTTCGCGGCGACATTATGCTGCGTTCTCTGCTGTCCGATATTTCAAGCATTGAAGCCGTCGACGTATTGACGCTACGAGACACGGCTCCACGAGCGTTGCGAATTTCAAGTCGTAACACGCTGCAGGGCTTGCACCCTGAAGAACTCCTCGAGACCCTCGATGACTGTATTGAGCAAGCCGATGCAGTCTGGCCGCTGGCACCTGAGTCGAACGGCTTATTGAAGGCCATTTCCGAAAAAACGATCCAGCATAACAAGATACTGCTGGGAAGCACCGTGTCTGCCGTCCAGGCATCTACCAGCAAGTACCGTAACGCGCTCGTCCTGCAAGCCAACGGTATTAAAGTCGTGCCAACATATAGAGCCCAGACCCCATTGCCGAATGACTCACACGGGTGGGTGGTCAAACCCGACGATGGAGCCGGATGCTCGGATACTCACATCTTCCTGCATTCGAAGGCAGCCGTGGATTGGGTTGCCGCACATGCGCAGGGCGACTATGTGTTGCAGCCTTATATAACAGGTCGCCCTTGCAATTTATCGCTCCTATGCCGTGACGGTGAATTGCTGCTGATGGCTTGCAACGATCAGCGCGTGGCCGTATCGGACAACCAATTCCATTACATGGGCAGCATCGTGAACAGCTTTGACGATGCGGACGGAGAGTTCAAAAGCCTTGCTCTTCGCGTCCTTGCTGCGATCCCGGGTTTGTGGGGCTACGTCGGCATCGATTTCATCGTGACGGAACACGGTCCGGTGGTGCTGGAGGTGAATCCGCGCATGACTGTTTCCCATGTCGGTCTGCGTGCCTCGCTAGGGCTGAACCCTATACAAATGATGCTCGATACCATACGCGGCAGTAAACGCAACATTCCGGTCCGCGGTGGCAATCGGCAGATCAGTGTCGATATCGGTGCTCGGCAGAGCAATCGGCATGTTATTGAATAATTTTAAAAAATGGTTCAATGCCTGCAATATCGACCAGTAACATAGGTGACAGCCTAAGCTGTGGCTTTCGACACCGAAATCGTATACCGTATTGCTTTCAAGCTCATCATCCATACCGAAGCGGCAGATTATAGAACTTCGGGTGGTTCGAACAAAGAGTAAGGAGACAACATGGTAAGCGTGCACAGTCATGGCGCCCGCGTGCGCGAGGTAGTCCAGTCGTCCGCCGCCCCCTATCCTCGCGTGCCGTCTCATATTACCGAGTCCTGGATCCGCTGTATCAGCGAATACCAACTCGATCCCACAATACCTCACGAACTCTATGTGGTCGAGAACCAGGAGCTTCTAGAGCGGCAAGAACAGGTCGCTCCGGTACTGCGTGCGGCCAAAAGCGAAATGACCGTACTGTTTCAGCAAATCGCAAAGTCGGACTACGCCATAATGCTCACGGATACCGAGGGGGTGCTGCTGAACTTCTTTGGCGATCCGGGCTTTACCCATGCGGCATCCAAATCGGGGCTTATGCCGGGCGCCGTTTGGTCCGAGCGCTTTCAGGGGACCAACGGCATGGGCACATGTCTGGCTGAACAACGTCCCATGATGATTCATCAGGACGATCATTTCCTGTTCCGCAACACTGGGCTCACTTGCGCGGCGGCACCCATTTTCGACTGGCGTGGCAAGATACTGGCGGTACTCGATGCGTCTGGAGAAACCCATAGGGTTCCAAGCCATGTACTTGATCTGGTCAACATGACAGTCCAGGAAATCGAAAACAAGATATTCGTCAACGAGTTCGCTGAACGCTCGCTGTTTACGTTTCATAGTCGTCCCGAGTTCGTCGGCACCCTGAACAAAGGCATCATTGCGCTGGATTCCGACAATCGCGTGCTTGCCGCCAGCCGCAACGCGCTGGCACAACTCGGCGTGACATCAAACGAAATCGTCGGCCAACCCCTGGACGCGTTCTTCAATGTATCGTTCAAGTCGTTGTTGCGCGAAAGCCAAAAGCACGGCCCTGCGCCGTTTATCGTGTTTGATGCCCGGCATGGTCGCCGTTTTTTCGCGACGGCCTTCTCGGGACAAGCCGATAGCAAATCCGCGCTCCAAGTTTTCGCGACGCAAGTGTCTGCACCGGCACTCAGTAACGTACCCGCGTCCGGTAGGCTGACTCCCCTGAACGAACTCCAACGAAGCCACGACGCCAGGATGGAACACAATATCCAGACCGCCATGCGAGTCTTTGATCGAGATGTCGCCATCTTGCTCTGTGGAGAAACCGGGACAGGCAAAGAGCTTTTTGCAAAAGCCATACATCTGTCCAGCAACCGGGCCGATCAGCCCTATGTTGCAATCAACTGCGCCTCGATTCCCGAACAACTGATCGAAAGCGAACTGTTCGGCTACAAGTCGGGGGCTTTTACGGGTGCCAGTAAAGAAGGCCAAGTCGGCAAAATATTCCAGGCCAATGGAGGCACGTTATTTCTGGATGAAATCGGCGACATGCCCCTGGCGCTGCAAACACGTCTATTGCGCGTACTCGAGGAACGAGAAATTTCTCCTTTGGGCGGTAAGGCACCCACCAAGCTTGATATACGCCTTATCAGCGCGACGCACTGCGACCTCCCAGAAAAAATCGCGAACAACCTGTTTCGCGAGGACCTCTACTATCGTATTCAGGGAGTCACATTAACGCTCCCTCCCCTGAGAGAACGGGGTGACCGCAAGGAATTGATTCAATTCGTGCTCGAACAGGAATCTCCCGACGATGAGCACGTCGTCATAAGCGACGAGCTGATGGATATTCTCGAACGCCACAGATGGCCGGGCAATATCCGGCAACTGCGCAACGTTTTGCGCGTCATGGTGGCATTGCGGGAAGGAAACACCCTGACGCGGGATTGTCTGCCGGCGGATTTCTTTGCCGGGCCCAGGGCAGACCCCGCAGCTTCTACGCCAACAACGTCCAGCCTGCTCAATCCCTTGGAACAGGCCGAGCGGGAAGCCCTGATCCAGCAACTACGGATTTCACATTGGAACCTCAGCAAACTAGCGCGCCAATTAAAAGTAAGCCGCAACACGCTATACCGGAAGCTTGAGCGACTGGATATCAACGTTGCTTCGCGAGAAGCCTGTTAGCGACAGCCTGCATCAAAGAAAAGGCCTGCGGAATTATCGCAGGCCTTTTGCCTTTGCCAGCATAGAAAGATGGCTTCGGAGCAATGCAGGTTGGCTAATGACGGAAATTACCTGATCACGACTCCCCACGGACGTACGCCAACGGTGATATCCTGGATTTTGACGTTTTTCTCCGTATCGATCACGGACACGCTGTCCGAGCGGCCATTGGCCACGTAAAGCTTCTTGCCGTCAGGAGTAATTGCCATGTTCCATGGGCGCTGCCCAACGGGAACCGTGGCGATGATTTTATTGCTGGTCGTATCAAGTACCGACACTGTGCCATCGCCACCATTGGATATATAGACACGTTTACCATCTGGATGGACGGTGACGCCATTGGATCGTGTTCCACCTTT
>LNAP01005662.1_pt1 | contig 11028 bp, 9 predicted proteins | sample 602601 | NCBI WGS metagenome assembly LNAP01 (sample SAMN02440304, study PRJNA202911) | soil metagenome | biome: Subtropical and temperate rainforests or woodlands; isolation source: soil samples (1 kg each in a 20% v/v slurry with milli Q water) were... ...
TAGCGAGAAAGTTAAATGAACGTCCAAGAAAAACACTAAACTACCAAACACCGGCAGAAAAATTTGCCCAATATGTTGCATCGACCGGTTGAATTCAAGGGGACAAAGCGGCTATTCCATTTTTGTGCATTGATCTCTATAGACTATCCAAAGCAGACGTTCAAAATACACTAGATATTGATTAAATAATTGTATTATCTCAAACGTAATGCATTCGTAATCACGGATACAGAACTTAAACTCATGGCTAGAGCTGCAATCATCGGTGATAATAACCATCCAGTAAGTGGATAAAGTAGACCTGCAGCCAAAGGTACACCTAGTGAATTATATACGAAGGCAAAAATAAGATTTTGCTTCATATTAATAATCGTCTGCTCCGAGATTGCTCTCGCTTGAGCTATGCCGCGCAGGTCACCTTTTACAAGAGTCACTTGGGCACTATTCATTGCAACGTCTGTTCCAGTCCCCATTGCGACACCTACATTCGCTTTAGCCAGCGCAGGTGCGTCATTGATACCATCGCCCGCCATTGCAACGAAACGGCCCTCACGTTGTAATTTATCTACCAGCGCTAATTTGTCAGCAGGCCTGACTTCGCCATAGACCTCATCAATACCAAGTTTGGCAGCTACTGATTTTGCTGTTGCAAGACCATCTCCGGTTGCCATGATTACCCGAATATCAAACGATCTGAGGATGCTCAATGCTTCTAATGAACTTGCCTTAATTGGGTCAGAAACAGCTAGTAAGCCGGCCATTTTCCCATCTACCGCCAATATCATGACACTAGCCCCCTCGGCTCTTAATGCTTCTGCCTGTGGCTTCAAATCCTCTACAGATACACCAATTTGCGTCATCAGTGCAGTATTGCCTAACGCAAGTGCTTTGCCGGTCACAATCCCTTTAACACCGATACCAGAAATTGAATCAAATGCTTCTACCTTATCCAGTACAAGCCCCTTTTCTCGTGCTGCTTGCACAATAGCATCTGCAAGAGGGTGTTCACTACCCTGATCTAAACTGGCTGCTAGACGTAACACTTCATTCTCGGTATACGCTTTGTTGGCAATAACTCGGTCAAATTTAGGCTTGCCTTCTGTTAATGTCCCCGTCTTATCGACAATGATAGTGTCAATTTTACGGAAGTTCTCTATGGCTGCCGCATCACGGAATAACACACCCTGAGAAGCCGCCTTACCCGTAGCAACCATAATAGACATCGGTGTTGCCAGCCCTAATGCGCACGGGCAGGCAATAATAAGCACCGCAACGGCATTGATGAGACCATAGACCCAACTAGGTTCAGGGCCAAATATTCCCCATGCAAAAAATGTCAGTATCGCGATGACGACAACGGTGACAACAAAGTAGCCAGCTACATGATCAGCCATGCGCTGCATAGGGGCTCTGGAACGTTGTGCTTGCATCACCATTTGCACAATACTAGAGAGAACGGTCTGGGCTCCGACTTTCTCCGCGCGCAATACTAATGCACCGCTTGTGTTTAGCGTTGCACCAATCAGCTTATCACCGATCCGTTTTGTCAAAGGAACAGGTTCGCCAGTCAGCATGGATTCATCAACCGCGCTTACGCCTTCGACCACGACTCCATCTACCGGTACTTTTTCACCTGGACGAACGCGAAGCGTGTCACCGACATGAACGTGCGTCAGAGGCACATCCTCTTCAGTGCCGTCGGTATTAATCCTGCGGGCAGTTTTAGGTGCTAATCCAAGTAATGATTTAATTGCAGCAGATGTCTGTGAGCGTGCTTTAAGTTCAAGCACCTGACCAAGCAAGGTCAAGGAAATGATCACGGCAGCCGCCTCAAAGTAGACTGCCACGCGCCCCATCGCCATAAACGACTCTGGAAAAACCTCAGGAACTACTGTAGCAACAACACTGTAAACAAATGCTGCTGATGTTCCCAGACCAATCAAAGTCCACATGTTAGGTTTGCGGTTAATGACTGATTGCACACCTCGTTGGAAGAAAGGCCAGCCTGCCCATAATACAATCGGTAATGAAAGAACGAGCTCGATCCAGCTTTGTGTTGTCATTTCGAACCACTGTAATCTGTGACCTAGCATCGCTAACACTGTGACGATGATGGTAAGTGGCAACGTCCATATAAAGCGTCGTTTGAAATCCACTAATTCTGGGCTTTCACCTTCTTCCAGTGTCGGCATTTCCGGCTCAAGTGACATGCCGCACTTAGGGCAGACACCAGGCTTGTCCTGACGTACCTCGGGGTGCATTGGGCAGGTATAAATTGTACCTGTGGCATTAATTTCGGCTGTTACCGGCTCAGTATTTATAGGATTAGATTGGTGATATTGAGAAGGGTTTTCTGTAAATTTTCCCTTACATCCAGCACTGCAGAAATAAAACATTTTTCCTGAATGCTTTATAGAGTGTGGAGACTGTTCAGTAACATTCATTCCACATACCGGATCTTTTAACTGCTCAGACTTATTGTTATGCATATCCACGGACTCTACTCCTTTGATGATTGATATGGGAAGCTGCTGACACCGCTACAAGTGCAATTGGAAAATGCACCCTCAACGAGTCCAGGTCAGGAATTGTTTCAGGTATTTGCAGCCTCTTTTCTTTGGAGTGATATTTGTTTCACAAGTGCGTAAATTGCCGGGATCACGATGAGCGTCAATACAGTTGAAGAAACCATACCGCCTACCATCGGTGCAGCAATACGCCGCATTACTTCAGAGCCGGTGCCACTTCCCCACATGATAGGCAACAACCCGGCCATGATTGCGACCACTGTCATCATCTTTGGCCGGACACGTTCTACCGCACCTTCCATCACTGCTTCATAAATATCAGCTACAGTAAATGCTTTACCTTCGGACTCGCGTTTTACCTTGAGCTCCTTGTACGCATGATCCAGATAGATCAGCATAATCACACCGGTCTCCGCCGCTACACCAGCTAACGCAATGAACCCGACTGCAACGGCAACGCTCATGTTGTAGCCTAGCCAATACATCAGCCAGATCCCGCCAACCAGAGAGAACGGTACTGACAGCATGACGATAAACGTTTCTGTTAAGCGCTTGAAGTTTAGATACAGCAACACGAAGATGATGAGCAATGTTAGCGGGATCACTATTTTCATCTTGGCTTTGGCTCGTTCCATATATTCAAACTGGCCGCTCCATGTTGCGTAATATCCAGGCTGGAATCTAACCTGCTCACGCACGGCCTTCTGCGCATCGGCCACATAACTGCCGATGTCTCTATCTCTAATATCAACAAAAATATAAGCAGATAACAATGCATTCTCGGTACGGATGCTCGGCGGCCCTTTTTCTAAAGAGATCTGCGCCAATTGCCCCAGAGGAATTAGTGCTCCATTCATGGCGGGTACCAGTACCTGACGCGCAATAGCATCCGGGTCTGAACGCAGTTCGCGTGGATAACGCGTGATTACCCCAAAGCGCTCTCGCCCTTCAACCGTCGTGGTAACCACTTCCCCGCCAAGAGCGCTGCTTATCACATCCTGCAAGTCGCCCACGGCTAGACCATAGCGAGCCAGCGCCATCCGATCCGGTTCGATATTCAGGTAATAACCTCCGGTGATACGCTCTGCATAAGCACTCGTAGTTCCCGGAACATTTTTAACTACAGATTCAATAGATTTGGCGAGCTTTTCCATTTCAACCAAATCTCTGCCGAATACCTTGATGCCGATTGGCGTACGGATGCCTGTTGACAGCATGTCGATACGTGCCTTAATCGGCATCGTCCAGGCGTTGCTCACACCGGGTAATTGCACGGCTTTATCCAGCTCCGAGATAATCTTGTCGATAGTCATGCCAGGACGCCATTCGCTCTCAGGTTTTAGATTAATGACTGTCTCAAACATTTCCATAGGCGCAGGGTCCGTAGCGGTATTAGCGCGGCCTGCCTTGCCAAAAACCGAAGCGACTTCCGGGAAGCTCTTAATGATTTTGTTCTGGGTCTGCATAATCTCTGCCGCCTTCGTCACAGACAGTCCGGGTAAAGTGGCTGGCATGTAGAGCAAAGTGCCTTCGTTCAAGGTTGGCATGAACTCGCTACCGAGTCTAGTCAGCGGATAAACAGAGATAGCAAGCACAAGCAGTGCAAGCAGGATAGTCGTCCTCTTCCAGCGCATGACTAGGGCGATGATGGGTCGATAAACCCAGATCAGGAAACGGTTTACCGGATTTTTACCTTCCGGCAGGATTTTGCCCCGTATAAACAGTAGCATCAGCACCGGCACCAGCGTGACCGAAAGCAATGCTGCTCCGGCCATCGAAAATGTCTTGGTGAATGCCAGCGGCTGAAACATGCGGCCTTCCTGCGATTCCAGCGTAAATACAGGCAAAAAGGAAACCGTAATAATCAGCAAGCTAAAAAATAGTGCAGGGCCTACCTCTTTACAGGCATCAATAATAAGTTGCAATCGGGGTGCATCCGGCGGTGCTCGCTCAATGTGCTTGTGAGCGTTCTCTATCATCACAATAGCAGCATCTATCATGGCACCAATAGCAATCGCGATGCCGCCCAAGCTCATGATATTGGAATTGAGCCCTAGCGCATGCATTAGCGAAAATGCAATCAGAACGCCAACTGGCAACATCACAATCGCTACAAGCGCACTGCGAACATGCATCAGGAACAGCATGCAAACCAATGCGACCACGATGCTTTCTTCAAGCAGCGTGGTCTTAAGGTTGTCAATGGCGCGATGTATCAAATCGGAGCGGTCATAGACTGTTTCCACCGTAACGCCCTGTGGTAAACCAGGTGCAATCTCAACGAGTTTTTGCTTGATGTTGTGGATGACTTCAAGTGCATTCTGGCCATAGCGTGCCATAGCAATACCGGCGACAACTTCGCCTTCACCATTGAGCTCGGCAATGCCGCGCCGTTCATCCGGTGCCAATTCAACCCTTGCCAAGTCACGCAGCAATACCGGTGTACCTTTATCGGCCTTGACTACCAGTGTTTCCAGATCACCGATGCCGCGCAGATATCCTTTACCACGCACCATATATTCGGTTTCGGTCATCTCTACTACGCGTCCGCCTACATCACGATTGCTCTCACGAATCACCTGTGTAACACGCGATGGCGATACGCCATATGCTTGCAGCTTGCGTGGATCAAGAACGACTTGATATTGTTTTACAAAACCACCAACACTGGCAACCTCTGCAACGCCATGTGCCTTGGTCAGCTGGTAACGTAAATACCAGTCCTGAATGGCTCTCAATTCCTCAAGAGAGCGATTTTTTGCCAATACCACATACTGATAAACCCAGCCTACACCAGTAGCATCAGGCCCCAGCGTTGGCGTAACGCCACGTGGCAATCGACCAGTCACACTGTTCAGGTATTCCAGTACGCGAGAACGTGCCCAGTAAATATCGGTACCATCTTCAAAGATCACGTAAACAAAGCTGGCACCAAAGAACGAGAAGCCACGTACGACTTTTGATTTTGGTACTGACAACATCGAGGTAGTGAGCGGATAAGTAACCTGATCCTCTACAACCTGTGGCGCCTGTCCTGGATACTCGGTATACACAATCACTTGCACATCGGACAAATCCGGGATGGCATCCAGAGGCGTTTTCAGCAACGAATAAACACCGGCACCCACTATAAATAACGTGGTTAACAGCACAAGAAATACATTGCGTACTGACCAGTTAATAATTTTTTCCAGCATGTCAGTGTCCTTCGTGCCCAGTTACCGGGGTAGGGGTAATTTCTACAGGTTCTGGTAAACTTCCTGCGTGTGAACTGTGTTCGCCAAAGCTCCCTAGTGCGGCTTTAAGATTGCTTTCTGCATCAATCAGGAAATTGGCGCGAACTACCACGTTCTCACCCTCACTCAGTCCTTCAACTATCTCAACATAGCCATCGCTACGCATACCAAGCTTGACCTCACGTGGCTCATACAGCCCTTCTGTGAGTTGAACCAGCACAACCTGACGTGTACCACTGTCGATCACAGCCGAATCCGGAACCGCCAATACGCTGGCATCATGACCTGACATCAGTTGAATGCTGGCATACATATCAGGCTTTAGAATGCCGTCGGGGTTAGCCAGTACTATCCGTACTTTGGCAGTGCGCGTCTCAGAGGTGACTGTTGGATATATATAATCAATCTTGCCTTTGAGCTCCTTACCTGGATAGGCATTGACAGTAATATTTACTGTCTGGTCAACATGCACCAGAGCGATGTCCTGCTCGAATACATCGGCCACGAGCCAGACCGTCGATAAATCTGCAATCTTGAACAGGAGTTCACCCGGCATAAAGCGCATACCCTGCACAGCAGTTTTCTCCAATACCACGCCGTTTGCCGGCGAGTACATCGTAAGCGTACGTGTAGCTTTGCCGTCCTTTTTCAAACGCTGCAATTGAGCATCTGAAATATCCCAGTTACGTAAACGTTTAAGCGCGCTGTCAGCTAGCTGGCCAACACCCACCAATGACTCCGAGGTGCCGTTACTCAATGACTGCCTGCCATTCCAGGCGATCAGATATTCTTCCTGCGCAGACACTAGCTCCGGACTGTAAACTTCCATCAGTGGCTGTCCACGCTTTACCGGCTGACCGGTTGTATTGACGTAGAGTTTTTCAATGTATCCCTCAAATTTGGTGGTGACTGTTGAGAGACGCTGTTCGTTAAATTGGAACTGCCCCACCGCACGCACCGTATTGACCATTTTTCGCGATAGCACTGGCTCAGTTTTTACGCCAAGCTTCTGTACCTTGTCGGTACTGATCTTGACCTGGTTATTAGAAACTTCCTCATCTGCATACACTGGGGTGTAATCCATACCCATAGAGTCCTGCTTAGGCACTGGAGAGGTATCCGGCAAGCCCATAGGATTTCGGTAATAGAGTATCTTCCGTTCAGCCGGTGCTGTAATAGCCGCAGGCATTTCTACTGACGGATGGCTAACTTGCTTTAATCCCCACCAGTAACCGCCACCTGCAGCCGCAGCAATAGCGGCTAGTGAGAGTGCGACCCATATTCCAGAGTGCTTCATAAATCTTCCCCTATCATTCTTTCAATTTCTGCAAGGCGGACTTCCTGCTCAACCCGCATCTTTATCTGACCTTGTCGCGCAAGCCTGATGGCCTTTTGGGCATCAAGCAATGTCGCAAAATCTACTTTACCGTTTTCGTAACCGGCCAATGCCGAGCGGAAGGTTAACTCTGCTTGCGGGAGCAATGTGTAAGTAATCAGCCGTCCTTGTTTTTCTGCTGCCTCGAAAGCGACTAGATTTTCCTGCAATTCGCCTATTACCTGATTCTCAACTCCGTTACGGCGCTCTCTGGCTGCATCCAGCATAGCGGTAGCCTCACTCTCTTGAGACCGGCGAGTATCGAACCGGATAGGAATATTGACCTCTACCATTGCCTCCCAGCTACTGATATTGCTACCTCGTTGAGTAGGGGCAATGCCTAGCGTTAGATCCGGGTAACGATTCTTTTCTATCAATCGCTTATTAGCGTCTGCCGCTGATATTTGTGCTGATTGTGTAGCAAGCAGTGGATTATTTCGTACCACCTTTTCCTGCAGGACTGCACTATCCAGCTTTTCTGGCGGCAAACGACGCAACTCTGGTAACGTAGAAAGAGGCGCATTCTGTGTTCGTCCCAGTATCGCGTTAAGGCGCGCCTTAGCCTGTTGCTGTTCGGTTCCCAGACTAATAATCTCTGACTGCAAGGTGGTCTTTTCAACCTGAGCGCGAATTACATCTTGCTGCGGCACTAAGCCACTGCCATAGCGAACACGAGTGACAGACTCAAGATCACCTAGCAATGTTAAGATATCCTCATTAAGCTTCTTCAGGCCAATAGTCTGAAAATACTGGGCATAAGCGTTTTTGATACGGGCATGGGTTTCGGCAACACTGATTAGCCTGCGTCCTTTAAATTGCTCAAGCTGTGCAGTAGCCACTTCCCTACGCAAGTCCCGCTTTCCCCAAAGTGGAATGCTCTGCATTAAAGTGTATTTAGTTCCACTTCCTTTACCCGGAAAAGGATTAAAACCATCCGGCGCATCTCGGCCTGCAAAATCCATAAACTCAACACGTAGTAAAGGATCAGGCAGCGCGCCTGCAGGTGCAATTCGCTCGCTTGCTGCATCCGTCTCATATCGCATTGCCGCAAGCTCAGGGTTATGTGTGTCTGCCCAGCTCAGTAATTCCTGTACATTGGCACCAATGGGGTTGCTTGAAAAGACGTCTTCCGCCCAGGAAAAGCCTGGCAACATCAGTGCTGTCAAAGTCAGAGCGAACATTGTTTTTGAGTATTTTGTATGCATTCTCTTACCTGTATTCATCTGTATAGCTAGCACGTTGAGTTACGGCTAGCCCAGATGCCTTATTTAAGCGGTTTGATCTTTGTAATCAATGGCCCGCCGCCGTCGACTTTAACGAACTCGAATTCAACCTGATCACCGATCTTTACTGTGTCCAGCAGAGCCTTGCCAGCAACGTTAAAAAACATGGTCATAGCAGGCCATTTAAGCTCCGGAACAGCGTCATGCTTCAATTTAACCTTGCTTAAAGCACTGTCCATGGCAACGACTTCACCTTTTGCTGTATAACTCTTTTGATTATCTGCAGCCTGATGGTGTGCATCGTTGGCGTAGACCGGAGCAGCAGCGATACTCAATACCGCAACGAACATACAAATTAATAACTTTTTCATTTCTTTGATCCTTTAATGTTTGTTTGAATCTGGGCGGGACATTGCCCGCCCGATTCACGAATTAATGCTTGTGTGTATTGTCAGTTCCTTTGGACATACAGTCCATTTCACCTGACCCTTTAGACATGCCACCCATATTCATCATCATGTGATGCTCGTCCATCATCTGGCTCATCATTTCATCCATGAGTTTCTGATGCTCGCTCATCCATTCTTCATGTTGCTGCATGGTCATGCCTGACTTCGGTTTCATAGCCTGCATTTTGCCCATATTGTCATGCATCATTTTCATGTGTTCGCCCATAAGTTTTTTACGTTCATCGCCTTTGGCGGCCTCAGCTGCTTTAAGCTTCTGCTTGGCTTGCATAACTTTTTGAGTCATCTGCCTTTGAAATTCATCCTGTGCTGCAATCGCAGAAACGGATAGAAAACTGATGCTGCAGACAGCAAGTGTTCCAATCATTTTGTAAATGGTTTGATTCTTCATGATAAATACTCCTAGTGAATTTATAGTCACTGCAATTGCATAGAGGTGGTTTAGCAGTCGTGCGCGGTTATGTATAGGCGTAAACAGCCATACGCTAGACCTCGAAAGGATATAAAACCACCGCCGGGAATACGTGCCGAAGAAATAGAAGTGTATTGGGTACGATCAAGTACTCAGATAAGCATCTGAGTTCGAGAGCCGTTTAAAACATGACGACCTTCGGCACTATGCGAAGGTTTGTCTGGGGGGATGAAAAAGTGAGGGTGGAACGGTATCCGGAACTTCAGATATATCGGTGGAGTACATAGGTAATGCACCACTAAATTCCAGAGGGGTGTTAAATGGAATAATTGCCTGTGCTACGCTTAAATGGCAGGGCAGGCATTTGTCACATGTTACATTTTTAGCTGGTTTTGCACTGTCATGGTGATCGCAGTTAGCCATATCATCCATATTGCTCATGTCAGCACTAACCTTCAATTGGTGAGGGTCGTGCATCTGACAATTAGGCATAGCTACTGCTGCCATGCCTTCTACAGGGAGGCATATCAGCATAATGAATAGCGTAATGAATTTAATTATTTTGGACTTCACGAATCAACTCTACGCTTAAAAAAAACTCTTTGCAATTACTTGGACGTACTATGTATGATAAAAAATAGAAATGATAATTGGAACTCATTTTGAAATTGTTATTGATATTCGCATTTTTACTGGCTTTGTCCGGTTGTGGCAGCATTCCAAGTGGTGGTCGCGACAATTGGATAGGATATACCGAATCGGGAGAAGCTTCTTTTTACGCGGATAAATTTCAGAATCGAAAAACTGCTAGCGGAGAGCGGTATAACCATAGTTTAAAAACAGCGGCTCATAACAAAATCCCTTTCGGTTCAAGTGTAAAGGTAACGAACAAGAATAATGGCAAAAGCGTCGTTGTAAAAGTAAATGATCGTGGCCCTTTCGCAAAAGACCGAGTGATTGATCTTTCAAAATCTGCATTCAGTAGTATTGGCAACCCGTCTTCTGGTGTGATAAACGTTAGTATAGAAGTTGTTCAGTAGTACATAACCATTCGTTCAAGCGTGACGCCGCTTCGCGGCACGGCTTAATTCAGACATTGAACGTCCGCCTTGGGGCGATGGCAGTCGTTTTCCTGTTAAATTCGACAGTCAGCTTTGCGGTGTGCAGTCACTAACAAATAAAAAGCAGTTGCTTTCTCAATGTAGTAGCAAGTGGTGCATTTGAGCAGTAATATGTGGCACATATTCTGCAATATTGAGTGGTACCTTTTGGCAAGAATACTCACATATGCTTTAACTTTCCAATATTATTGCGGCTTTACATTTTTTTAATGCATCATTAAATTTATCTGGATTGATCCGATTCAACAAATCAGAAATGAGCGAACTACTTGGAGTAAGATAAAGATTGTTCTCTTGGTTGCAACCTAATAATCTCAAATGTTCTAGAGGTAAATCTTTTGCCCAGTCCGCAATCTCGGTACCACCTCGCATACCACATATTTCTGCACCCACAACAATAGCAAGCACTGTAGAAAGCTCGTGCTTTTTTTTACTTGAAGCTTTACGTGGATCTGGGATGTGACTAAAAAAGCTAGGTAAAGCCCCTATTTGTTCCTTCGATAGTTGCATCTTAGTCTGCTCAGGCATAGCTAAATATGAATGATTCTGTCGCATAGATTTTAGTAATGTGTTGAATTGCACTCAGAATTGACCCACCTATCGATATAAATTGCACTAGAAATTGACCCACGTACCGATACTATTCTGCTCAACCTATGAGCAGGA
>LNAP01005663.1_pt1 | contig 11028 bp, 10 predicted proteins | sample 602601 | NCBI WGS metagenome assembly LNAP01 (sample SAMN02440304, study PRJNA202911) | soil metagenome | biome: Subtropical and temperate rainforests or woodlands; isolation source: soil samples (1 kg each in a 20% v/v slurry with milli Q water) were... ...
GTCCACCGGGGCCGGTGCGCAGGCCTGGCCGCGCAGCACGTCGCCGAGCAACTGCCAGCGCTCGTGGCAACCGGCCAGCGCTTCATCGTGCTCCAGCCGGCGCAGCATGAAGCGCGCCTCGTCGGGCGACAGCGCGCCATCGACCAGCGCCGACAGCTGCTGGCGGTTGTGGATGTCGATCTTGTCCGGCGTGGTGCCGGCGGTTCCAGGGATTGGCATGTGTTCGCTCATACGCGGCTCTTCTCGCGGGTGGCACTGCCGATATCCAGCAGCGGCCGAAGTTCAGTGTCGATCGCCTCGCGGGCGCGGAAGATCCGCGACCGCACGGTGCCGATCGGGCACCCCATCTTCTGCGCGATATCTTCGTAACTCAGCCCGTCCACCTCGCGCAGGGTGATGGCCGATCGCAGTTCTTCCGGCAATGCCGCCACCGCCTTCATCACCGTCTGCTCCAACTCCTGGCGCATCAACTCGCGCTCGGGGGTGTCGGTGTCGCGCAGGCGGGTGCCGCTGTCGAACTGCTCGGCGTCACCGATGTCGATGTCATCGGTGGGCGGGCGGCGGTTATGGGCGGCAAGGTGGTTCTTGGCAGTATTCACGGCTATCCGGTGCAACCAGGTATAGAACTGGGCGTCGCCCCGGAAACTGCCGATCGCGCGGTATGCGCGGACGAACGTGTCCTGTGCGACGTCCTGACATTCACTCCAGTCGGCGATGTAGCGCCCGATCAGCGCCACGATCCGATGCTGGTACTTGCGCACCAGGACATCGAACGCCGCACTCTCGCCGCGCTGCACGCGCCGGACCAGCTCCAGGTCCAGCTCCTGTGGTGTTTCAACCTCGGCCATGTGGGGCCGCACTCCTGTCAGCCCGACCAACGTCGAGCAATGAGACTGCCAATCCCGGGAAAAGTTCAGCGACCGATCACACGACGCCGCACCAGCTTTTAACCACCGTTCCGTTAAGGTTCCCGCTCACGGCACTGAACCGGGCCTGCCCATCCCCCAGCTATTGGGATTTGACGGGGAGGAAACAACCTCTGGATCATAGCCCCCTTCTCCATACACAACCGGATGGAACGTTCCCATGCTCTCAGGCTTCGATGGGCTCCGCTTCGCACATTGGCACCCGCAGATCCGTGATGATGGTGTGGTGGTGCTCAGCCTCGACCGCCACGACAGCAGCGTCAACGCGATGTCCCAGGACGTGCTGCTGGAACTGGGCGACCTGATCGAACGCATCGCCATGGACCCGCCCAAGGCGGTGGTGATCCAGTCGATCAAGCCGGCCGGCTTCATTGCCGGTGCGGACTTGAAGGAGTTCCAGGAATTCGACCGCCGCGGCACCGTCAATGACGCCATCCGCCGCGGCCAGAGCACCTACCAGAAGCTGGCCGAGCTGCCCTGCCCGACCGTGGCCGCCATTCACGGCCATTGCCTGGGCGGCGGCACCGAGCTGGCGCTGGCCTGCCGTTACCGCGTGGCCTCCAACGATCCGTCCACCCGGATCGGCCTGCCGGAAACCCAGCTGGGCATCTTCCCGGGCTGGGGGGGCAGTTCGCGCCTGCCGCAGCTGGTGGGTGCACCGGCGGCGATGGACATGATGCTGACCGGTCGCAACCTGTCGGCATCGGCCGCGCGCAGCATCGGCCTGGTCGACAAGGTCGTGGCCCCGGCGGTGCTGCTGGATACCGCGGTGGCACTGGGCCTGTCGGGCACGACCCGCCCGTTCAAGCAGCGCGCGACCGCGTGGGCCACCAACACCTGGCTGGCGCGCAAGCTGCTGGCCCCGCAGATGGCCAAGCAGGTGGCGCGCAAGGCGAAGAAGGACCATTACCCGGCGCCGTACGCACTGATCAACACCTGGGCACGCACCGGCGGCAGCCCGATCCAGACCCGCCTGGACGCCGAACGCCGTGCGGTGGTGAAGCTGGCCGGCACCCCGACCGCGCGCAACCTGATCCGCATCTTCTTCCTGACCGAACGCCTGAAGGCACTGGGTGGCAAGGACCATGGCATCAGCCACGTGCACGTGGTGGGCGCCGGCGTGATGGGCGGCGATATTGCGGCGTGGTCGGCCTACAAGGGCTTCAACGTGACGCTGCAGGACCGTGAGCAGCGCTTCATCGATCCGGCAATGGAGCGCGCGCAGGCGCTGTTCGCCAAGAAGGTGAAGGACGAGAGCAAGCGCCCGGCCGTGGCCGCACGGCTGAAGGCCGATCTGGCCGGTGAAGGCGTGGCGCTGGCCGATCTGGTGATCGAGGCGATCATCGAAGATGCCGACGCCAAGCGTTCGCTGTACCAGACGCTGGAGCCGAAGATGAAGGCCGGTGCGCTGCTGACCACCAACACGTCGTCGATTCCGCTGCTTGAGCTGCGCGACCACATCGAGCACCCGGCGCAGTTCGCCGGCCTGCACTATTTCAACCCGGTGGCGCAGATGCCGCTGGTGGAGATCATCCACCACGACGGCATGGCGCCGGAGACCGAGCGCCGGCTGGCGGCCTTCTGCAAGGCGCTGGGCAAGTTCCCGGTGCCGGTGGCCGGGACGCCGGGGTTCCTGGTCAACCGTGTGCTGTTCCCGTACATGCTGGAAGCAGCCACCGCGTATGCGGAAGGCATTCCGGGGCCGGTGATCGACAAGGCGGCGGTGAAGTTCGGCATGCCGATGGGCCCGATCGAACTGCTGGATACGGTGGGGCTGGACGTGGCCGCGGGCGTGGGCAAGGAGCTGGCGCCGTTCCTGGGCCTGCAGATTCCGGCGGCGCTGCAGACGGTGGAACCGGGCAAGCGCGGCAAGAAGGATGGCCAGGGTATCTATAAGTGGGAAAACGGGCGGGCGCAGAAGCCGGACGTGCCGGCCAATGCGGAGGTGCCTGCGGATCTGGAAGACCGTCTGATTCTGCCGCTGCTCAACGAGGCGGTGGCGTGCCTGCACGACGGGGTGGTGGCCGATGCGGATCTGTTGGATGCGGGGGTGATCTTCGGGACGGGGTTCGCGCCGTTCCGCGGCGGTCCGATCCAGTACATCCGGGCGACCGGTGCGGACGCGCTGGTGGAGCGTTTGAAGGCGCTGCAGCAGCGGCATGGGGAGCGTTTCGCGCCGCGCCCGGGTTGGGATGCGGCGGTGTTGCGTGAGCCGGTGATGTAAGCCGGGCTGCCGCCCGGCACCTGCCGATGCAAGTGCAAGTGCAAGTGCAAGGGCCAGAGCGCAAGCGGAGAGCGTAAAGCGGCTCTGGACTGGATCGGGGCTGGCGGGGTGGGTCAGGTGGCGGGGGACGCCGTGAACCCATCCCTGGGGGCTTGGTCGCGCCATCCATGGCGCTCACACCCCCGCCACCTGACCCACCCCGCCTTCGATAGTTGGCCGGTGACGGTGCGTAGAGCAGGGCTCTGCCCGGCTGCCGTACCGTCCACAACCCGCGTATCGCGGGGCTCTGCCTGCTGTACCTGCCCCGCGTAGAGCCTTCGCAATGAAATGCTGCGGGGCATCGTCCGGCGCTACGTGGGGCTGTTGGCGCAACACCCTGTTGCCCGAATGGGGCATGCAGGGGGTGTGTCTGCATGCGATCCTGCGGGTCTGTCCACGCCAGCGAGAAAGCCCGCATGACGACGATCATTGCGCCCCGTGTCCACGATATCGGCGGTCTGCAGGTGCGCCGCGCCGTGCCTACCCTGCAGGCGCGCAGCGTCGGTCCGTTCGTGTTCGTGGACCAGATGGGTCCGGCGGTGCTTGCGCCGGGGACGGGTATCGATGTGCGTCCGCATCCGCACATCGGGTTGGCGACCGTGACGTTCCTGTGGTCCGGTGCGATCGGTCACCGCGATACGTTGGGGTCGGACCAGGTGATCCGCCCCGGTGACGTCAACTGGATGACCGCCGGGCGCGGCATCGCGCATTCCGAACGTACCCCGCCGCCCGAGCGCGAGCACGATCACCCCATCCACGGGATGCAGACCTGGGTGGCGCTGCCGAAGAGTTTCGAGGAAACCGATCCCGGGTTCTTCCACCACGCGGCGGCCACCCTGCCCCAGCAGCGACGCGACGGTGCCTGGCTGCGGGTGATCGCCGGGCGCGCGTACGGCGAAGAATCGCCGGTGAAGGTGTTCGCGGACACGTTGAATGTGGCGATCGATCTGGATCCGGGTGCGGAAATCGACCTGGATACCGGCCATGTCGAGCGCGCCCTGTACATCCTCGAAGGCGAGGCGCAGCTGGACGGCGTGGATCTGCCCGCGCAGCATCTGGTGATTCCCGAGCTCAATGCGCGTGGTCGGCTGCGCGCCAAGACGCCGGTCAAGGCGATGCTGCTGGGCGGCGAACCGCTGGATGGGCCGCGCCACCTGTGGTGGAACTTCGTGTCCAGCTCCACCGAGCGCATCGAGCAGGCCAAGCACGACTGGGACGCCGGGCGCTTCGGCACGATTCCCGGCGACGACAAAGAATTCATTCCGCTGCCCACCTACTGAGCCGGTGCCGTTCGTCGGCGTCTTGACGCCGCGTTCACCCCGATGAACCGCGATTCAGCTACGTTCTGCCTGCCCGTCCCGGGCATCTGGTGGAGAACGATCGATGAGCATGGGCAAACGTCTGGCCGCGGAGTTTCTCGGCACGTTCTGGTTGGTTCTGGGGGGCTGCGGCAGCGCGGTGCTGGCGGCCAAGTTCGGCGGTGATGGCAACCCGCTTGGGATCGGTTTCGTGGGCGTGGCGCTGGCCTTCGGGCTGACCGTGCTCACCGGCGCCTATGCGTTCGGCCACGTCTCCGGTGCGCACTTCAATCCTGCCGTCAGCCTGGGGCTGTGGGCCGGCGGCCGGTTCCCGGCGCGCGACCTGCTGCCCTACATCGTGGCCCAGGTGCTGGGCGGGATCCTGGCCGGTTTCATTCTGCTGCAGATTGCTTCGGGCGCCCCCGGCTTCGCCATCGATGGCAGCCAGGCCGGTGCGTTCGCCAGCAATGGCTACGGCGCCCTGTCGCCGGGTGGCTACAGCGTGGCCGCCGCGTTCCTGTGCGAAGTGGTGCTCACCGCCTTCTTCCTGGTGGTCATCATGGGGTCTACCCACGGCAACGCCCCGGCCGGTTTTGCGCCGATCGCCATCGGGCTGGCGCTCACCCTGATCCACCTGATCAGCATCCCGGTGACCAATACCTCGGTGAACCCGGCGCGCTCCACGGCGGTGGCAGTGTTTGCCGGCAGCGGCGCACTCAGCCAGCTGTGGCTGTTCTGGCTGGCCCCGCTGCTGGGCGGCCTGATCGGCGGCATTGCCTACAAGTGGATCGGCACCGAGCCGCGCTGAGCCTGGGCGGCCGGGGCCGCTCCGGTTCCGGCCGCCTGATTCAAGGCGTGGTGGCCCACGGAAGGGACCATTTGAAACAGTTATTTGTAGATCCAGTCACATTCCGTTAAGGTCCGAATCACCACGCCGTCACCTGGCAGGCGAGGTACTCCGGGACGCGCATGGGGAAAATGCGCACGGACGGCCTGGGTTGTCTGCGGCCCCCGGACCCCTTCTGCCAGCACGACGCGCGGCCACTTCGACCTTTGGGGGAAGCCATGAACATCCTGCGCGCTGCCGTGTGCCTGTGCCTGTTGTTGTCCGCTGCGGCCGTCTCGGCCCAGTCCTCGAACGTGTGCCCGTCCCTGCCCGCCGACAGCGGCCTGCAATGGCAGGAGCAGGCGCGGGCCGACTTCGTCCTGTGCAAGGCCAGCACCGGCGATGGCCGCGAGGTGCTCAGCCTGATGCTGACCGCACGCGACCCGAACCTGCCGCTGAGCCGCCCGCTGCGCCAGGAAAAGGGCCTGTTCGCCGGTGAATCGCTGTACTGGTACCAGCCCGACCTGGGCGGCCAGCAGCCGCCGGGCTACGAAACGCGCCGCATCACCGTGGTGAAGTTCGACAAGAACCGCTACGCGCAGATCGCGCTGTATGCCGGGGATGCCAAAGAGCTGGGTGCGTTGCAGTCGCTCACCCAGGGCATGAACCTCACGCCCACGGCGGTCGCCGCGGGGCGCTGAGATGGCCGGGAATGTGCATGGCGCACATCCCGGTAGTGCCGGCCGCTGGCCGGCTGCGCCCCTGCCTGCAGGCTCCATCGGGTTGCCGGCCAGCGGCCGGCACTACCCGTGCTCCCCCAGCGTGATGCGGTTGGCGGCCAGCAGTCGGCACCGCCCGTGTTTCCGCAGCGTCATGGGGGTGCCGACCGTTGGCCGGCACCACCGGTCAGAAGCGGCCTTCCTGGAAATCGACGAAGGCCTGCATCAGCTCCTGGCGGGTGTTCATCACGAACGGCCCGTGGCGCATTACCGGCTCGCGCAGCGGTCGCCCTGCCACCAGGATCAGGCGGGCACCCTCGGCGCCGGCCTGCAGCTGCAGCAGTTCGCCGCCGCCCAGCACCGCCAGTTCCTGGCGCGCCACCGGACGTGCATCTTCGCCCTGCCCCACCGTCAGCCCGCCTTCGAACACGTAGGCAAACGCGTTGTGCCCTTCCGGCAAGGTGTAGTCCCAGCGCGCGTTGGCGTCCAGGGTGATGTCCAGGTACACCGGGTCGGTGGCCGGCTGCACGATCGGGCCGCTCACCTCGCCCACTTGGCCGGCAATCACCTTCACCTGCACGCCGTCGCCGGGCGCGGTGACGGGAATGCGCTCGGGCGCGAATTCCTGGTACTTCGGGTCGGTCATCTTGTCGCGCGCGGGCAGGTTCACCCACAGCTGGAAGCCGCGCATCTGCCCCGATTCCTGCTCGGGCATCTCCGAATGCACCAGCCCACGGCCGGCGGTCATCCACTGCACGCTGCCCGGGGTGAGCAGGCCTTCGTTGCCGTGGTTGTCCTTGTGCCGCATGCGCCCGTCGAGCATGTAGGTGACGGTTTCGAAGCCGCGGTGCGGGTGGCTCGGGAACCCGGCGATGTAGTCCTCGGCGCGGTCGGTGCCGAATTCATCCAGCAGCAGGAACGGGTCCAAGTCAGGCAGCGAGGGGCCGCCGATCACCCGGGTCAGGCGCACGCCGGCGCCATCGGAGGTGGCCATGCCACGGATCGTGCGCTGTACGCGCACCGGGGTTGGGCTGCTCATCTCGACTCCAGCAAAAGGAAACCAGCCAACAAGATGGGCGCCCGGGTGGCAGCCGCCAATCGCCACGCCCGCAACCGATTGTTCCAGCGGTGGCGTTCGCACCCCGTGCAGACGCGCGCGTCCGCCGGGCCGTTGTCCGCATCGTCACGCACGCCACGTTGCGACCTACGACCAAAGTACTAGCGGCTAGCACCTGCGTTTGCATTGACCCCATCGGTGCCAAGGCAGACTCTTACGACGATCTCCAGGGAGACGCAATCTCATGAAAGGTTTTTCCAAGCTGGGCTGGGCCGCGCTCGCGCTGCTCGGCGCGTTCTGTCTGGGCGTGGTCGCACTGCGCCGTGGCGAACACATCAACGCGTTGTGGATCGTGGTCGCCGCGGTGTCGATCTACCTGATCGCCTACCGCTTCTACAGCCTGTTCATCGCCGACAAGGTGATGCAGCTCGACCCGACCCGGGCCACCCCGGCAGTGCTCAACAACGACGGCCTGGACTACGTGCCCACCAACAAGCACGTGCTGTTCGGCCACCACTTCGCCGCGATCGCCGGCGCGGGACCACTGGTGGGCCCGGTGCTGGCCGCGCAGATGGGCTACCTGCCCGGCCTGCTCTGGCTGGTGGTCGGCGTGGTACTGGCCGGCGCGGTGCAGGACTTCATGGTGCTGTTCATCTCCAGCCGCCGCAATGGTCGCTCGCTGGGTGACCTGGTGCGCGAGGAGATGGGCCAGGTGCCCGGCACCATCGCGCTGTTCGGCGCCTTCTTGATCATGATCATCATCCTGGCGGTGCTGGCGATGGTGGTGGTCAAGGCATTGGCCGAGAGCCCGTGGGGCATGTTCACCGTGATCGCCACCATGCCCATCGCGATCCTGATGGGCGTGTACATGCGCTACATCCGCCCCGGCAAGATCGGGGAGATTTCGGTGGTCGGCCTGTTCCTGCTGCTGGCGGCCATCTGGTACGGCGGCAAGGTGGCCGCCGATCCCGTCTGGGGCCCGGCCTTCACCTTCACCGGCATCGAGATCACCTGGATGCTGATCGGCTACGGCTTCGTGGCCTCGGTGCTGCCGGTATGGCTGCTGCTGGCACCGCGCGACTACCTGTCCACCTTCCTCAAGATCGGCACCATCGTGGCGCTGGCGATCGGCATTCTGATCGTCATGCCGGAACTGAAGATGCCGGCGCTGACCCAGTTCGCGGCCAGCGGTGACGGCCCGGTCTGGAAGGGCGGCATGTTCCCGTTCCTGTTCATCACCATTGCCTGCGGCGCGGTGTCCGGTTTCCATGCGCTGATCGCCTCGGGCACCACGCCCAAGCTGTTGGCCAATGAGCGCCACATGCGCTACATCGGCTACGGCGGCATGCTGATGGAATCGTTCGTGGCGGTGATGGCGCTGGTGGCGGCCTCGATCATCGACCCGGGCGTCTACTTCGCGATGAACAGCCCGGCGGCGGTGATCGGCGCCGATGCCGCCTCGGCCGCGCACTTCATCAGCACGACCTGGGGCTTTGCGATTACCCCCGAGCAGCTGGAAGCCACCGCGCTGGCCATCGGCGAGCCGACCATCCTGCACCGAGCCGGTGGCGCACCCACGCTGGCGGTGGGCATCGCGCAGATCCTGCACCAGGCGATTCCCAGTGGCAGCAACGCGATGATGGCGTTCTGGTACCACTTCGCGATCCTGTTCGAAGCGCTGTTCATCCTGACCGCGGTGGATGCCGGTACCCGTGCCGGTCGCTTCATGCTGCAGGACCTGCTGGGCAACTTCATCCCGGCGCTGAAGAAGACCGAATCGTGGACGGCCAACATCATCGCCACGGCCGGTTGCGTGGCGCTGTGGGGCTACCTGCTGTACACCGGCGTGAAGGATCCCTTCGGCGGCATCCAGACCCTGTGGCCGCTGTTCGGCATCTCCAACCAGATGCTGGCCGGCATTGCGCTGATGCTGGGCACGGTGGTGCTGTTCAAGATGAAGCGCGAGCGCTTTGCCTGGGTGACCGGCGTGCCGGCGGTGTGGCTGCTGATCTGCACCACGTATGCGGGCCTGATCAAGATCTTCGACAAGAACCCGGCCCAGGGCTTCCTGGCGCAGGCGCACAAGTTCCAGGACGCGATCGCCACCGGCACCATCACCGCGCCGGCCAAGAGCCTGGACCAGATGCACCAGATCGTGGTCAACGCCTACGTCAACACCAGCCTGACCGTGTTGTTCCTGTTCGTGGTGTTCTCGATCCTGTTCTATGCGATCAAGACCATCGTGCAGGCGCGCCGCAACCCGCAGCGCACGGACAAGGAAACCCCGTACGTGGCGCTGCAGCCGCACCAGATGGCGGACCTGTGATGAGTACCGAACTGGTTCCCGTTGGGCAGTACCAGGCGCACCGCCGGTTGTGGCGGCGCCTGGTGCAGACCGCACGCCTGTGCTGCGGCATCCCCGACTACGACAACTACGTACGCCACGTGCTCGACAACCATCCCGACCGCGTGCCGATGGACTACAAGACCTTCTTCCGCGAGCGCCAAGAGGCGCGCTACGGCGGCAGGAACGGGGGCCGCTGCTGCTGAGCGGCGACATCGGTGGAGTACCGGAACGGCGGCGCGAAAGCGCCGCCGTTTTTTCATGGCGGATGCCGGTTGTCGGCCGGTTCCCGTGAAGCTCACCCGGTTCGGCCGGATTCCGCGAACCGCATCGGGTTGGGTCGGCGCCCCTGAACCGCACGCGGTTCGACCGGCACCCGTGAACCTTACCCGGTAGTGCCGGCCGCTGGCCGGCTCCTCATGGGCCCACGGTGTCACCTGGAGCCGGCCAGCGGCCGGCACTACCTTTGCGGCGATGTTGCAAGGAGCCGGCCAGCGGCCGGCACTACCCGTTATTCGGTCAGGGTTACCGGGGTCAGCGTGACCTTGGCGTTGTTGGCCGCGCCCATGCGGTCGGTGTAGGCCTGCCCGCGCTGCAGCAGGTAGAAGCTGTCCAGGTAGTCGGTGTCGTTGGCGAACCAGGTGGTGGGCATCGCCTTGAGGATGGCGCCGGCGATGTCGGCGATCACCGCGTACTCCGGTGCGAACGCGCCCAGTGCCGCCTTGACGCCATCGGTCAATGCCACCAGCAGGTCCTGGTAGTTGGTGTCGCCGTCATCTTCGAACAGCTGCACATTGGCCGCGTCGAACCGGTAGTTGCCCCAGATGACCAGCGGTTGGCCGGGCGTGTAGTCGGTGTTGTCGTGGTCCAGGTACGGCAGGGTCAGCGTGGCCATCTCCGGTTCGGCCGCGCCGATCTGCAGGCCCGACACCACCGCGAACACCTCCGCGCCGGCCAGCGCCCCCGCCGTAAGTCCCGGGACCAGGTTTGGAGCGGTGCGGCCGGCGTCCATCGGATTGCCTCGCGGGGCGGGTAGGTAATTAGGCAGATACTTAACTAATCTATTGCAATGTGGCAAGCGCTTTCGAACTGGCTTAAATACCTGTCATGCAGCGCGTCTTCGAAGCTCTCTCGTCCAATATCCGGCGGCAGATCCTCGCCTACCTGGCGCACGCAGAGCTCACCGCCGGCGAGATCGCCTCGCGTTTCGACATCTCCAAGCCTGCCGTATCGCAGCACCTGACCGTGCTGGAGAACGCCGGCCTCGTGGCCAGCGAGAAGCGCGGCCAGTACGTGCACTATCGGCTGGTCGGCGATCACCTGCTGAACACCGTCAACGGTTACCTGCAGGAGGTCTGCCCGGTCGCCAAGCCGCTCAAGACGGAGAGCGCTTCGATCGCCAAGCGCCGGAAGGGCGCCTAATCCAGGTCCGCCAGCCAGGCGCGCACCGCCGCCGGCGAGCTGAGGCGCACCACCTCCAGCTCCGAAAATTCCGCCAACATAGCCGGATAGTCGCCCCGCTTCGCGCCGTGCGTCCGCGCCGTGTGACGCACGCCGCCCAGCGCCTTGGCCAGTGTCATCCGCCCGCCGCCCCA
>LNAP01005664.1_pt1 | contig 11027 bp, 10 predicted proteins | sample 602601 | NCBI WGS metagenome assembly LNAP01 (sample SAMN02440304, study PRJNA202911) | soil metagenome | biome: Subtropical and temperate rainforests or woodlands; isolation source: soil samples (1 kg each in a 20% v/v slurry with milli Q water) were... ...
CAAGCAGGCCCTGCCGCCGTGCCACCTGCTGTACCAGGCGTTCGTGCATGACGGCCATCTGTCGATGCAGTTGTATATCCGCAGCTCCGACGTATTCCTTTTATCGGACGTAGGAAAAAGCGCACAGTACGCCTTCCTCGCCTAAAAAAATTTATCCTTCATGCGACTTTATCTTGACCTTGACAAGCTGCACATTCTGCATAGGATGGGCGGCCTTCAAAAAGGGGTTGTCGGTGAAGGTTGTAGTCAAAGAAAAGCAAATGCTCGACCTGGGTGGGTCGATGCTCAACGAAGATGGGCCCACGGTGGCAGACCGTGTTTCTGTTACAGCGGTGGGGCTGTTCGATTCAGAAGAGAGGCTAGTCCCGCTTGTAAGCGAGTACCTGACCTTCGCAGTTCGCAGCGCCGAGTTAGCGGCTCTGTCCGCCGAGACGTACGGGCGTAACATTGGTTACATGCTCGAACATCTGAAAGGCACGCCAACTTTCAGAACCTCCTCTTATGACGAAATTCTTCTCGCCGTAACTAAACACGGTATTCAACGGTACTTTACTCACCTGCGTGAAGTGGATGGTTTGACCTCAACGACCATCCGTAACAGGGATGCTTGTTATATGGCCCTATACAATGACTTCCTGTGCGTCGGCGGGAAGCACAGGGGCCAATTACGTGAAGACAATCCTTATGCCGGTGGTTTTCTCTCTCCTGCTCCAAAGAAGGATTTGGTTTATCCCTGTTCATTGCAGGAACTCAAAGAGCTTATTGAGTCTGCGAGCAGCGAGAGAGAGCGCTGCCTGATCCAAGCTATCTTTGATGTGGGTCTGCGTCGAAGTGAAGTTGGCAGGGTCACTCTGGGTGCCGTGAATAGGGCTTTGGGGTTTGCTCAAGCTAACTTTGTTGCGGATGAAGATCTTGATTGGGTGCATCCTGATTACTGTCCTCTTTACATTGACGGCAGTAAAGCACGTGGAAATGAGTTTAAGCCACGATACTCAATCGTGAGCCGGGCTGTGCTCGAACGCATCAAGCGTTATCACGCGTCTCCCCTATTTAAGAAACACGCTCGCCGTTATGAGACCGCCGATGTAACTCCGTGCTTTTTCAATTCAGAGGGTCAGCCGTTTAACCCAGACGCTGTCAGCAAGCTACTTGAGCGGCTCTCTAAGCGTGCAGTAAAGAGCAAGCGACTTGAGCGTATGGTTTCGCCACATAAGCTTCGTCATGGGCACGCATATGCGATTTTGACAAGCCCGGATTTTGGCGATAACTACCTCGACAAACTTCTGATTGCCCAGAAGTCGCTTGGCCACGAAGACACATCCACTACAGGAATTTATACCAAGTTGCCACAGGACATCTTTCATCTGGTTTGCCCGAACACGGGCGAGGTTTCGACCAAGGCAAAAAGCATGGCGGATCTTGCTGTTCAGACGACGCTGAAAATCAGGTTGGGAGATAAGAAATGAATTTTTCAGAGCACGCATTTGAAAGTGCCAAAATCTTCAGGTGGCTTAGAGAACTGGAAGAAAACCCACTCCAATACTACCACGTTGAGCTCAGCGACAACGTCAGCGGTACTTACGCTCCGCTGATGCTCAGCGACTCATATGTCACGAGTAAGGATCTCGATCCATCAATCAAGATGTTTGAGCTTGCAGAGCAGAAACTTATCCTGAATATGCTTATTGATGGCGTTATTCACCAGGGAGAAACCGCTGCTGGTTGTAACCGGCGCTTGAAGCTATTGGGCTGGTATAAATCGCTCTCTCAGGAACAGAAGCTCGCGCTTCCGATTTTTGGCAACAAGCTAAAACTCTCTAAATCAATCGTGCCGGCTTCTGCACTGGAAGCGATCAAACAGGGCTATAGCCGATACGAAAGCGTCCGTCTTGCCTACGATGACATCAATGCCGACCTTCAGTCTCTTGGGGTCGCCTCAGCGAGCTATATGACCGTCAAGGAGCGGATTGAGTCCAAGGGAGAGTTCGTGCCGAAGGAGAATGCTCTTGTGGATTTCAAACGACTTCAGATGCTTGATTTCGCCACCTTGGATGACCTCGAAAAATCATCAGCAGATAGGCCATTCTACGACCTGAAACATGCGTTCGCGACCGCTTCGCTTGGTACTACCAGCGACTCTGGAGCTGACAACTACCTTGAGGGGTTCAAATGGTTAACCAGATTCCTTACTGGGCGCGGCTCTAATGGCATGGAACCGCTTATTGAGGTTCTCGATCCATTTATTCTCCCTATGTTCCGCTCGTATCTTGAGCGCCACATTGTCGAGGGTGACCTATCTCCGATTACCGCAACGACCTTGGTGAGTGCCGTCCGGAAAACTTTGACTACCGTCAAAAATATCAAAGGGTATACAGGATCAGATTTCATCAACTGTCAGGGATTTGATGCTGATCGTGTCACCGATCAGTACCGCCCCTACTCAAGCGCCGAGCGTGTACGTATTTCTACGAGCGTGGACGAAGATATCCTACACTACAACACTCTTGCGCAGCCCTATCAGAGGAGCGGCATTGGTGAGGATCCTCTCAACGACAGAGGGAGAATCAAGCCTAGTTTCACAACCCTTGATAACGCGCGATGGATTTTTGAGAATAAACTCGGTTGCTCTCACGTTGGCAATCGTCAAAGGAACAGTAGCGATCCCTACGTTAGTGCGTTTATTAGCATTGTGAACCGTTCAGATGTTGGGCTGCGAGGGATTGTAGAAAGTTGGGGCGTTCACTATCGGATCGATGCTCAGGTCATTACGCCTTACGCGATCAAGCTAGCTCAAATCACCGGACTGAACGCTGACTCAATCAAGCTGCTTGATGTAGATGACTACGAACCTAGGCATCCGCTCACAGGACGTCCTTGCCTTCGGTACTGGAAAGAGCGTTCTGACGGTGAAAAGCTGATGCACCTCGATATTTTCTACGCTGATATCACCTGGCTTACCACTTCCCAATCGCATGCTGTCGCCCAGATTTTTGAAGACATCAAAAAACTCACAGCCTCAATTCGCGAGTCTGCTCCCCCGGCTACGCGCGATAAGCTATTCATTTGGCAGTCCAGTGCGTCTGGAAGCTTTATGAAAATCAAATCTTTCGCGACGGGGAAGGAGAGTGCTCTGTGGGAGGCCTTTGCTGCTTACGCTAAACGTAAAGGGCTCTTGGATAGCGGTGGGCAGCCGTTGAACCTCACTCCTTCCCGTCTTCGCCCAAGCTTCATCAGCGAGCTCGTGGAGCGTGACGTCCCCATCCGCGAGATCCAGTTGATTTTGGGGCACAAGCATGTCGACACGACGCTGGCTTACTTGGATCGTATGGACTTCAACCATATCGCACGCTCCAAGCTGGATGTGGCTCTCAGGGAGCTTCATGAGTCGGCAGCGGAATTGGCTGACAATCGCGCTAACGGCGAGGCTGAAGCCAACCTCATCGATGTCGTTAATCTCGACGGGCCGCAGGTTGTCTTCAAGACTCCGCTGGCGAGTTGCCGTAACATTTTCAACCCACCTGACTTCATCAAGAAGCTGAGTTCTTATGTGCCCGGCAGCCCTTGTGCGTTGTACAACATGTGCTTGGGATGCGAGAACGTTTTGCTCACTGCGTCGAACCTGCCAGAGCTGTTCGCGATGGAGCGGGACTACCTCTCGCTTAAGGACGTTTCTCGCATCATGGACACGCCGTATGGACGCGTAGTACGCGAGAACCTTGCGCTGCTGGATGGCATTCTGCACTCAAAATCTGATTTCACGCCTGAAGAGTTGGCCGAGGGCCGTCGCCTTTCAGAGTTTGTGGATACGACGGTGCTGGTGGACGGGGTGGCGATGTGATGATGGAGCAGATTGATTTTTCTACCCTGTTAACGTTCTCGAAGTTTCGCTCGAGCCTGTCACTGCTGCAGGGCCAGGCATCCGCTCTTGAAGCAGAAAGCGAACACCAGGAGGCTTTGGCTTTCCTGTCCTATCTCAGTACCTTGCAGGTCTCTCAGAGCTCTGCATTCATGGACTGGGTCTGGGACTTCAATACGGATTACCCAAATGCCTCGCGCTATATTCGTGGAGCTAAACTTCGTATCGATTTCACAAAGTACCCCAACATTCCAGAGCTCGCTATTCTTGAGCTCAAAGCTGCATTCATGATCATTCTCAAGGCTCTGAGCGGGATCCCGGCGGATGGGAAATCCACCAGCGTCAGCAAAAAACCGCTCAAGCCCAATTCGCTCATCAGTGACTATGAGAGCGGGCTTCGGTTTTTGGATAAGGTTTATGCCGTCGCGGCTATTGAACTCGGCAAAGAGCACGTGGATCGTGAGCTAATCTCAATTCAATGCTTGCCTGCGCATTTCTATGCCGCAGCTGCCGAGGACTTCGATTATGTATACGACGGCAGCACTGAGAAACTGTTCAAGCAGCTTAAGTCGGGCTACCTGCAAACGAACGTGTTCGGTGCCAGCCTGCCATTCGTCGACTTTTCCAAGCTGAAATGGAAAGTCCTGGGTGGTAAAAATCGGCCTGCAAAGGATGCTGAGAAAAAGTCGCAAATTTTACCAAACAGCGTCTTCGAAATTTCTTCCCAGATGGCCTCGCTGTCGATTGTCGATTTTTTGGATGCGATGGGAGAAGAGGTTATCGATGTTGCTAGCCTCAAGCGTCGTAACGCTAAGGAATACTTTCCTTCGCAACAGAGTGGGTTGAATCCGCTCAAATTCAACTTGTATGTGTACAAGCGGCTTTCTAACAAGGGTTTCTCTTTTGATGAGGTCGCTAAAGTTCTGGGCAGCGATGTCATGAGCTCTAGCAAGCTGTTCTCTGTAATAGCACCCTATGCTGTTAAGCAATATGCGAAAGACACCGGGTCGGCTCTCGATGATCAATTCAGGCTTTATCTGAATTTTGTTAACTACTCATGTCTCTACATTATTGGTCAATATACTGCGATGCGTCCTTCAGAATTTGCAGAGCTGCTCGCAAGCTCGAGCCTCCGACCTGATGGCCGCTATTGGGTTTTGGCGAGTAATGTGAGCAAACATCAAGACAACCTTGTTGAGTTGTTTGATGATTTCTGGCTGGCTATTCCGATTGTGCGTGATGCTGTACGGGTATGCCAGTTGATCAGTAAATACAAGAACAATGATCACATATTTTCAAATGTGGATACCGTCGCGTTTGGGGAGCGAGGAAAGCCGTTCTCTTCCCACGGCACGAAGCTTACGCTGGATAAGTTTTTCGAGCGCATCTTGCCGCCAGAGACCTTTGCCAGCCTAGACTTCAATGCATACATGATGCGTCATACCTTGGCCTATCAGCTGTATCGTGCCGACCTGGGGCTGCCGTTTATTTCTCACCAGCTCAAGCACTTCGGTGAGATCGTGGGGGTTGGGCATTCTGATCGTGGGTTCAGCAAAACTACTCTGCTGTATGGCGAGATTGCGGACAGGATTTCCAAGGGGGGCGGTGCCCGGAAGACGAAAGGAAGGTCGTTTCGTCAGGATGCGGAGCTTGAGAGCATTCATCAGCGTTTCGACCCTGATGGCAGCTATGCTGGTGTGAATGCTGAGGCCCACAAGGAGAATCTCAGGAAGGTGTTCAGGGGTTATATGGCCTCTGGGCACACAAAGGACGATATTTTTGAGGCCATGCTTGGTCAGCACATTGCGGTTATCAATGTGGGCTCCGGCTTCTGTTATGGTGGAGGCGCGGACGAGTTCGACAGTTCCTTACCCTGTATTGGTGGGCTTCGTTGTAACCCCAACCAGTGCAAGAATGCCGTCGTCAGCAAAGCCAACGCGCCGGCTTGGCGAGACGTTTATTACCAGAACAAAGCCATGCTTGGGAATCCCGAGTACGCTCATACGCATGCGCAGAATAAAGCGGCCATGGAGGAAGCTTACGGTGTCCTCCAACTGCTAGAAGAGGAGCTCTGAAATGGGTGATCCACGTGCGTTCGATCAGAAGAATAAGGAAGACTTTGATCAGTACACAGAGTTGCTGGCTCAGGCACTTCTTGATATCGGGGCGAACGAGTCTTTGAAGGCAACTGTTGCCGAACTCAGCCGTATTACTGGTATGCATCGAAATACTATCCGGCAACGTGTTTGGCCTTTGGAGCGCCTTGAGATTATCAAGGAAAATCGTCGTATTGAAGTTTTGCGCAAGAAGTTTTCGAATAAGAAGCCGGTTGATCCTATGGTGGTTTTAACTGAGAAGTTAGAGTCTGCGCGGATTGAAGTGCTTCATTGGTTTACTGAGGCTAAGGTGGCTCAAGATATTGCGCAGACCAACGAAAATAAATATCAAGGTATGGTGAGTTCGAGAGATACCTATAAAAGCCTTTCGGCTGATGCTAATAAACGGCTCTTGGAGTCTCATAAAGAAATTGATAAGCTTAAGCAGGTTATCAGTATTTTGGAAGCTGCCCAGGCGGAGGAGAATGCGTGAAGAGCTATCTAGAGTTACTGACAGACGTTCTTGAAAATGGTGCTGTTAAAGGTGATCGAACCGGTACAGGTACTATAAGTGTATTTGGTAGGCAGTTCCGCCATGACCTATCAAAAGGCTTTCCTTTGCTCACAACAAAGAAACTGCATTTCAAAAGCATCGTTAATGAGCTTATTTGGTTCCTTGGCGGCGATACCAACGTCAAATGGCTCAATGAGAATGGCGTAAAGATCTGGAACGAGTGGGCCACCGAGGAGGGTGACCTCGGGCCTGTTTATGGGAAGCAGTGGACAGCTTGGCCAACCAAAGATGGCAGGACGATCAACCAGATCGACTACGTCGTTAACGCCCTGAAGACAAATCCCAATAGTCGGCGAATCCTGTTCCATGGTTGGAACGTGGAGTACCTGCCGGACGAGAAGGTGAGCCCTCAGGAAAATGCCCGGCAAGGTAAGATGGCGCTGCCTCCGTGCCACCTGCTTTACCAGTTTTATGTCGTGAACAATAAGCTCTCCGCGCACTTATTCATCCGCTCGTCCGACAGCTTCTTGGAGCTTCCATGCAACACGGCATCCTTGGCGTGCCTGACCCACATGCTCGCCCAGCAGTGTGATCTCGACGTGGGTGAGATCGTGATCTCGCTCAGCGATGTCCACATCTACTCCAACCACATGGAGCAGGTGAAGACTCAAATCGCTCGTGAGCCACGTCAGTTGCCTGAGCTGAAGCTGCTTCGCAAGCCTGCATCCATCTACGACTACAAGTTCGAAGATTTCGAGGTAGTGGGCTACGACCCGCACCCGCATATCTCTGCACCTGTTTCGATTTGAAATTCAGCGGCATCGAGTTATGAGACCGGCCTTTGGGCCGGTTTTTCCTTTTCTGCCCTAGCTAAATCTAGCGCAGCCACCGGGCCTTGATCCCAATCGCTTGGGCCTGCCGTATGATCGCAGTAACTGCAGACACTACCTCACCGTAGGATAATCTCTTGAAGCTCCTCACAAGCCTCTGGAATCTCATCAATCCCGACCGTCGCCCTGACTCGGAGAAGGCACGAGAGCGTGATTTCATCGCTGCAGCTAACGGATTAAAGACTCTTTCAGTCACCGACCGGGGTGGCATGTCTATCGACCCCGAAGAGCTGCGCAACCAGATAGTCGCCTCGCGTGAGCAGCTGAAGCATCTTGTCTACAGACCAGAAGCGCCTAACCGATCATTCAGAGCAGCGGAAGGTGCCCAGGTGGAACCGTTAGTGAGCCCCACCGTAGAGACTCCGGTGAGCGCCATGGACTGTATCGAGGTGGTGGCTTGGCGTCGGTTGCAGGCTAGCGCTGCCGTGCGCTACGTGTGCCTCCAGTCAACGAGTACGGGGCGATTTGCTGTCGCTACAGCTAGCCTGTTCACAGAAGCCATAGAAAGTCTCCCGACTTGGGTCGACGGCAATACCAATAGGCAAGTTGCAAATGCACTGCAGAGCGGTGTACTCCATTGGTACGCGACTTTGAGTGAGGCGATGGATGCCTGGGATGCGGAGCTTTGATGAACCTGCGCTTTCAGTTGGGGCGTGCCCCTGCGGGGAGCGGCTGTCGTGCACCGAGCCCTGGCGGTGCCAAGGTCTCGGCCCTTCGGGCTTCCATCCCACACGCCTGCGCGCTCCGCTTGCCATGCCTACCAGGCGCGTGATCACCTGCCTTCGGTTCGAGTGGTCGCACAAGCTCAGCTACATCTATACGTCAATGGACTCATCGCTTTCGCATAGCTGAGGGTAGGTATCCACTCCTCTGATTGTTCAAGCTTTGAAAAAAGCACGGCAGGCGTTCATCAAAGCAGTTGCGTCATTCAAAGCTCGGTGGTGCCTGGATGTGGGCAATAGGCGGTATATTTTACTGGCAGCTTCCCGCCCCACAAACATTTCCAAAGGCTTCAACTCGAAGGTGGGCATCAGTTCCGCTGCCTCGTAGAGGACATCGAGCCAAAAACCGTCTTGAGGTGAATCGCTGCAAAGCACCTGCCCCGAAAACAGCTGATTCATTCGTTCCGCCACGGTGTGGGGGGGATCACCTTCCTGAAGCAAATGATCCTGACTGAGACCATGCATGTCTTGCGCATCGAACGACCAGTGCGTCCAATAGCGGGCGGGCTTAATCAGCGAGCTGTAGACGGTCTCATTCGACACGACGGCGACTTCGATAGGATAGCTATCCGGGGCTATCCCTGAAGCTTCGAAATCGATAAAAAAAGAAGGCCGTTCCACTCTGCAGCTCCTGTTTTGAGGGTGCGACTTCACCAGGCTACACCGACTGCTTGTGCTTGCGCCGCCATCGCTCGAGCCAGCCGTTCTAGCTGGTAGCAGCCTTTGCAAGTCGATGGTCTTGCAGATGCTGCATCTCTCGCTCCCATTCAACCAAAAATTTATCCCAGTCTGTGGCGTAGGGGCCGTCAGGAACTCTGGTCGACCCGATGCTTGCTTGGTGGAAACGCTCTCTCCAGGGTTGCGGAATAGTCTGCTCCAAAATGATGTCGATTCCGGAGTTATGACGCATCACCGAGACGGAGTTACGAACCTCAGTGAGCTCGAGTAGCCTATCGCTATAGGGGGTGTCGTTTCGCTCTTGGTCGGCGAGATCATCGAGGATGGCCAGGAGGTCGGATGCGTTGGGATCACCAGGGTGGAAGGTGGCAAGCGCCCACAGAACCCTTCGCCTAGTTCTCTCACGCTCGCGGAGTAAATCGCAGGTCATTTAAGCCTCCTTTTCACAAAACAGGGCGGTGGTTATGGCGTGCCGCCTTCGGCGGATGGCTGGTGTGAACCGAGCCGTGGCAAGCCACGTCTCGGCCCTCCGGGCTTTCATCCAACACGCCTGCGCGCTCCGCTTGCCCACAGGCCAAGATCCTTAGACTCGGGCCATAGTCATCCCTTTACTTTAGACAGCCAGTATCTCAACGATGAAAAAGCAAAGATGCCATATTTGGTCTGCCGAGCATTGAAACCTACAATTGCCGCGATCAATGGGCTTGAGTCTGTTCCTCCCCCTTGCATTCTGCCAGCGAGCGCATGCTTCCCTTCTGTATGCGACTAAGCTCCCAACAACCTTGTTGTCAGCGATCAATCGTGGAACGTGGCAACGATCTTCGAACCCAGCGCCCATCAATCCATGCGATCAGACAGCGTAGATCTGAGACATGTCTCCATTAGCCCAGTCTAGGAGAGCTAGCCAAAGTCCATGGGGAATAGTCGTGCGACTCTCATGTCGATTGCGATATGAGAGTATCCGCAGCAGCTCAGGAGCTCGCTCAATAATGACTTCGCATACGGAGCGTAGCGCCTCAAACGGGGCGGCGCTCATGCCAATGACCGAGCTGTGCTGCAGTTTACGTACAGATAGATAGGACTCCTCGATCTTGATCGGGTATTCGTGAGCGATCTGCAATGCCAGAACACAGAAGCGGTCGGCACCAAGCGTTGAGGCGAGGCGCTCGATGGCTTCGAGCTCATGCAGGTTGTCCCTCGTTAAGGCTATCAGATTCCGCACTCTTCCCCCGGTAGCTCCCACCACTGTTCACTAATTCGCTCTCCCACGGCCTACGACTCCATCTGCTAGTCAGGCGGCATTGCCCAGCGAACATGGATCTTGCCGCGCTGTGAAGCAAGTGGAGCAAGTGGAGCAAGCGTTGCACGTACCCCACCCACCGACAGGCGTGTTACTTATAAAACTTACTGAAGCGGCTCGAAAGAGTTGCTGGCTCAATGGTTTCCCAGCTTTCTGGATCCGCCGTAACGCTGAACATTAGCCAGGCCCGCCACAGGAAAAAAGCAGCGACCATACTCGCTTCAATTGTCGCAAATACAGTAGTGTTATACATGTAATTCGGATCATCTTTGCCAAAGAGCATCAGCACTGGAAATATCGATGCAAACCAGCCTGCAACGAATGTCAGGCAAAAAGCTATAGCAGCCGTAAATGCCATGAAAATAGGAACTTGATATCTGTAGTGAGTCGCGAACATTTTTTCGCCACTCTCTTTCTGAAGTCCATATATGAATCCGTCGTTTTCTTCTTTTTTACTTTTATTTTTAAAAACGCCGTACAACGTCACATTTTCACCAGCTTCCAGCTCTTCGTAAAACTTATTCGTTAGCTGTAGCTTTGGTATCACGGCCCCATTAATACTGATATTAGCCTTATACCCTCCACTTATACGATCCGTATGTCGAACGTAATCGACTTTCCCAGAAAACTTCACGCAATCAAATTTCATTACTACCTATCCCTGCCTTCGCTTAAAAAAACGCATTCGGTTCATGCCAGGAAGCCTTCAATGATGGTTGCAGGTAGGCACGCGGAGGCCATTCAATGCACGCTCTATGGAGTGGCTCGCGTCAATGCCACCGAGCCATGTCCCACCAGCCCGCTTTCCTGATCAAACCATCGCCCCTGACGCCTTGACGCCTTGATCGACCACCGCCTGACGAACCTAATGACACGATAATATCACTATGATCTGTTTATCGAAACATGCTCCCCGTGGCTCTATCCTCGCTTTTGGGGATCCGACTCATGAATCTGAAGGAAGCGCTGGC
>LNAP01010979.1_pt1 | contig 11024 bp, 12 predicted proteins | sample 602601 | NCBI WGS metagenome assembly LNAP01 (sample SAMN02440304, study PRJNA202911) | soil metagenome | biome: Subtropical and temperate rainforests or woodlands; isolation source: soil samples (1 kg each in a 20% v/v slurry with milli Q water) were... ...
ACCTTTGGCCTGCTCCTCTTCCGCGTCGGTGAAGGCGGTGACTTTGTAGCCCTTGTAAATCCAATTGGCTGGCGCTGCCGGCTGTTTGCCCGATTCCAGTGCGGAGACAAAACCGTGCGCATCCGGGATCGCCGACAACATGGCTATGGTGCCATGGCAGGTGAAGCCGGTGATCTTGCCTTTTTCGTGGAAGTTGGTCAGCAGTTGGCCCAGTTGCTTGTCCTTCAGCAGATCCTGCATCGGGATATGACCGCCAGGCACGAATACAGCATCGAACTTGTCGTAGCCGATTTTCTGAACCTGCGCGAAGCTGATTGCCGGCGAGCCGCTCTTCGAGGTCAGCTTCAGCGTGTCCAGCAGCGCAAGACTTTCCTGACGGGCCTTTTCATCGCCGCCCCAGAAGCTCACATCATTGGATTTCTGGTCTGCGGTTGGCGCCTTGCCGCTAGGGGTGGCAAATACGACGGTTTGACCCGCCTCGATGAAGGTCTGCACCGGTTGCATTAATTCGTTCAGGAAGAAGCCTGTTTGCATGACCTTGCCGTCTTTCAGGTCCAGTTGAGCCTGATCCGACAGTACAACCAATACCGTACCGGCGTTGGCATAGTTAGCAGCAGCGGTTAGCAGGGCGGCAATAAGGGTTTTTTTCACGCGATTCTCCAGTAGCAGTGGTTTGTTGGCGCCATCTTATTACTAGAGCAGAGAGTGATAGAGCCCCTGAATTGAATTTCACTTATTACACTGAGTAATCAATAGTTGGGGCTTGCTGTCGCTGAAGTGCTAGTCCTGTGGTTGAAATTTTCTCGGTGAAAACTCCGGGGCATGGAGAACCCTCCGTATCAACGATCGTAGGGCTTTCCTCAAACAGGACGTGCCAACGCCCGGAAATACCGGGCGTTGGCCAATTGAAAAGACTTGATGTGATTGTTCAGCCGGGCATTGATTCGCGGCTGAAAGCGTCCAGCTCCCGCACCAGGCTCTGTGCTGCCAGCATGACCAGTTCACGACCTTTGTCTGGCGTCGCCAGCGCCGGGTCCGAACCCATGCGGCCATCGGGGTGGCGTGCGCGGAAGTCCATCGCTTCGCGGATCGGGCCCCAAGGGGCGATCTGCGGCGAGTATTCAGCCGATTTGATCGAATCCGGGTAGGCCCATTGTGTGACCGCAATCTCGGACGGCGTGGCATGAACGCCGTGCCCCGTAGGAAACTGCTCGCGCGCAAGCTCCCCTACCCCCTCAAGGTCCCACCAATTGCACAACTTCAGCGCGAACCCTGCTGGGCGTCGAGCGAAGCTGGCTTCGGCGGAACGCCGCCTCAATCGATGCAACGTTGCCACCGTGGCCATTGAGAAAGAGGATTTTTTCAAACCCGTGAGCGGCCAGCGAGCGCACCCAATCGCCAATCGCCGCAATGAAGGTCGACGGACGCAGCGAGATGGTTCCAGGGAACCCAAGATGGTGCTGGGCCATGCCAATATTGAAGGTCGGTGCAATCAGGATGTCTGCGTTTTTTTGCGCTTCACCGGCAATGATTTCCGGGCACATCCAGTCGGTCCCCAGAAGACCGGTAGGACCGTGTTGTTCGTTCGAACCAATCGGGATCACGATGGTGCGGCTGCGTTGAAGAAATTGGCCGATCTCGGCCCAGGTCGACAGGTGTAAAAGCATTTGAGTTCTCTCTTTTAAAGGGTTCCTTGCGGAACATGACAAAGGACGCGGGTGGCAACAGATCAACCCGCACTGTATTCCGGAATCGCGCCGTCACGCGTTTTCGGCTTGGTCGACAGGATCACCAATGCTGCGCACAAAAATACGCAACCCACGATAACGATGCCAAGATTCGCGCTGCCGGTTGCGGTTTTTGCCCAGCCGATTATGGCCGGCCCCCAGAAGCCGCCGGAAAGACCGATGGTATTAATCAAGGCAATGCCCCCTGCCGCCGCCTCGCCCTTGATGTGTTCGGAGGGCATCGCCCACAACACGGTGTAGGCCATGAACATCATGGCGGTTGCCACGGTCAGCAGTGCCAGCGCGGCCATCAGGTTGCCGTCGGCAAAAGGGTACATAAGGAGCAGGATCGCGCCGATCCCCGCCGGCACTGCGCAGTGATAGCGTCTTTCACCGACACGGTCCGACCGGCGCCCTATCCAGTACATGCCGCAAGCGGCGGCGACATAGGGAATCGCGGCGTACCAACCCAGTTGCATGGTGTCGTTGACGCCCTGGGCCTTGAGGATTGCCGGCAGCCAGAAACTCATGGCGTAGATCGAGAAGATGATGCAGAAATAGGCGCTGGCGAGAATGTAGATTTTCGGGTCGCGCAACACTGCACGGAACGAATGGACGCGCCCGGTCGATTCACCCAGCTCACTGGCCAGCAAGGCCTTTTCTTCCTGGCTCAGCCAGCGCGCCTCAGCGGGTCGATTGGAAAGGATGAAAAAAGTCAGCACACCGAGGAAAACGCACGGCAAGCCTTCAATCAAAAACATCCACTGCCAGCCGGCCAGACCACCAACGCCTTCGAACGTGGTGATCAACCACGCAGACAGTGGGCCGCCCACAATGCCGCCAATGGGGCCGGCGATAAACACGATCGCAATGGCCCGCGCCATACGCTTGGGACCGTACCAGCAGGACAGGTAATAAATCATGCCCGGTGCAAAACCGGCTTCGAACACACCCAGCAGAAAGCGCATGGCGTAAAACATCGGCACGTTGCGCACGAACAACATGCAGGCCGAGGTGATGCCCCAACACACCAGAATACGGCTGAAGGTTTTCCTCGCGCCGACCTTCGGCAGCATCAGGTTGCTCGGCAACTCGAACAATACGTACCCCAGAAAGAAAATACCGGCGCCCGCACCATAGGCCGCATCGGAAAGCCCAAGGTCATTTTGCATCTGCAGTTTGGCAAAGCCGACGTTGATCCGGTCCAGATACGCAAATACGTAACAGATAAACAGCAGCGGCAGCAGCCGCCAGTTGAGCTTGCGGTAAAGGGCTGAAATGGCATCACTTCGTGCCGGCGCCTGAAGAATTGACATGCGAATCTCCCGTTATTCTTGTTGGTCCGAGTTCGTGTCAGAGAATGTTGCACCGGCACCTCATGACCAGCAAGAGCAACTAAGTTCGTGTAGTGTTGCTCTACAGGCAACGCAACATCTCTGGAGAGAGTTCCCGGCATGCGCGAAATCAATCAACAACGGCTTCGGTATTTTCATGAGGTGCTGACTCACGGATCGATTCGTGGCGCGGCCGACAACATCAATACGTCGCCCTCGGTGATCACGCGCCAGATCAAGCTGCTGGAAGAGGAAATCGGCGCCAAACTATTCGAGCGCCAGGCACGCGGTGTTCAGCCCACCGAGGCCGCGGCGCACTTGCTGGAGTTCTGGCGCGGCTATCGATCGCACCAGGAGAAACTCGAAGATCAGTTGCAAGCGATCAAGGGCCTGCAGCAAGGCCATGTGCGCGTCGTCATCAGCGAGGGCTATGTCGATGCGTTGGTCGACAACGTGCTCGCGCCGTTCTGCAAGCAGTACCCCAAGCTTGATGTGCGGCTGGACATTCTGCCCGTCGACGATGTTCTCAACGAAGTCGCCGAAAATCGTGCGCACATCGGCCTTGCGTACAATCCGCCGCCGCATCCGCACATCGACTACCGCGCGACGTTTTCGCAACCGGTGATGCTGCTGGTTCGCCCGGATCATCCGTTGGCATCGCGGGGCGCGGCGGCAACCGTCGAGGATATCCTCGCCTGCCAACTGGTCCTGACACCCACGACGTTCGGTATCGGTCATGCGATCAAGATGCTCGAGTATGCCGAGAAAATCGAGATCCGCCCGGTACTCGTCAGCAACTCCCTCGCGGCGCTCAAGCGCATGGTGGAGGACGGCGGTTTTGCTTCGTTGCTCGGCGAATTCGCGGCCTATCGGGAAATCGCCAACGGCAGCCTGGCGGCGGTATCGATCGACCATCCGTTGTTTCTTGGGGTTGAAGCAAAACTGTTGGTGAAATCCGGCCGACCGTTGGCCGCCCCTGCTCAAGAGCTACTGAACTGGATGTTGCAGCGCTTGCCGATGTTTGCGTCTGATACGGGAGTGCCGAGTGCCTGACCAGAGACAAGTCATCCCTATTGCCTCGCCTTCTCTCCTGATGGAACAGACGCGTTCGAGATGCTCGGAAGGCCAAAGGAACAACCTGCCCAGGTTGTAGAACAACGAAACAAGATCCGCTCGATTCAAACCATCAGAAAAATGTGATCTCGTAGCCGAATCGCGAGGCTGCGTTGACGATATGTTCCCCCATGATCTGGCGTGCCGCCGTCGCATTTCGATCGATAAAAGCCTGCACGAGTTCTTCATGCTCCCCGCGCGCCGCGTGAGGAATGTTGCTGAACACCGGGCCGCGCCGCGCGAAGTTCATGGTGATCAGTGCGCGCATTGGCTCGAGCACTGTGCGAATCATCGTCTCGAGATAGTCGTTGCCCGACGCTGCCGCAACGGCCCTGTGAAAATCGAGGTCGGCGTTGACCGTTTCCAGGGTCGGTTCGCCTTCGTATTGCATGCGCAAGACCGCGGCCTGAATGACTTTCAACTTGGCCGGGGTCATGTGCGAGGCGGTGAGCGCGGCGGCCTGGCTTTCCAGGACGGCCCGCACTTCAAACATGTTTCGGATGGTGTTGTCACCGTCCAGCATCGGCGCACTCGCCTGCGGTGCCAAAGGCTCTGACGCTTGGGAGGTGGCGGAGACGAAGACGCCTACGCCCTGGCGAGACTGAATCAGCCCCTGCGCCCGCAGCGTGGCGATGCCCTCGCGCACCACGTTGCGGCTGACGCCGAAGTTCTGCGAGAGAAACTGTTCAGTGGGCAAACGGTCTCCCGGCCGCAGCCGCCCGGAAGCAATCTCATCGCTCAGCGAGCGGGCGATGTGCTCGGCCAGATGAGGTCGGCGGGTTACGGGTTGCACATTCATTTCACTCATTCTTTTTTCTCCCCTCACTTGTCTACTTAATCTACATCAGAAGACTTGTTCCTGACAGTTGAAACTGAAATTCGCAAAACACATCAAACACTTAATCCAATTAAAACAATGACTTATCTAATAAATAGATTAAAGCCTGCTGAAATGCCGCAGTTGTTCTGTTGAAGGACAACAGGATGTGATGTACGTTGCCCTCAACCTGATACGGACGAATAAAAAATTGCCGTGTCAGCTTCGCAACCCGCTTGAGGCGCAATCCTATGAAAATTGCCAGCATTGAAACCATTCCGCTTCGTATTCCCTTCACCACGGGCGGCCCGTCGGCCGGCGGGGTCTGGGGGCCGAAAGACCTGCAAATGGTCGACTCTCTCGTGGTCAAGATCACCACCGACGACGGGATCGTTGGCTGGGGCGAAACCTTCGGCTTCACCGCAATCCCGGCGGTAAAAGTGGTGATCGACACCATCCTTGCGCCTGAACTGATTGGCAGCGATGTCACTCGACGGGAGAAATTACAGGGCGATCTGCAGAGGAAGTTTCACGTTTTCGGTCGCAGCGGCGCGTTCATCTATGGCCTCTCGGCGATTGACATCGCGCTGTGGGATATCGCGGGCAAAGCCGCCGAAAAACCGATTTACCAGTTGCTGGGCGGCAGTGAGGCCACGTCTCTTGCGGCGTACGCAAGCCTGATCCGGTATGCAGACCCCGAACTCATCCGCGTCAATGTGCAGCGCGCAGTCAACAGCGGTTTCCGCCACCTCAAGCTGCACGAAGTGGATATCGACGTCATCCGCGCTGCGTGCGAAGCCGCTGGCCCCGGCGTGGAAATCACCCTCGACGTCAACGCTCCGTGGACGGTGCGCGAAGCGCTGGACATGACCGAGAAACTTCGCCCGTTGAACCTGCGCTGGATCGAAGAACCGGTGTGGCCGCCGGAAGACTATTCAGGGCTGGCAAGGGTGCGCGCGCACGGCGGCATCCCGGTTGCGGCTGGCGAAAATGCCTCGACGCTCATGGACTTCCAGCACCTGCTTGAGGCCGGCGCGGTGGATTTCGTGCAGCCAAGCCCCGCCAAAATGGGCGGCATCACCGAACTGCAAAAAGTCTATGCACTGGCCAACGCCCATGGCGTCACCGTGATGGTCCACGCCTTTTATGACGGCCCCGGCCTGCTGGCGGCGGTGCATGGAAGTGCAGCCCTGGGCGGCGCCAAGTCACTGGTCGAATGGCGTTACTTCGACCTCGAAGCGCAACTCTATGGCGACGCCATCATCCCGCGTAACGGACGCATCGACGTACCGCAAGGGCCGGGACTCGGCATCGAGCCTGACCAGGACGTCATCCGGGATTACCGCTTCAAACCTTGACCCCATAAGCCGCTGGCTCATTGCAACGTTGATCGACGCCGACGTGTCGGCCTCGATCAGCCATGACGACATTCTTGATAAAAATAAATACGAGGATTGATGACATGTTAGACAGGATCGTAGGACCCATCTTGCCCGTCGCCTTTGTGATCGCGCTGGGCTATATCGCCGGCAAGCGCGGACGGCTGACCCATTCGGACAGCCTGCTGATCAGCCGCCTGGTGCTGGGCTGGATATTCCCGGCGCTGCTTTTTGTCGGGATGGCGAGCACGCCCCGTGAACAGCTCTTCGACTTCAAGTTCATCGTGGCGACGTTCATCGGCATCATGGGCATGTACACGATAGCGCTGGCAATCGGCTGGTTCAGCACTCGCGATCTCAAGGTGGCAACGCTCAAGGGCTTCGTGAACGGTTATCCAGACGCCGCCTTCATGGGCATCCCTATCCTGGGTGCAATGTTCGGCGCGGGCAGCATCTACTCGGTGCTGGTACTCAACCTGGTCGCGAGCCTGGTGATGATCCCGCTGACGACCATGTTGCTCACCATCGCCGATGGAAAGGCCAGTGGCGGCCAGGCGTTTTTGTCGAGCCTTTCAGGGGCGGTACGTCGTCCCCTGATGTGGGCGCCGGCCCTGGGGATTCTACTGTCCGTGCTGCAGGTCGAGTTGCCTGCGCTTGCGGCGGAGTCTTTCACCCTTCTCGGCAAGGCCACGCCCGGTGTATCCCTGCTGTGCCTGGGACTGATCATGTCGTCGGAGAAACTGAAAATGTCCGGTGAAGTCTGGGGCAACCTTGGGCTCAAGCTGCTCATTCACCCGGTGTTAATGTTCGGCGCCACGGTACTGCTCGGCACTCATGGCCTGTACGCACAACAGATGATCCTGCTTTGCGCCCTTCCATCGGCGACGATCCCGGCGATGTTTGCGAACCAGACCGGCGCCTATCAAAGCGAAGCCGCGACCTCCATTCTGGTCAGCACCGTGCTGTCGATCGTGACGTTCTCCTTTGCGATCTACCTGATTGATGGCGGGCTTGCCGCTGCTTGACTGCTGGCTCGCGCAGGCGCCAGGCTGGAATCGCTGCAGCGGCAGAGGCGTTAAATAAACGCGCCGGAGGCTGATACCACCCCCCTAAAAAACGGGACGCCAAGCGTCCCGTTTTTTACAAACACAAATAGAACAAACAACCTGTGGCGAGGGAGCTTGCTCCCGCTGGCTGCGCAGCAGGCCCATCTGTTAAGGCCGCCTCGCCACCCAGTGCAAGCAATCCCCCTCACCACAGGTCAGCAACTACTTAGACGGCTCAACCCTATCCAACACCCGGTTCGCCGTAATCTCCGCCACCATGATGCTGTTTGAAATGCCCAGCAAGGCATAGCGCGACTCCCCCTCCAGATGATCCACCAACTGATGGACCATCACGTCGACCGACGCCAACGTCTCGACCAAAAAAACCGCCAGGGTTTCGGCTGTGGCTTCTGGGTCCACGGAAAACAGTTTGCTGGAGGTACGCGGGGTGGCTTTGATATCGGCGTTTGATGGGAAGTGGAAATCGAGGGCGCGTTCGGCTGCTTCGTTGAGTTTTTTTGAATCGGGTTCGTAGGGGGACACTGGATCGGTGTCTGGTGGGTTAGGTGTAATTTTGAACATAAGCTCGCTTCTCAAATTGAGCGCCAACCTTCTTGCTGCTAAACGAGAGGGAGGCAGCTGTACGCAGGTTAGCAGACCGGGGAAGCTAGCAAAGCCGGCGCGCCCGAAGGCGCCCTGCGCACAACCACCATCAATGCCTGACTGACAAGAGCTCGTGCAGCTTGCTTGTAACCCCGGGCTGCTAAACCCGATCACTGAAGGGCAGTGACACGAATCAAGTTACCGAGCAGCCCAAAAGCGCACAAGCCGGCGGATTCTGGTGCAGCCGTAGGCAACGGCGCAAGGTTTTGTAGCTTTCAGGACGTAACCTTGAGGGCGTTTAAACATGCGCGCTCAAGGGTTGTTGAAAAAGCTGATACGCGCTTCCTACAGGCGGTGAAAGCTTCGAAAAAAATTCAGGAAGCCACTGCCGTATTTACAAGATGACCGTCACAAGTGTGATAGCAACGTGGTCTCTTGAATCAGCCTGTTATCGACCAAAAGCAGACACTCAAAAAGCGTGCTGAACGATCAGGTTCTCATGTCATGAAATCATCCAGCTGTCGTACCATCGTCACATCGACAGAACGGAGGTTGATATGGGAAATGGTCAGGGCAGACGAGTCGTTGTCATTGGTGCAGGCATCGTTGGCGCGTCATTGGCGTATCACTTGGCCGGTAAAGGCGCGAATGTCACCTTGGTAGAGGCTGAAGATATAGCTTCGGGAGTGACTGGCAGCTCATTCGCTTGGCTCAATACCTCACACCCCGAACCAGACCCAATTGCGCAACTGCGCGGTTCTGCCATCAAGGAGTACCGCCGACTCGAAACGCAGCTGCCTGGTCTGGAGATACGATGGACAGGTGCCTTGTCTTACAGCGTGATGGCGATTGGAGCGCTGCCGATCCCAGGTCACCAAGCTTCGGCAAACCTGGTGTCTCGATCGCAGATTCTCGACCTTGAACCAAATCTCAAGAACCCTCCCCAGTCTGCTCTATATGCGGCTGAAGAAGGAGCGAGCTACGCATGCGTTGATCGCAGGTGCCCAGGCGTATGGGGCGAAGATTCTCACTCAGACGCGAGTGCTCGGTTTTGTAACCCAGAGTGAAACGGTGACCGGAGTCGAAACAACAATAGGCATCATCGATGCCGATATTGTCGTATTGGCAGCCGGGACAGGCATCACGAAGCTGACAGACATGCTTGGAGTGTCCCTGCCGATAGAGGCCTCGCCTGCCATTTTCATCCGTTACAAGTCACAACCCAACCTCGTGCACACCCTCATCTCCAGCCCTGAAATGGAAGTGAGGCAAAGTTCGGATGGTGCGTTGCTGGCGGCAGAAGATTACCTGGACGACGCCATGGAAAATCAGCCGGCAGCGATAGCGCTTCGAACTGCCAAGACAATCCAGAACGAACTCCATGGTGTTGTTTCCATAGATCCGGAATGGGCTTGTGTCGGACTCAGGCCCATGCCTGCCGATGGCATCCCCATCATCGGTTATCTACCCAAAGTAGGTGGCGTCTATGTTTGTGCAATGCACCCCGGAATTACTTTGGCGGCAATAGTGGGACGTCTGGCCAGCGAGGAGATCATCGATGACAAGGCGTCCAGTTCCCTTTGCCCATGCCGGCCCGATCGATTTTTGCAAGCGTAGGGGATCCTCTTGTGAGGCAGCAATAGGTCATTTCCGGCCTCTCGCGGAGATAGAATAGCGACCGCTGGTTCTTTCTGTGATGAGCTGATGCTTCGTCCGGTCGATATCAGGCATAACCCGTAGTCGATGCCTTATGAAGCTCCACCCTTAAAATTCCAACACTCAGCGATGGAATGAGAATGTCCAAAAAAACCATCTATGCCAAAGAATTCGACATCTGTGTTTCGATGTCAGATTTAGTAACCTGGGAAGGTGACCAGAAGGCTCCCAGCGCCGACCTGCAGGCGGTATTTACCACCCTTGAAATTCCCGTCAACATTATCGAACTCCACGAGTTGTATTTCGCCCACCTTTACAACGGCTACGGCGACGTGCATGTGTATCATGCTCAAAATAACGGAGGCAGTATTTTCGCAATCGACTTGTATCGAGAGATTTGACAGGTCTATTTCTGCGTATTGAAAGCCCTGCATTTGATCAGGCACTCGCCCATCTCCGGTCATTCTTTGACAGCGCCAGGTGCCAAGTTGCCTTTGAGCAGGCAAGCTACTCTAGGCGACTTCGCGAAACGCTTGACGAAAGCAGATACCCTCGACTGGTCGAAGTCGATCACGACTTCATACAGCAGCATTACACTCATCGGTGACGCTAGCCAACCAGACACTGCACAAGTCCGATTCAGCGTTGGCTTTTAGCAATTGCGCCAATACTGTGTTCACTTGCCGATCGCCTCCTTGCGACCAAAGAATGCGATCACCCGGCCCAATGCCGTCTCGGTACCGGCACGCAGGTCCATCGGCTCAGTGCGCAAAGACCAGGTCTTGGGCAACAATCGACCAGACGGGAACGGAACGCAGGTCACCATAATCGAAGGAATGTTTGTTATGAGCCACCTTAACAACGACTTGAGGGCCGATTTCGTTGAGGCACTTGAGGAAATCTCGACGCTGATGTCCATTGCATACGACCAGCTCGGCCCTGTACCGGAAGACCATGCGTTAGCTCAGGCAGGTTTAGAGAATGGTGGTGAAATAGTTCTGGATTATGTCGATCACAACGAGGCTGGAGTAGCGTTCGAACACCTGCTTTACATGATTAACGAACCACCGCTCGTTGTTTCTGAAAAATGCATAAAAATTTTAGGTCGGATCGCGAAGTCCTTGAAGATGCCATTCACGAGGTGACAAAAATTTACCCATCTGAAGGTCAGCTTTGGGTCGATAACTGCCCTTCGCGACGGGTAGAAAACGGCCCTAAACGGACATTCATAACAGGCAATTATTGGCCGACGGTTGTCTGTCGCGAAATAGTTATTCCAGCGTCATGAGCTATTAAGATTGAGTTGTAAAAAATCGCATTTGTAATTAATCGCTGCATCTTAATTGCTG
>LNAP01017616.1_pt2 | contig 11023 bp, 10 predicted proteins | sample 602601 | NCBI WGS metagenome assembly LNAP01 (sample SAMN02440304, study PRJNA202911) | soil metagenome | biome: Subtropical and temperate rainforests or woodlands; isolation source: soil samples (1 kg each in a 20% v/v slurry with milli Q water) were... ...
CCGCCAGGTGATGGTTGAGCTGCTTGGCAAAGGTTGTCCGGTGTTTTGCGTGGGGCATGACACAGCGGCGGCGCGTGACTGGACGGTGGACCAACTGCTTCCCGGCGCCTTCAGCGAATTCTGAGAGCACACGCCTAACCGGCCGCAGACGCCGGGGGCTTTACGTTAATTCTGCTGAACCTTTTCTGGGGAGTTATCGATGGGTCTCATCGGTATTGTGGTGTTGTTGTTGCTGGCGGTGGCGTGGTCGAGTAACCGTAAGGCAATCCGTATTCGTACCGTGGGCGGGGCTTTCCTGATACAGGCGGGGCTGGGTGCCTTTGCGCTCTATGTGCCATGGGGGCAGGGCGTGTTGAGCAGTGTCTCGGACTCGGTGTCGTCGCTGCAAGGCTATGCCAATCAGGGCATCAGCTTTCTATTCGGCGGCCTGAGCAGCAGCAAAATGTTCGAAGTGTTTGGCAACAGCGGGTTTGTATTTGCTATCCGGGTGCTGCCGCTGATTGTGTTCTTCAGCAGCTTTATTGCGGTGCTTTATCACCTCGGAATTATGAACGTGATAATCCGCGTGATTGGCGGCGCTCTACAACGTGTGCTGGGCACCAGTCGCACCGAATCGATGTCGGCCACGGCCAATATCTTTGTTGGGCAGACCGAAGCGCCCATGGTGATTCGCCCATTTTTGGCGCGCATGACCCGTTCCGAACTGTTTGCCGTAATGGTCGGTGGGCTGGCCTCGGTGGCCGGGTCGGTGCTGATTGGCTACGCCAGTCTTGGCGTTGAACTGAAGTACCTGATTGCTGCGAGCTTTATGGCCGCTCCAGGTGGCTTGTTGATGGCCAAGCTGATGGAGCCGGAGACCGAGAAACCCCACGATGACCCTGACGATATCGAGGTCGAGGGTGACGACAAACCGACCAACGTTATCGACGCGGCGGCGCTGGGAGCCTCCAGTGGTATGCAACTGGCCCTGAACGTGGGGGCCATGCTGCTGGCGTTTATCGCCTTGATCGCCCTGATTAACGGGTTGCTCGGCTGGTTCGGCGCCTGGTTTGGTTATCCGCAGGTCAGCTTGCAATTGCTGCTCGGTTACCTGCTCGCACCGCTAGCCTTTGTTCTGGGCGTGCCATGGAATGAGGCAGTGACCGCCGGAGGTTTTATCGGTGAAAAGCTGGTGCTTAACGAGTTTGTCGCCTATGTCGACTTTGCGACCTACATTGACCCCGCACAGGCCGCCGCCAAAGGCGTGGCCGTACTTTCGGCGCACACTCAGGTGATCGTAACGTTTGCCCTGTGTGGTTTTGCCAACCTGTCTTCCATCGGCATTTTGCTCGGCGGTCTCGGCGTTATGGCGCCCAACCGTCGGCAGGACCTCGCTCGCCTGGGGTTAAAGGCGGTGGCTGCCGGAACCCTTTCCAACTTGATGAGTGCGGCGATCGCTGGTGTGTTTGTGGCGATTTGATCTGAACCTACTGTAGTCGTGTGAATAAGAAATGACTGATAACGATGAAACCCTCGCACGCAAAGTAATTGCGCTGCTGGATCTGACTTCGCTTAACGACGATGACGACGACGCGCGCATTGTTGAGCTCTGCCACAAAGCCATGACCCCGGTGGGCCCGGTTGCCGCCGTGTGCGTGTACCCACGTTTTGTCGCCCTGGCGCGACACACCCTCAACGGCCTCGGTGGTCAAGCCGTGCAAGTGGCCACGGTGACCAACTTTCCTTCCGGCGCCGAACCGCTGGATAACGTGCTCGCACAAACCCGCCAGGCCCTCGACGATGGCGCCGACGAAATCGATGTGGTCTACCCGTACCGCGCCTTGCTGGCCGGTGATGCCGCCAGTGGCGTTGAACTGGTTAAAGCCTGCAAAGCCCTGTGCGCTGGTCGCGCGCTGCTCAAAGTGATTCTGGAAACCGGTGAATTGGTCGACCCATTGCTGATTCGCCGCGCCAGCCAGGATGCGATTGCCGCCGGTGCCGACTTCATCAAAACCAGCACCGGCAAGGTCAAGGTCAACGCCACTGCTGAGGCCGCCGAACTGATGCTCAGCTGTATCGCAGTAGCCGGTGCGACGGTGGGTTTCAAACCGGCCGGTGGGATGAAAACCTTGCCCGAAGCCCTGGTGTATATGTGGCTGGCCGAACGCATCAATGGCAGTGACTGGGTGAGCCCACGGCACCTGCGTTTTGGTGCATCGAGCCTGCTTAATGACTTGCTGCGCCGGGTTGGCGCAGAACCGGCTGCAACCATGGAAGGGGGCTACTAATGGGGTGGTTACCGCAAGAAGTCATTCGCCGAAAACGTGATGGCAAGGTATTGAGCGAGGCGGATATCCAGCGCTTTGTTGCCGGCATTACCGACTTCAGCATCAGCGAAGGCCAGGCGGCGGCATTTGCCATGGCCGTGCTGCTCAAAGGCATGACCATTGAAGAACGCATCGCCCTGGCCTCGGCCATGCGCGACTCTGGGCAAGTGCTGAGCTGGAACCTGCCGGGGCCGGTGGTGGATAAACACTCCACCGGCGGTATTGGTGATTTGGTCAGCCTGCCGCTGGCGCCGTTGTTGGCCGCCTGTGGTTGCTATGTGCCGATGATTTCCGGGCGCGGCCTGGGCCATACCGGCGGCACCCTGGACAAACTCGACAGCATTCCCGGCTACGACAGCCAGCCAAGCATGGCGCGTCTGCGCGAGGTGGTGGCCACGGTGGGCTGCGCCATTATCGGCCAGACCAACGACCTGGCCCCAGCCGACAAACGCCTGTACGCCATCCGCGATGTCACCGGCACGGTGGAATCGATTGACCTGATCGTCGCCTCAATCCTCAGCAAAAAACTCGCCGCTGGCCTCGACGTATTGCTGATCGACGTTAAGGTCGGCAACGGCGCCTTTATGGCCCAGGCCAGCGATGCTTCGGCGTTGGCGGAAAGCATTGTCGCCGTGGCCAATGGTGCGGGTGTGCGCACCCGCGCGCTGATCACCGATATGAGCCAACCGTTGGCGCGCTCGGCCGGCAATGCCTTGGAAGTGGAAGAGGCCATCGCCTTGCTGCAAGGCGAAGTACGTAGCCAGCGCTTGTGGGATGTCACCCTGGCCCTGGCCGAGCAAACCCTGCTGTGTGCCGGCCTGGCCAGTACCGTGGAGCTTGCCCGCGAGCAAGTGCTGGCGGCCTGGCAGAGCGGGGCGGCGTTGCAGCGTTTTGCGCAGATGATTACCGCGCTTGGCGGCCCGGCCGATCTGGTCGAGCGCCCAGACAATTACCTGCCAGCAGCGCCCGTGGTGATGCCGGTGTATGCCGCCCACGAAGGCGTTGTACAGCGCATCGACACCCGTGCGGTGGGCATCGCTGTGGTCTCCCTTGGCGGTGGCCGCAGCGGCCCGCAAGACAGCATCGACCCCGCGGTTGGCCTTAGTCAGCTTACTTTCGTTGGCGAAGCCGTGGGCCCCAATCGTCCCTTGGCCATGATCCACGCGCGCAACCTGGCCCAGGCCGAGCTGGCCGCCGCCGCCGTGCAAGCCGCCTATGTGGTGGACAGCGCAGCGTGCGAGGCCAGCGCGTTGGTCTCTGGCCTGTGCCTGGAGGCTGTATGAAACGCGCCTTGCTGCTGGTGCTCGACTCTTTTGGCATTGGCGCCAGCGCCGATGCCGAACGCTTCGGCGATGACACCTTGCTGCATATCGCCGAAGCCTGCGCCCGTGGCGAAGCGGATAACGCCCAGCGTCACGGCCCGCTGAGCCTGCCAAACCTGGCCCGGCTTGGCCTGGGCCACGCAGCGGCCCTCAGCGGCGGCAGCTTCCCGCCAGGTTTTAGCGCCGACGTGGCAGTAGAGGGCGCCTATGGTTACGCCCGCGAACTCTCCAGCGGCAAAGACACGCCGTCTGGCCACTGGGAAATGGCCGGCGTGCCGGTGCTGTTTGAGTGGGGTTATTTCCATGCGCGCGAAAACAGCTTTCCGCCGGAGCTGCTGGCGGCGCTGATCGAGCGTGGGCAACTGCCTGGCACCCTCGGCAACTGCCACGCCTCCGGCACCACCATTCTTGAACAGCTTGGCGACGAGCATGTGCGCAGCGGCAAACCGATTGTGTACACCTCGGCCGACAGCGTGCTGCAAATCGCCGCCCACGAAGAACACTTCGGCCTGGAACGTTTGCTCGCCCTGTGCGAGCTGGCCCGCGAACTGTGCGACCCGTACAACATCGGCCGCGTTATCGCCCGGCCATTCCGGGGCGACAGCCCGGCGACTTACACACGCACCGGCAACCGCCGTGACTACGCCGTGCCGCCACCGGCGCCCACCCTGTTGGATCGCCTGTGTGATGCCGGCGGCCAGGTGTACGCGGTGGGCAAAATCGGTGACATCTTTGCCCACCAAGGCATCAGCAAACTGTACAAAGCCGACGGCAACCACGCGCTGTTCGACGCCACCTTACAGGCCTTGCACGAGGCGCCGGCCAATACGTTGGTGTTCAGCAACTTTGTCGACTTCGACATGCTCTACGGCCATCGCCGCGATATCGCCGGCTACGCCGCTGCGCTGGAAGCTTTCGACCTGCGCCTGCCGGAGCTGCTGGCGCAGATGCAACCGGGCGACGTGGTGCTTCTCGCCGCCGACCACGGCTGCGACCCGAGCACGCCAGGCAGCGACCACACCCGAGAACATATTCCCGTACTTGCCTGGGGCCACGGCGTAAGCGCCGGTAGCCTCGGCGAGCGCGAAACCTTTGCCGATATCGGCCAGACCCTGGCTGATTTTTTCGGACTGCCGTCGTGCTCCCATGGACGGTCTTTTCTTTCCCCAGCCTTTAGTGGAAACGCCTGAGATGCCTACTCCCCATATCGCCGCCCAGATGGGTGATTTTGCCGAAACCGTGCTTATGCCCGGTGACCCGCTGCGCGCGAAAATGCTCGCCGACACCTACCTCACCGAGGTGCAGCAGGTTAACGGTGTGCGCAATATGCTTGGCTACACCGGTCTGTATCAGGGCCAGCGCATTTCGGTGATGGGCTCGGGCATGGGCATTCCGTCGGTGTCGATCTACGCCCATGAGCTGTTCAGCCAATACGGCGTCGAGCGGATTATTCGCGTCGGCAGCTGCGGCGCTACTCAGCCTCACGTAAAGGTGCGTGACTTGGTTATCGGCATGGGCGCCAGCACCGATTCGGCGGTGAATCGTAAACGCCTGGGCGGTTTCGATTTCGCCGCCATCGCCGACTACCGCCTGCTTGAACGCGTGGTGCAAAGCGCGGATGCCAGTGGCCAATCGGTGCACGTTGGCAATGTGTTTTCCGCCGATCTGTTCTACGAGCCCGACCCGGCGCTGTTCGAGCGCATGACCAAGATGGGCATTCTTGCCGTGGAAATGGAGGCGGCCGGGCTGTATGGCGTGGCCGCCGAACTGGGCAAGCAAGCGCTGACCGTACTGACCGTTAGCGACCACATTCTTACCGGCGAAAAACTCAGCGCCCAAGACCGCCAACAAGACTTCCACGACATGCTGCGCCTGACCCTCAATGCGCTGTGCCCAGCGGCTAACTAGAAATCGGCAGGGCGGCCAGTTGCGCGCCGCCGCCAAGGAGACTATGCGAATGAATGCGAGCAAAACCCTACGTAATGGCCTGCTGTTGGTAGCCGGTCTGTGGGCCGGCCAGGTGTTACAGGGCACTGCGCTGGTCGGTGAACTGGCCCAGCGTCAGCTCACCCCGGAAGCCAAAGCGGAGGCTGGGCGTTTGCTCGGGCTGATCAAGCAGAGTGATTTTTCTGTGGTCGCCAACTGGGCGGGCAACCTGGACCAGAACCCACAAACCAAAGCGCTGTGGGATAAAACCAAAGACGAACGTTTGGTGATCTACAAGGCCGACGACTGCGCCTATCAGCCGCCACGCGACTGCCCCAACGGTGTGTGCACCGTGGCCGCCATCGAGCGCAACCGCGCGGCGCTGGCCGATCCCAAAGCACCCAATCAGGCACGGCTGATGGCCCTGCTGTTCCTGATTCATCACGCCGCCGACGCCAGCTCACCGCTGAACAACAGTTTCAAAGACGACAAAGGCGGCTACGACTTCGCCGTAAAAGCCGGTGGCAAAACCTACAGCCTGCGCCAGGTGTGGGATGACTTCCTGCTCGGGCAAGCAAAGCTGGACGTCAAAGCCTATGCCGACAAGCTGCAAAAAGACCTGCCAGCTGTGGACAGCAAAGACCCGGTGCAATGGTCGCAGCAGGCTTGCCTGATCGTTCGTGACGGCGGCATTTACCCGGAAAAAACGGCGGCCAGCCGCAAGCTGCCCACCAAACGTGCCCTGGGTGACGACGATGACGGCGGCGTCGACTACGCGGCAAAAAATCAGGAATACAACCGCACCGGCAAGGACTACAGCCGTGGCGACAAACTGGTCGACTCCGGTGAGAAAAAGAGCAGTACGGGCGGCGTCGACAGCGCCTATATGAGCAACTTTATTCCGGTTGCCGAACGCCAGGTTGGCCTGGCTTCCGTGCGCCTGGCGCACCTGCTTAACGAGACCTTGGTGGCCGGTCGCCCAGCTCCTTAATTCACTGCCCATAACCGCTGATTCGGCCGGGTTTTCCGGCCGGGCTAGCCACCCTTTGCCTGCTGAAAGTGAGTTGCCATGAATTACGTGAGCTTGCGTTCCTTATCCCTGCTGGTCGCCCTTGGCTTGGCTGGCTGCAGCATGCTGCCCTCGTTTACCGCCAGTGAGCAGCGCGTGTCGCTGATGACCTACAACGTCGAAAATCTGTTCGATACCGTGCATGACGCCGGCAAAGACGACTTCGCCTACCTGCCGTTAACCGAGAAAAAGGCCCATCCGGAATACCTCGCCACTTGCACAAAAATTAGCGTGCCGGCCTGGCGTGAAGAGTGCGAAAAGACCGACTGGACCGACGCCAAACTCGAGGAAAAACTCACCCGCCTGGCCGATGTGATTGGCCAGATCAACGACGGTCGCGGCCCGGATATCTTGATGCTCGATGAGGTGGAAAACCGCAACGTGGTCGAGATGCTTAATGCCCGGTTAGGCAAGGCCGACTACCAGACCCGCGTGTTGCTCGAAGGCTGGGATGAGCGCGGTATCGACACCGTGGTGCTCAGCCGTTTGCCGCAGTGGGATAAGCCAATTTTGCACAAGGTGCCGTACCACGCCGAGAACGGCGATAGCGCGGAGAAAAACGGCAAAACCCGCGGCATTCTCGAAGTGCGCTTGCTCTTGCCAGACGGCCAAAAGGCCTCGGTGTTTGCCGTGCATCTGCCTTCCGGTGGCGGCCCCGGCTACCTGCGCCGCCAGGCGGCGAATTATCTGAGCGTGCTGAAAAGCCAGCTGCCTGCCGATGTGCTGCCCATTGTTGGCGGCGATTTCAATATCAACGCCGGCGAGGAAAAAGAGCACGGCTATATCGCCAACCACCTGGCTAACAGCTGGAGCGTGTCGCACCTTATTGGCTGCACCGACTGCAAGGGTAGTTACTACTACCACCAACTGCGGCAGTGGTCGTTCTTCGACATTTTGCTGTTCCCTAAAGAAATGACCGGCGCTGGTTTTAACGGCTGGAAAGTCGACCCGGCGAGCATTCGCTTGGCCAACGCCAGCCGCTACCAAGTGAACAAATATGGTTCGCCGGCGCGCTTCCAGGACGGCAAATACCCGGACGGCGTCTCCGACCACTGGCCGCTGTACGCGGAAATCTACCGCAGCAAACCGTAGGAGAAGGCCATGAGCGACAACCTGTTCGACCTGATTCTGCTGCCGACCTGGCTGGTGCCGGTGCAGCCAGCGGGCGTGGTGCTGATCGACCATGGCCTGGCCATTCGTGCCGGGCGCATTGCCCGCATTGCCCCGCGTGAAGAACTGCTGGCCGTGGCCGCCACTGAGGTGCGTGAACTGCCCGGTATGTTGCTGGCGCCAGGGTTGATCAACACCCACGGCCATGCAGCGATGAGCCTGTTCCGCGGCATGGCCGATGACCTGCCGTTGGAAACCTGGCTGCACGCGCATATTTGGCCGGCGGAGAAAACCTGGGTCGACAGCGACTTTGTACGTGACGGCACGGCGCTGGCGATTGCCGAGCAACTCAAAGGCGGCATCACCTGTTTCTCCGATATGTACTTTTACCCGGAGGTGGTCACTGAGTTGGTGGACGCCACCGGTATGCGCGCGCAAATCACCATTCCGGTATTGGACTTTCCGGTACCGGGCGCGCCGGATGTTGACGAGGCCTTACTGCACGGCTTGCCGCTGTTTGAAACGCTGCGTAACCACCCGCGTATTCGCATGGCCTTTGGCCCGCACGCGCCCTACACCGTCGGCGATGCGACCATGCTGCGCGTGCGTGACTTGGCCGCCGAGTTTGGCGCCGGCGTACAAATGCATGTGCATGAAACCGCCGGTGAAGTGGAAGCGGCGGTGCAGGCCAGCGGTGAGCGGCCACTGGCGCGGTTGGCGCGCCTGGGGATTTTGGGCCCGCACTTTCAGGCCGTGCATATGACCCAGATCGACGACAGCGACATTGCCTTGCTGCAAGAAAGCGGCGCCCATGTGCTGCATTGCCCGGAATCCAACCTCAAGTTGGCCAGTGGCTTTTGCCCGGTGGAAAAACTCTGGCAGGCCGGCATCAACGTGGCGATTGGCACCGACGGCGCGGCAAGCAACAACGACCTCGACCTGCTCGGCGAAACCCGCACCGCCGCGTTATTGGCCAAAGCGGTGGCCGGCTCCGCCACCGCCTTGAGCGCCCATAATGCCTTGCGCATGGCTACCTTAAATGGCGCGCGGGCCTTGGGCATGGGGGAAGAGGTGGGCTCGCTGGAGGAGGGCAAGGCCGCTGACTTGGTGGCATTCGACCTGTCCGGCCTGGCGCAGCAACCGCTGTACGACCCGGTGTCGCAACTGATCTACGCCAGCACGCGCGACTGCGTGCGCCATGCCTGGGTGGCGGGTGAGCAGTTGCTTGATGATCGCCGTCTATTGCGTCAGGACGAGGCCGCGCTGCTGGCCATGAGTCATGCCTGGCAAGCACGGCTGGCGCCCGCGCAATGAACGGCTTGGCGCAGCGTGGTCCTGGGCGAGTGAGGCAGAACAACGAAGCGTTGCTTCTGGCTGCCGCCGAGGCCACCTTCGCCGAACATGGATTCAAGGGCGCTAGCACCGGCATGATCGCCGAGCGGGCCGGCCTACCAAAAGCCAACCTGCATTACTACTTCGGCAGCAAGCAGGCGCTGTATAAAGCGGTGCTCACGCGCATTCTGCTGCTGTGGAAAGACAGTCTTGATCGCCTGAACGCCGACGACGAACCGGGCGAGGCGCTGGCCGGCTATATCCGTCACAAGCTGGAATTCTCCTGGCAGCAACCGATTGCCTCCAAGGTGTTTGCCATGGAAGTGATCAGCGGCGGCGCCTGCCTGGAGGCGCTCTTGGATGAACAGTTTCGTGACTGGTTTGCCGGCCGCGTCGCGGTATTTCGCGCCTGGACTGCGGCGGGCAAGATGGACGCGGTTGATCCGCTGCACCTGATTTTTCTGCTCTGGTCGAGCACCCAACATTACGCTGACTTTGCCGTGCAAATTGGCAGTATGCTCAGCCAGCGCAACCCGCTAGAAGCGAGTCTGGACGAGGTGTGCGCGAGCTTGACTGGAATAATTTTGCAAGGCTGTGGCGTTAGGGTTGATAAAGCACGTCAGAGGCAGACGAACTCACTGCGTTTTTCGAATATCCTCTCCTCCACTGGAGCAGGGCTGGGAATGGAATGACAAACCACAAGATCAAAATCCGCCGCAAAAACGTCGAGAAAATCCTTCTGGCCGCCGAGCAAGTTTTTGCCGAGCAAGGCCACGCCGGCACCTCCATGGCCGACATCGCCAAGCGCGCCGACCTGCCGCGCTCCAACCTGCACTACTACTTCACCACCAAGGACGACCTGTACCGCGAGGTGCTGGTTAACCTGCTGAGCGTGTGGGAATTGGAAGGCGCCTGTTTTGTTCACTTCGATGACCCGCGGGTGGTGCTGACCAGCTACGTACGGGAAAAAATGACCCACTCGCGCACGCGGCCGCATGGCTCCAAGCTGTGGGCCAACGAAATCATGCATGGCGCGCCGCTGTTTCGCGACATTCTCGATGAGCACTTGTTTGCGGGGGCCAAGTTTAAAGAGAACAAGATTCGCCAGTGGGTTGAAGAAAAACGCATCAAGCCGGTTGAGCCGTTTGCGTTGTTGTATTTGATTTGGGCATCGACCCAGCACTATGCGGATTTTGATTACCAAGTGACGGCGTTGAATGGGCATCAGCCGTTGAGTGATCAGCAGTTTGAGCAGGCGGTGCAGACGATTACGGCGGTGGTGTTGCGGGGGATTGGGTTGGAGCCGTATGGATCGTAGGGTGTGCTGTGCGCACCTTGCTCTTGGCGTTTACTTCGTTAACGCGTTGGCTGATCGATCTGTTTCGCGCCTTACGCGCGACCTACTTTTCCAGTCGCCGGATTGCCGGCCACGGCAAAGTAGGCAAAACGCTTGCCCCTACCTTGGCCTTGCGCTGCGCTCCAGGTTCCCTCGCTGCGTTGTTGCTCCAGGGGTCGGCGTGCAGGGCCATCCATGGCCCCACGCCTTTCGCGGCTCCTGCCGCTCAACCCCCTACGCAACAACTCCGCTCGGCCTTGCGGTGAACGGGGCGGGAAGATCAACAGCCAGATCAAGATCACAAGCCACTCTCCCGCAAACGGGAGAGTGGAGCAGATCGGTGCAACCTGCCTCAACTCGGTCTGGCCCCCTCTCCCGCTTGCGGGAGAGGGCTGGGGAGAGGGGCTGTTGATCTCGTAGGTGTGCTTGGTTAGGGCAGTGCAGTCTCGGCAAACGGCCGCGTCACCAACCCCAGCTGCGCGCGAAAGCTTTCCATGTCGAAGATGGTGCACAGTTCTTCAATTTCGCCGCTGCAGGTGAGGGTCCAGCAGGCCATGGCGGAGATGCTGAGGATTTTGTCGCTGGCGGGGTAGCCGAGGGAGGGTTTTTCCAGGGTGCCGAT
>LNAP01005669.1_pt1 | contig 11020 bp, 10 predicted proteins | sample 602601 | NCBI WGS metagenome assembly LNAP01 (sample SAMN02440304, study PRJNA202911) | soil metagenome | biome: Subtropical and temperate rainforests or woodlands; isolation source: soil samples (1 kg each in a 20% v/v slurry with milli Q water) were... ...
ATGCCCCATGGAGATATCCAGCACAGTGGCGATAATGCCCCCATGCAACGACCCCTGAGGATTGAACATAAAATCTTTCAGATCGAACGTGACTATGCATTGCCCCGCCGGATAGTCGAACGTCAGGCCCAGCAACCTGGCCAGAAAGAACTCCTCAAAGACCGGTTGGTGGGTTTGTAGCGCAACCTCAAACGCCCTCGTTGCGGCGGACTCATCCATGACTTTCCTCATACAGTTGATCTAATTCTAGGCTGCGAACAACCCCACGGGCATGGAGTTCAGCCAACCTTTCCTTCGTAATTCCAATACATTCGCCCAAGACCTCGGACGTATGTTGCCCCAGTAACGGCGGCGGTGCATGCACATCGTCATTCTTATCATCAAAGCGAAACGGACTATCAATGTTCTTCACTGAACCTGCTGTCGGATGCTGCATCTCGATCACCATACCGCGAGACGTCAGCTGCGTGGCTTCGCAAACCTCTTTGACGGAACGAATATCCCCATAAGGAACCCCAGCGTCACGCAACCGCGGGATCCAGTGATCCCGCGGTTGCCCGGCAATCACCTCGGCAACAACAGGAACCAGCTCACCTCGCAGCGAAACCCGATCAATTGCTTTGGCATAGCGCGGATCAGCCGCCAGATCCGGACGCTCGATAACGCCGCAAAATAATTGCCAGAATTTATCGTTAGCCACACCGATGTTCAGCCAGCCGTCAGAGGCTTTAAAAGTTTCATAAGGCGCGATAGTTGGATGCGCGTTCCCTCGCCGCCTTGGGCTTTCACCCGTAGTGAAATAGATACCAGCATTGAAAGTCAACAAAGAAGCCATGCAATCAAGCATGGAAATCTCTACGTGCCGCCCTTTGCCCGAGTTCGAGCGCTCTAGCAAAGCCGCCATGATCGCCTGAGATGCAAATTGCCCTGTCACGAGGTCAGCCATCGACGTTCCTATCTTCGTGGGCAGCCCTTCAGGATCACCAGTAATGTCCATGACCCCCGACTCGCCCTGAATGATAAGGTCATAACCGGGCCTCTGGGCATCTGACCCGGTCCGGCCAAATCCTGTAATCGAACAACTAATAAGCGTCGGATTGGATCGTCGCAACGCATCGTGACTCAACCCCAATCGGTCCATTGTGCCGGGCCGGAAGTTATCGATGATGACATCACTGTGTTGTGCCAATTGAGTTACCAGACCAACACCCTCGGGAGTTTTCAGGTTGATTGCACAACTGCGCTTGTTACGGTTGACAGAAAGAAAGTAAGCGCTTTCACCACTGCTGAACGGAGGCCCGAACGCCCGGCTATCATCGCCGTTGGCGGGTTCCTCGATCTTGATGATTTCGGCGCCCAAGTCGCCCAACAACATTGTGCAAAAAGGCCCCGACACCACGCGAGTAAGGTCCAGGACACGGACTCCATTCAGCGGACGCATCGTTAACCCACCATTACGTCGGCCAGCGACTTCATGTCGTCTACCCAGAGGTCCGGTTGATGCGGCGTAGCACCGAACGGGCGCTGACGTCGATCGATAAAAGCACTGTGCATGCCGGCCGCCTTTGCGCCGAGGCAATCAAATGCATGGTTGGCAACAAAGAGCACTTCATCCATGCGCACCCCTTCGATTTCTGCCGCCTTGGTATAAGTGGCCACGTGCGGCTTGAACGAATTCGCTTCAGCCACAGAAATCACATTATCAAACGGTATGCCATGGTATTTTTTAGCAGTTTCGAGCATATCGCGATCACCATTGGACAACACCACGATACGGTACTTGGTCTGCAGCTTGGCCAACGCCGCAGGCACATCAGGGAAGGGTTTGAGCTGCTCGATGCAACTGACCAGATGGCGGACCTCTTCTTCGGTATGCTTAATACCCGCACGCTCCAACGTATAAGCCACGGCGCGTTGACCGATTTCACGGTAAGGGGTGTGCTCCTTGTGCAATAGCCCATCAATCATGGAGCTCTCGAAATGTGTACGGCGCCACCATGTGACAAAAGAATTCGGGTTCCCCGTCCAGCCCTTTTCCTTCAGAAACGGCGTTGCCACCTCGACCAACCCTTTTTGCATATCGACGACCGTTCCATACTGGTCGAACATCACTACTTTGATTTTGCTCTTGAGAGCTTCTGCTGTAGCCATGTGATTTCTCCTGTTTGGCATTAAAGCGAACGTTGCGCTTGCAGTAAATTTATCGAAACCAGAAACATTCGTCTAATGGATAAATCAGATACCAACATACGAAATTTCAATAAACCAAAGCAATGCCCGCTCGCACGACACTCACCAGGGGTTTTGTGCAAATTACATCATGGAAACTGATATTCAATACATTAGAATCACTAAAAATAATATTCTTAAAATACTTTGACGCCCCCTCGTGGAAGCGTCTATCTGTTGGGGACCATTATCATGGTGACTGCAATCAATCTGCGATCTATCGATCTAAACCTGCTGGTTTTCTTCGACGCTCTCATGACCGAACGACACGTCACACGCGCAGCCGACAAGGTGGCAATTAGCCAGCCGGCCATGAGCAACGCCCTATCCCGCCTGCGTGTAGTCTTCAAGGATGATCTTTTCGTGCGCACAGCCAAGGGTATGGAGCCAACACCTCGCGCGCTGGAACTGGGACTACACGTCCACTCAATACTTCAGCAGGCGACCCGCTTGATGACCAGCGACATTCTATTTGACCCCGGCAGTTCAGAACGTGTCTTTAGCGCTCGTATGTCGGATCTCGTGGGAATTCTGATACTACCCCGGCTCATGGCCCGCCTACGTGCTGAAGGGCCGGGCATTTCGCTTGATACGGTACACCTGTCCCCGGAACAAACAATCGAAGCACTTGAGGCCGACAGATTAGAACTGGCCGTAAGTATGGAGTTGCAACACACGAGCGCAATACGCTCCGAGAAGCTTTTTACTGATCGAATGGTATGTGTGCTTGGCAAAGACCATCCGCTTGCTGCAGGAAAACTTAGTCTTAAACAATTCCTTTCGTACAGTCATTTGCGTGTATCGATGAGCCCGACCGACATACGTTTTGTAGACAGCGTACTTGCTGGCAAGGGGCTTCAGCGCAAAATAGCGGTGAACGTAACGCACTGGCTGCTGGTTGCGCAAATTTTGGAGGAAACCGATCTTCTCGCTGTCATGTCGGAGCGGGCGGCACAACGGATCACTGGCGCCGGTATTGTCATTCGACCATTACCGTTTTCCACCCCCAGCTTTTCCTGGCAACTGTACTGGCACCGGCGCTATGAACATAGCCGAGCCCACCAATGGCTGCGTAACCAGTTTCATGAAGTAGTGAAATCGCTTTCATTAACGGCTTGATTCTCGGCCGCCACGACCAAGATCACCGCTCGGTTACTCTGACATCCAACGCTGCACGCAGCGTGCGATTGAAACGCTCCGCGGCTTCAAATTGAACCCAATGCCCGGAAAATGGTATCAGCGTCAAAGCCTGGAATAACGGGGCTCGGGACAGCCCTGCCAGAATCGACTCCATACAACCCCGATGCAATGCATCGTTGCTCCCCCAAACCCCCCATACGGGGCAGCGAACAGAAGACATTTGCCGAAGTAAAATATCGGTTTTGAACAAACGTCTTTGCGGTATGCGGTCTTGCTCAGCATCGGCGCTGTAAAGATCGATTATGTAGTCTTCGACAGACTCGTCGCCAGCCAACATAATGGCTCCAAGATTATGCCTATGCGCATCCCGCACCTTTTTGGCGCAGGAGAACGTCCGCCAGTTTTTTATCTCGACCCTGGCGCCTGGCAGCTCACTTAACGAAGGAGCCCCAACCAAAATCAGCCGTCGAACTTGCAATGGGCGCTGGACCGCCACGAACGTGGCAACCAGTGAACCAAAGGAAAAACCCACTAAATCATAGGGTGAGGATCCCAGGAGTTTCTCCAGGCCCGACAAGATCCATTCAGTATGTGAATCGGCATCAAACCCCTCTGGGGGAAGACTTGACTCGCCGAAGCCTGGTAAGTCGGGCACGTAGACTACATGTCCTGCACGCACTAACGCCCCGACATTACGCATCCAGTGCACCCAGCTACCCGAGCCGCCGTGCAGCAGCACCACAGGTTCACCTTCCCTACCCCAAACTCGCCAGACCAGTCGTCCAGAGCCGCACGCCGTTTCTTCGCGACGAGCGGCGTCTCTCAAACGCGTAACATCGCCTTGGCTAACTACCGTATCGGGAATGGCATAAGGAATCATTCGGCTACTTCACGCCCGCACCTGTTGCTTTGCTGATTTTGGTCCACGCTTCTATCTCAGCGGATACAAAAGCAGGAAGCTCACCTACTGGTTTTTCTGAAATGGTAGCACCTTGCGCTTCGAAAATCTTCCGGATTTTTTCAGATTTCAAGGCCACTTTAATCTGCTCTTGCAAATACGTAATCCTTTCCGACGGTGTTTGAGCAGGAGCCCACAGCCCATACCAAATCCCAGCATCCATATCCGGGCCTCCTGCCTCTCGTGTTGTGGGAATATCGGGAAAATAGGGAGAGCGGTTTTTGGTGGTAAACGCCAATGCTCGCACCTTGTCTGACTTGATCAGCGGTGCTGATGTGCCTAAGCCGTCGAACATGACCTGACAATGTCCTCCCATCAGGTCGGTCAGGGCTGCAGCCGTTCCCGTGTAAGGAATATGCGTCATCTGAATGGACGTTGCCGCCATGAACATTTCAGCAACCAGATGCTGGGCGGTGCCTACGCCGGACGAGCAATAATTCAATTTTGAAGGATTGGCCTTGCCATAATCGAGAAGCTCTTTGAGAGTCTTGAAAGGAGTAGCAGCATTCACGATCAACACATTAGGCACTACTGCTGTAAACCCCAGCGGCGTAAAGTTCCGGTCAAGTATGTAACCACGATTCGGGTAAATACTTTCAGCCATCGCCTGATGGACACCTCCTGAAAGCAACATATAACCATCGGATGGTGCATGCGCAACCACGCGCACGCCTATTGTGCCTCCACCACCCGGTTTATTTTCAACAACAAAAGACTGGCCCGTCTGTTCACTCAATGCCGCAGCGATAGGGCGGGTGAAAGTATCCACTCCTCCGCCGGGACCGTAGGGCACAACAACTCGAACCGGCTTGTCCGGGTATTCGCTGGCGTTGGCGCTAAAGCCAAGAGCAGCAATAGCTAATACAGCGCTTTTCATAATTATTAACGTACGCATACAAGTCTCCTTTTATTGTCGCCGCGTCCTGCTGGTTACCAGAAGGAACAGCGATCATTTAGATTGCATGAATACTAAGTGCCGAGTGCTCATTGCGTCTAATGGACAACTTGTATACCGTAATTCAGCGCGTCAATTTAGCTGGAGTCATTGCGCAATTTAATTGATATAGCATCCGCAGCATGATGCTCGCTACTTAAGCTATGTCTATCGGCCCCACCGGCATGATTTTATTCTTTGCAGCCGTGGTATTACACACAATTAAGCCCCCCTTCTACGTCCCGGTAAGGCATCCCGTACGTAAGGAGAGTATCAAGCCAACAAGGCTTGCTTCTTAAGCATATGATCCCGTAAAGTTTTGACTTCTCTGAGGCGCCGACCGAACAAATCAATAAACGCTCGCGCAGGAATCGATAGCGGTGTACGAAGGTCGTGCAACAGATATAGGTCAAATTGCAGACTCGGCTTTTCGATGGGATAAATAAACGTTTCTGGACAATTAATCCGTTCAGAAACCGAATTCATTAGGCAAATCGCACCCCAATCAGAATCGCGGATCACTTCAAGGGTGGCAACGGTCCCGTCGACCTTCATCAGGCTTTTGGGTTTAAGCCGGCCGCTGGCAATGTGGCCCATCATTGTTGAGCCGAGCAAGTGCCGCTCAGTAGGAATGACGAGTTTCAGTTCCTTCATCTCAAAGAGGTTACACGGAGTAAAGGAAGGACCATTGATTGAGCGGCCGGACACCAACACGTACTCATCGGTAAAGCCTAGTTGGCACGAAAGACTGTTGCTCTCTAGCGGAAGAGCACCAAGTCCAAGGTCCAACGTCCCGTTCTGCACTTGCTCGGTAATCTCGCGAGCATAAGCCTCAGAGACAGTCACCTCCACATTCTCATAAAGCTCATGAAACTGAACAATAACCTCACCAAGCACGTTTTGACACATGGCAGAGGTCAACCCGATCTTAAGCGACCCAGATATGGATTTACCATTCGTAAGATCGGACAAGTCTTGCCTGAGCGTGGCGATATCGCGCGCAATAGGCACGCACAACTCATAGAACTGACGACCAGTAGGAGTTGGAACCAGACCCCTTGAGGTTCGCTCGAAAAGTAGCGTATCGAACTCTTCCTCAAGGTTACGGATCTGCATGCTAAGGGCGGACTGTACGACGTGCATTTTTTCAGCGGCTTTTGTAAAGCTTCGCTCTTCATAGACGCTAATAAAGTAAGTGATTATGCGTACATCCATACCCGTTTCCCCTCCTGCAATGGCGGCTAGCCTTTTTTCTGAGCATTAAGCCCAAACCGCTCGACAATTGCCCGCTGAATTTGTATTTGCTTAGCAGCGTGCTCAGTAAACTGTTCGCCCGTCATGTAAATAACCTCCTGATTGAGGGTCTCGAGAGTTCTTAGATGTTCCGGGTCGTTAAGCGCTTTCTGGAATGCATCATGCAAGATTTTCTTTACCTCAGGCGGTAAGCCGGCAGGCGCCCCGATACCGTATGGGGAACTCTCCGAGATGTCAAACCCCAGCTCTTTGAGTGTGGGCACATCCGGCCAGTTCTTGGGCCGATTCTCGCCATAGACAGCAAGCAGTCGAACCTTGCCGGCGTCTACGAGACTTGCCCAACCGCTGCCGTCCGAGCTGAAATCGATCTGGCCTGAAAGTAGCGCAAGGTTGACTTCAGAGTTGCCTTTGTAAGGCACGTGAAGCCAATCAAGATCCCGTGCTGCGGCCACCGCCTCCATAGTGGTGTGCTGTACCGATCCAACGCCAATCGAGCCGAATCGGAGCTTGCCAGGGTTCGCTTTGGCATATGAGACGAGTTCATCGAACGTTTTCCATGGAGCATCGGCTCGCACAGCTGCGCCAAAGAGATAACCCGAAACACCGATAATGTAGCTTAACTCCTGCGGATCAAAAGCGGTTTTAGTGATGTGTGGCTGACGAAAAACACCAACAGGAATCTGGGACAGAGTGTACCCATCAGGTACAGCGTTAGCCAAAGTCACTGCGCCCATGGTGCCGCCTGCACCTGGTTTATTGGTGACAACAATAGGTTGGCCCAAGTGCTTACTGGCAAGCTCAGACAGCTTGCGAATCTGAATATCGGTTGCCCCGCCGGGTGGGAAGGGGACAATCACGGTGATCGGTCGGCTGGGGAAGATATCTGCCCACGCTGCGCTACTCATCACCATGCCAACAGCTAAGGAAATAGCACCAAGAAATTTCATTTTTTGTCTCCGAGTTTTTCAGTTTTTACTAATTAGAATGTAGGAAAATTAAAGACTGATCGAGTCGTGGAAGTCGAAAATACGTTCCATCGTCACCGCGGTGCACTCCATATGAGGCAGATGGCCACACTCTTCAATAATTTCGATCTGGCTATTCTTAATGCCGTGACCCCAGAGCTCGGCCTGCTCGACCGGCACCACTGCATCCGAATCACCCCAGACAACGAGCGTTGGCACCATAATCGAACGCAGCGCCTCCTTGAGCAGGGGGTTGTAAAAGTCTTCGCCTGCAAGGCGGGCTGTGGCAGCGCGGTTGCGCGCGATGATGCGTTTTTGATCCTCGGTAGGTTCAGCGGCTAGCCAACGGTCCGCAATTCGCTGATCCAAGAACAGTTTACGTATTGCATACTCTGCCGCCGACTGGCCCGGCCCGGGTCCTGATGCGGGCTTGGGCGCTAGGCCAGGCGGAGCAATTAGAGTCAGACTATGCAGGGCTGAATCGTCTAAAGCGGCAAACTCACTTGCAATCCATGCGCCGAGAGAGCTTCCGACAAGATGAAACTTATCGATGCCCAACTCCTTTACCCATGCCTGATAAAACTCAGCTACTTGCCGTGGGCTGCCAAGTTGAAGGGCGTCATCGGAATGACCAAAGCCTGGGTGTGATGGCGCGAGCACCTCATAGCGCTGAGACAGCGCCTCAAAGTAAGGAGTCCACCCTTTCACGCCAGCCGCCCCATGAAAAAACAGAACGGGGGCGCCCAAGCCGCCACAATACAGATGGATCTTGATTCCATTGACTGACACTGACCGCTCACGCACATCAATCGTTTCTTTACTTTGGTTCACTAGCAGTTGATTCATATTCATTTCAATCTGAATGGTTTGATCATAAGTCGGATCCTACCAAGGTAGGTTTGTATGTAGGGCAATACTTTCTGCTGGCACACATCAGTTTTTCTGATAATGCGTGCCCCAGTTCTAAGAGCTGTCAGGAAGCAGCGCTTAAGCCTCCATTACGCAATTTGCTTGACGCGCCTGTTGTGCTGACTGTGTTCGCGCTGGTTGAGCGCAAATGTACTCAGTCTCATCAAATTCCCTGGTAATGCGCCAAAAATCAACCAAGCGCCAGGGTGAAGTCATCGTCACCCGGTTGTTCTTGTTTTTGTACCAGCTCGTCACCCCTGGATGCATCCACACCATGCCCTGATGCATCTGATCGATCTGATTGTTGTATGCGTCGTGTATATCGGCTCGCACCTCAATCGACGCATAGCCATTTTCGATCATGGCCTGTATCGCCCGGAGTGTGTACGCGACCTGGCACTCGATCTGGAATACAGCGCTGCCACCGTGCGATAAAGCTGTATTCGGTCCAGCCAAGACAAATAAATTCGGAAAGCCAGGCACCGACATGCCTTTATAAGCTCTCGGATCATCGTCCCCCCAAATGCTACGGATCGAGCGACCATGGGTACCAACTATCTCCATGGGCCATAGCAACTTGGCAGCGCTAAAGCCGGTGGCCATGACCAGCACATCAGCGGGGTGCTCATCACCACTCTTAGTGACAATGCCGTCGTGCGAGATATGAGAAATCGCATCAGTGACCAACTCCACATTAGGTTTGCGAAGCATTCGAAACCAATGATTATCACGCAGCAGTCGCTTGCCGTAAGGCGGATAAGAGGGCGTGCACTTGCGCAGCAGCTCCTCGTCTCCATCCAACTCCTTGCGCATGTATTCGATAATAGTTTCGCGCAGCTTATGGTTTTGCGCATTTAACGACAAAGCCGGCTGATCCCACGTTGGGTCCACGTGCAAATGTTCGTGAACCATATCGGATGCTGCCCAAAAAATCAGAAATCTGTGCCACTGACCAAAGAGGGGAATGTTATTGAGAGCCCACAACTGACCTTCACTGACTGCCTTGTGATAGTTAGGATTACCCATAGCCCAATGAGGCGTACGTTGAAAAACGGTAAGTTTTTCAACGCTATCCACGACGGCAGGTCCTACTTGCATTCCGCTCGCCCCCGTGCCAATCACCGCAACTCGCTTTCCGGCAAGTTCAACCGTGTGATCCCAACGAGCCGTGTGCACAACCTGGCCACCAAAGTTCTCCAGGCCCGTTATGCTTGGCGTTGACGGAATGTTATGACCGACCGCTGTGATAAGACAGTTACATACGAGATCCTCTTGCCCGTCTGCATTCTGTTTTTCAACCTCCCACACGGCACGCTCTTCGTTATAACGGGCGCCGTTGACCTCTACTCCATATTGAATGTGCTCGTCGAGCCCGAATTTATCCACAACGGCATTCAGATAAGCCCAGATCTCGTCTTGGGAGCAAAAATAGCGCGACCAGTTTTCGTTCGGGCAGAATGAAAATGAATAGAAATGATTAGGCGTATCGACTCCACACCCTGGGTAATGATTTTCGTACCAGGTGCCACCCGGTTTTGCGTTACGCTCCAGGATCACAAAGGGAATCCCCGCTTGCTTCAGGCGTACGCCAGCGCAGATTCCAGCAATACCCGCACCCACAATCACAACCTGCAGAGTCTCCCTAGCGTCGTAACTTGGAGTGGCATCACCTTGGAAGGCCCGTGTATCACGCTCGCCTAGGCGGAGCTCCTCCACGAACATCGGCACGTACTCGGAAGGAACGTTGCTTCCGACGCTTGCACTCATCATGCGCTGCAAAACATCATGAGGAGGCAAGGCAGGCAGAGGCCGATCACGCCCGGCATAGTCCTTCAGAACCCTGATAAGTTGCTCTTGTGCTGTCTCGCGGAGCGCCTGGGGCACGCTCTCCTGATAGTTCCAACCGCCTGCGATATACGGTGCAGCCTGCTCCAGCAAATCAAAATCTCCTGTGAGATGCGTCAGCACCAAAAGACTGGGCACAATATCGGCCTGCTGAAGCGCTGCGCGCAACGCAGCCTCATCTTGTACCGCGCTCTGAAAAGTGGCTTGCATAGGTTCTTTATCTCTACCGAATAGATTCCAAAAAGAAAGCTGATCGCGCCTTCACTGAATAGAAGCTATTAGAAGATTGAACGGATTAAGCCACAAGCAACTTAAACTGATTGGTGCAAGCAGTAAAACTGATAGGAAGCTTGAGAATCCCTGCAACTGGTCGCTATTATTGATGCACTCGTACTCTTGAGTCGGTGACCGTCAGCCAGGCAATTCGGCTCAACAAGATCGCACGGGCGATGCTTTCGTCAGTCACCAGCGTGGTGACTCCGCCCGCCAGAAGCGCTATGCGCATGATCGGCGCCCTGGCCTTACCTTGACCGACCATGGCCAGCTCCGGCGTATGGCGCAAAAGCTCAAGATCAAGCCCGATTCGACGTACGTTAATCTCATAATCGACCGCTTTACCCTCATCGTCCACCACGCGCCAAAACCTGGAAACCAGTTCCCTGCACATCGACCTGATCAGCGACCTCAAACTCAACCAATTCAACGCCATCATCGACTTGATCGCCAAGCGCGCACTGAAACGACTTGAGTACACCCTTGGCCGGAGCAATAACGGTATGCTCCATT
>LNAP01005670.1_pt1 | contig 11019 bp, 9 predicted proteins | sample 602601 | NCBI WGS metagenome assembly LNAP01 (sample SAMN02440304, study PRJNA202911) | soil metagenome | biome: Subtropical and temperate rainforests or woodlands; isolation source: soil samples (1 kg each in a 20% v/v slurry with milli Q water) were... ...
GATGACGCCGATCCAGGCGCAAAGCTTGCCGGTGATCCTCAAGGGGATGGACCTGATCGCCCAGGCCAAGACCGGCAGCGGCAAGACCGCCGCCTTCGGCATCGGTCTGCTGAACCCGATCAATCCGCGTTACTTCGGTTGCCAGGCGTTGATCCTGTGCCCGACCCGCGAGCTGGCTGACCAGGTCGCCAAGGAAATCCGTCGCCTGGCCCGTGCCGAAGACAACATCAAGGTCCTGACCCTGTGCGGCGGCGTGTCCCTCGGCCCGCAGATCGCTTCGCTGGAACACGGCGCGCACATCATCGTCGGCACCCCGGGGCGCATCCAGCAGCACCTGCGCAAAGGTTCGCTGGTCCTTCACGGCCTGAACACCCTGATCCTCGACGAAGCCGACCGCATGCTCGACATGGGTTTCTACGATTCCATCGAAGAAATCATCATGCAGGCCCCGGAGCGTCGCCAGACCCTGTTGTTCTCCGCCACCTACCCGGTAGGCATCAAGCAGCTGGCCTCGAAGTTCATGCGCAACCCGCAGCAGGTGAAGGCCGAGGCGTTCCACGACGACACGCAGATCGAACAGGTTGAACGTGATGAAGTCGGAGTTGATGTACTGGTTCTGCTGCGCCAGCAACGCGCCGGCCAGCCCGCAGGTCACGGCGCTGATGACGAACGCCAGCACCTTCATGCGGTAGACGTTGATGCCGACGCTTTCGGCGGCCACCTCGGCGGCCTGCACCGCCTGGAAGGCCCGGCCGTACTTGCCTTTGAGCAGCGTGCGCAGCAGCAGGTGCGCGGCAAAGGCGAAGGCCAGCACCAGCCAGGCCCATTCACGCGTCCCGAGCATGTGGCCGCCGACGCTCGGTGGCACCACGCCGTAGATGCCCTGCTGGCCACCGAAGACGTCCTGCCACTCGGTCACGATCTTCTCGACCACGATGCCGAAGCCGATGGTCACCATCGCCAGCGACGGGCCTTTGACGCGCAGCGACGGCAGCGCGATCAACACGCCGAAAAGGCCGGCCACCACGCCGGAAGCTGCCAGCGCCAGCCACGGGTTCCAGCCGCCCTTGGTGGTGAGCAGCGCCACCGTGTAGGCGCCTGCTGCAAAGAGCCCCGCGTGGCCGAGCGACTTCTGCCCGCTCCAGCCGACCAGCACGTTGAGGCCACAGGCCGCCAGGTAATACAGGCCCGCCGTGAAGATGATCTTCAGATAGAACTCGTTGCTCAGCCAGGCCGGCACCGCCACGGCCAGGACGGCGGCGGCCAGGAGGCCCAGGGTGTGGGGTTGGACCTTCATACCTTCTCGAAGGGCTTCTGCCCGAACAGGCCTTCGGGCTTGATGACCAGCACCAGGATGATGAGCGCAAAGATCGTGATTTCGCGCATCTCCGCGCGCCACAGCCCCACCAGCGCTTCGACGCAGCCGAGCAGGAATCCGCCGGCGATGCAGCCGCGCGGGCTCGTCAGGCCACCCACGATGGCCGCTGAGAACGCCTTCAGCGCGATCGACAGGCCCATGAACCCCGACGCGGTCGTGATCGGCGCGATGAGCAATCCCGCCAGTCCGGCCAGTCCCGACGAGACGACGAAGGCCAGCACCACGATGGCCGCCACGTTGATGCCCATCAGCGCTGCCGCCTGACGGTTGGCGGCGACGGCGCGCACGGCCTTGCCGATGCGGGTGCGGCGCAGCACGTGGTCCAGCGCCAGCATGACGACCGCCGTCACCACCAGCACCAGGATTTCCTGCGGCCGGATGCCGGCCCCGCCGATGCGGATCACCGACTCGCCCAGCGGCGAGGGCATGCTCATCGACCCCGGCCCCCAGATCGCCAGGGCGGTGTTCTGCAGGATGATGCCAAAGCCGATGGTGCTCATCACCCATGACATGCCGGCGGACCCGAAGAAGGGCCGCACGGCCGTGAAGTAGAGGATGACACCGAGCACGCTCAGCACCGCCAGCGACACCAGCAGCGCCACGCCGTAGCTGAAGAAGCTCACGTCGGCGCTGGTGAGCACACCGCTCTGGCTTTTGCCGGAGATGAGCAGCAGCGTGCCCACCGCCACCAGCGAGCCAGCGACGAGGAACTCGCCCTGCCCGAAGTTCAGTGTCTTGGTCGTGGTGTGCGTGATGCTGAAGCCCAGCGCGACGAGGGCATAGATGCCCCCGAGCGCCAGGCCGCTGAGCAGCGCCTGCAGCAGATTGATCATCCGTGGTGTCTCCGTGGCGAGCCCCGCCCACCGGGCGAGGTCGCGGGTTGCTTTACTTTTTCAAGTCGGCCGGCGTCATGGCCTTGGTGATGGCGTCGGCATACGACACCACCTTGCCGTCTTTCCAGCGTGCGAGGTTGAAGTCGGACACCGACAGCGCGTCGTGTTCGGCCTTGCTGAACGGCTTCTTGTAGAGCTTGATGATGCCCTGCGTGTCGGGCACGCCGGCATCCAGCGTCGCAGCGACCTTGGCACCATCGGTGGTGCCGGCCTGTTTGATCGCCGCGGCCAGCAGCATCATCGAGTCGTAGGACTGTGCAGCCGCCACGAAGGTCGGCATCTGCGGATAGCGCTCGCGCACGCGGGCAGCCAGAGCCACGGCCCGCGGGTTGCTGTCCTCGGCCGTCGAGGTCGCGAAGATGATGTGCTCGGAAAGCTTCTTGCCGGCGATGTTGAGCAGCGGCGTGCTCATGTTGCCCCAGGTGCCCAGCGTGATCGGGAAGTAGTTGATCTTCTCCATGCTGCGCAGCAGCTGTGCGTTCGCATCGGCCAGGCCATAGACGACGACGGTGTCGGCACCGGCGTCGCGGATCTTCGCGAGCTGCGAGGTCATGTCGGTGTCCTTGGGGCCGAACTTCTCGACGGCGACCGGCTTCTGGCCGTGCATCGCGAGGACTTCGGTCAGGTCCTTCACGCCCTGCTGCCCGAAGCCGGTGGAGTCGGCGATGAAGGCGATCTTCTGGTTCTTGGTGGCCTTGACGGCGTAGGCCAGCAGCAGCGCGACCTGTTCGCGGTCCACCATCGAGATGCGATAGATGAAGTTCTGCGGCTCACCGGCATAGCGACGCGTGATGTCTGTGGCAGTTGCCACTGGCACGATCACCGGGATCTTCTTCTGCTGCGGCAAATGCAGCCAGGCCAGCGCATTGCCCGAGTTCGCCGGGCCGACGACCGCCACGACCTTCTCGCTGTCGAGCAGCTCGGTCATGTTCTGGATCGACTTCGGCGGCGCGCCGGTGTCGTCGCGGATCACGCCGACCAGCTTGCGGCCGAGCACGCCGCCGGCCTTGTTGATGTCCTCGATCGCCAGGTCGAAGCCGTGGCGCGCGGCAATGCCGAGTTCAGCGACGGCGGTGCCGGACTGGTCGGCGTTGAAGCCGACCTTGATGTCCTGCGCGTGCGCTGGCGCAGCCAGCATCCAGCCCGACGTGATGGTGGCTGCCACCCACAACAGGGTGCGGGAACGAATCCACTGTTTGAACATGATGTCTGTCTCCTTGTTTGAATGATTGATGCAACGGAACGGGAACGAAAATCTCGAAGCGCCCAACGGCCGGACGGTTGCTAGCCCCGGATTTCCTGGAGCAGCTGGAGCGCGCGGTCGGTGCGCACGTCCTTCTCGTCGGCCATGCGGCTGGCGATGCGGTCGATCTCGTCACCGGTGGCGCCGGCCATCAGCGCGATGTTGCGGGCATGCAGGGCCATGTGCCCGCGCTGGATGCCTTCGGTGGCCAGCGCGCGCAGGGCGCCCATGTTCTGCGCCAGCCCCACGGCCACGGCGACCTCGCCGAGCTCCTGGGCCGAGGCGACCTTCATGATCTTGAGCGACAGCTGCGCCAGGGGATGGGTCTTGGTGGCACCGCCGACCAGGCCCACCGGCATCGGCATTTCGATGGTGCCGACGAGTGCGCCGTCACGGTCCTTCTCCCAGGTGGTGAGCGAGGTGTAGCGCCCGCTGCGGCAGGCCCAGGCATGCGCACCGGCTTCCACCGCGCGCCAGTCGTTGCCGGTGGCGACAATGACCGGGTCGATGCCGTTCATGATGCCCTTGTTGTGCGTCGCGGCGCGGTAGGGGTCGATCGCGGCGAAGGTGTAGGCATCGAGGATGCCGTCGATGACATCGGCACCGCTGCGCTCCTTGGTGGTCATCGCCTCGGGTGTGACACGCAGCCGTGCCCGCGCCAGCCGCAGATCGGCCAGGTTGGACAGGATGCGCAGGCGTACCGTGCCGCCGGTGATCTGTTCGACCAGCGGGGACACCGCTTCGGCCATGGTGTTCACGGTGTTGGCGCCCATGGCGTCGCGCACGTCGACGATCAGGTGCATCACGACCATCGGGCCGCGGGCAGCGTCGGGAAAGACATGCACCTCGATGTCGCGGCAGCCGCCGCCCAAACCGATCAGCACCTTGTCGCGGCTGTTGGCCACTTCCAGAATCTCGCGGCGCTTGCGCAGCAGCGCCTGGCGCGCACCATAGGGGTCGGACATGCCCAGCAACTGCACCTGCGCGCGCATCAGCGGCTCGGTGCTGGAGGTTTCGAAGCCGCCGCACTCGCGGACCAGCTTGGCCATGAAGGACGCCGCCGCCACCACCGAGGGCTCCTCCACCACCATCGGCACCAGCACGTCCTTTCCGTTGATCTGGAAGTTTCCGGCCACGCCCAGTGGCAACTCGAAGGTGCTGATGACGTTCTCAATCATGCCGTTGGCGCGGTCCAAGCTGAGCGCGCCCGGTTTGGACAACAAGGCGGCCTCGGCATCGGACAGGCCGGCGGCCCGGACGACATGGGCCAGTCGCTCGGCTGGGCTGAGTGCCCGGAAGTTGGGAAGACGGGAATCTACGGTCATGGATCTTTTTCCTGGAGTCGCGGCAGAGGCGCCAAGTCCGCTCGTCAGACCATGCGGGACGAGGTCGGTACGGCTGGGACACTGTAGGCAATCTGTACCAGCAAACAAAGGTACAGTTTGACGGGACAGCGGCGTGCGTGCGGAGGGACAGCTGCAGACTGCGATAGTCACTGCGTCGCTTCCCACCCGTCCTCCAGAGCCCCCCGACGCCATGCCACGCACACCAGCCCCGTCGAAACCCACCACCATTGCGGCCACGCTGGCCGCGTCGCTCCAACGGCAGATCGCCGACGGTGCCTTCCGCCCCGGCGACAAGCTGCCGTCGCTGCGCGAACTGGCCGAGCTGCACGGCTATGCGAAGAACACCGTGGTGGCGGCGTTCGAGTTGCTGGTGTCGCGCGGCATCGTGGAGCCGCGCCGCGGCTCGGGCTATTACGTGCTAGCCGCGGCCGACAGCGCGCCGAAGGAGGAAGAAGCAGGCTCGCTCGGCCGCGCGATGGACGTCGTCTGGCTGATGCGCGAGCAGCTCAAGTGGGAGGCCGACCAGCTGAGTGTCGGCGATGGTTTTCCGCCGGTCGAATGGCTGTCCGGCGCGCGCCTGGACAAGTACCACCACAAGGTCGTGCGGACCGGACTGGGCGCGCTCTTTCGCTACGGCAGCCGCTTCGGCTACGAGCCGCTGCGCCACCACCTCGTTCGCAAGCTGGCGGATCTTGGCATCGGCGCGGAGCCACGGCAGATCGTGCTGACGCATGGCGCCAACGAGGCGATGGACATCGTGATCCGCTACTTCGTGCCGCCGGGCGGCACGGTGCTGACCGATGACCCCGGGTACTACCCGCTTTTCGGCAAGCTCAAGCTGGCCAGCGCCCGCATCATCGGCGTGCCGCGACTGGCGGACGGACCGGACCTCGACGCCTTGGAGCAGCTGCTCATCACGCACCGGCCGCGGCTCTTCTTCACCCAGTCGGTAGCGCACAACCCGACCGGCTCGGACATCAGCGCTGCCAAGGCTTTCCGTGTGCTGCAACTCGCCGAGAAATACGATCTGCTGCTGGTGGAAAACGACCCGCTCGCCGATTTCAAACCGATGTCGATGCCTCGGCTGTCGGCGCTGGACCAACTCGACCGCACCATCTACATCGGCAGCTTTTCGAAGTCGTTCTCGGCGGCGTTGCGGGTGGGGTTCATCGCCTGCGGCGCGGACCTGGCCAGCGACCTGGCCGACCTGAAGGCACTGATCCACGTCAGCAGCTCGGAATACTGCGAGCGCACGGTGGCCGTCATCCTCAGCGAGGGGCACTACCAGCGCCACATCGCGCGCCTGCGTGAGCGCATCACGGAAGCGACGGCGAAGGCGGTGCGCATCTTCGAAGGCGTGGGCGGTGAGATCTTCGTCAAGCCGCCGCAAACGCTCTATCTCTGGGCGGCGCTGCCGGGCGTGCCGGACTCGCTGGCGCTGGCGCAAGAGATGCTCAGCGAGAAGATCGTCTCCGCGCCAGGGCGGGTGTTTTCCGTAGACCCCTCGCATCGCTCCAAGTGGTCGCGCTTCAATGTCGGCGCGGTAGGCGATCCGCGCTTCGCGAAGTCATTGAAGGCGGTGTTGAGGCGAAAGGAGTTAGGCGTCTGACCTTTTAGGCGTTGAAGCGCGTGCTCATCACCTGAACGTAGCGCGCGCTACGCGATCTGAGCCGCCGGGCTGGAGCGTGGTCAACCGCGCTCCAGACGGCGGAACGCACTGAAGTGCCGGATAGCGCGCTGCTTGTCACCCAGCTCCGCGTACAGGATTGCGAGGTTCTGATGCGCGTCCGTCAGATCAGGCTGCAGCCTGAGTGCCGCCTCGTAGCTGCCGAGCGCGTCGCGCTTGCGGCCAACACCCTCAAGCGCCACGGCCTGGTTGTAGAGGAGCAAGGGGTCCTCTTCGCAGTTCGCCATCGCCGCTTCATAGAGATCCACCGCTTTTTTGCATCGGCCGACCTCACAAAGCATGTAGCCGAGGTTCAGGTAGGCATGCGCATGGGCCGGAGACAGCTCGATCACGTGACGGTAAGACGCCTCAGCACCGGCGCGATCCGTCTCTTCGAGAGACTCGGCAACGCCGAACATGCCGTCCACGTCGACCGCGGACGGTGTCGCGGCAGCGGATGTCGCGTGCGGAATGTAGCTCACCTCTCCAGAGGAAGGCGACACCTCGAAGTCCATCACAAGCTGCCCCGACGAAGGCTCCCATTGCTGCCCGCCAAGACGTACTGCAAGGTTTTCGCCAGAAGCCACGATTCGCAACCCGCTGACTGGCGCCTCGGGAGGCAGTGCGGCCTTGAGGTTCCGCAGCGATGCGAGCAAGCGGCGAGTAGGCACGCCCGCGGCGCGCAGCTCATGCGCGGAGCGCAGCAGCACCAGGTCCTGGAACGAGAAGCGGTATGTGCCGCCGTCACCGCGCAGCGGATGTACGAAACCGAGCTCGATGAGCTTGCTGACCGCATGCCGGCTGATTCCCAGGGTCGATCGGACACCAGCCAGGGTGTAGTGGGGTCGACGCGCTTCGATGCCCTTTGTCACGTCACTTCTTCATCCGGGTCCGCGGAGTCGGGGCCGAAGCCACATCCGCCGACTTGGGTGCACGTTTTGCCCCGCGGCGTACGGCCTCGGCGCCCAGGGAGGTCACCACAGCCGGCGCGGCCGCCCTGCCCTTCGAGGTGGCACTGACCGGCGCTGCCTTGCTCTTCTTGTCGAGGCTGGCCAGGAGCATCTGCGTCAGGTCGAGGATCTCCGCACCGCCACCGGCATCCTCTGCGTGCTCGACGGACACGATGGCCTTGCCTTCGATCTTGGCGTCGATCGCCGCGAGAATGCGCTTCTTCTCTTCGTCCTCGAACATGTTGGGGTCGTAGGTGTCCTGGGCGATCTGATTGATGAGCTGCAGCGCCAGCTTCAACTCCGCCGGCGACGGCTCGCTCTTCTCGATGCCAAGGTCCTTCAGCGAACGGACTTCGTCGGCGTAGAGCAGCTGCTGGAGCACGATTCCGTCCTCGCGAGCACGGACCTGGACCACGTACTGCTTGGACTTCCACGCCCACCGTGCCAACGCGCAGCGCCCGCTGTCGAGCATCGCCGCTCTCAGGAGGTTGTACGGCTTGCCTCCCCGCTTGTCCGGCGCCAGGAAGTAAGCCTTGTCGAAGTAGATCGGGTCGACCGCCTTTTCCGGGATGAACGCGACGATGTCGACAAGGTGGCTGGCGCCCTCCTCGAGCGCCTTGAGCTCCGACGGCTCGAAGATCACGAAGCGGTCCTTCTCAAATTCGTACCCCTTCACCATTTCTGCGCGCGGTACCACCTTCTTCGGGTCAGTGGCAGAGACGTACTGTTGCTTAACACGCGAGCCGTCTCTTGTGAGCAGGTTGAAGCCGATCGAAGCGCTGCTCTCTGTGGCTGAGAAGAGCCGAACCGGAATCGAGACCAGGCCGAAGCCCAGTGTCAGCGAGGCGATGGAACGTGCGGTCATGAGTGGACTCCTGAGGGTATCCCAAACTGCCATCTTTCAGACCCATTGCCAATAGGCCGCCCTCCCGAATGGGGCACGGGTGCCGGAAATCTTCCGAGGGGACAACCGATTCGCTGGAATGGCGCACTTCGTCGCAACCAGCGATTGCAAGCAGGCGGACACCCCCTCGGGCGGTGCGGCCGGCCACGGCGAGCCGACCCAAGGCAGCTTTTCCGCTCGCGCATCGCAGCCGTGCAGGCGTAACCCGAATTGCTGCCGAACCCTTATCCCGAACCCGGGCCAGTGGGCACGGCGCATGCGGCGCCAGAATCGATGCCAACACCGGCACCGGTGGACGACGGCGGGCATCTCCTACAAAGCAACGAGTGCCCTTCACAGCCTACACCGCGTGGCTATTCGGCATATTCAAGTGATGAACCTGCCCCGCATCGTGCTCACCGTCCAAGGCCATCGCGTCGATGCCCGTGTTTCGAGAACCGAGGAGGACCGCGCGCAAGGCTTGATGGAATGCTCGTCCCTGGCTGAAGACGAAGGAATGCTCTTCGTCCACGACGAAGCTATCGAGACCTGCTACTGGATGAAGAACACCCCGCTGCATCTGTCGATCGCGTTCATTGACGAGGAAGCAAGAATTTTGAAAGTCGACGAGATGACCGCCGGTTCAGCCGAAGGCAGCTGTTCGGCGGGCAAAGCGCGATTCGTACTGGAGATGAACCAAGGCTGGTTCCAACAGCGTGGCATTACGCGCGGTACGCAAATTATCGGCCTGCCCGCTCCAACCCAACGCATGGCCTAGATCCGCCGAATTCCGGACCTGGTAACAGGGGCTGAAGCTGCGAGATCAGCAGCGTGTCGCGGCGCTTATCGGCGCCGCCAGCAAGCAGCGCCGTGTCGGGGGGCGCGGCTTAAGCCCGCCTCGCTGCCATGCAGCCGGGCGCGACATCGGCGCGAGGGCCAACCGCGCTACCCACCCGTCGATGGGGCCCTGCCAGTCCCCTGCGTCTGCAGGTACGCTGCCGTGTCAGCCGCGCCCATGCTCCGCGCCAACTCCAGCGCAGACAGCCCTTCCGAGCTTTTTCTGTCAGCGTCAATGTTTCGCGTCAGCAACACCTTCACGATGTCGAGCCGATTGAACATGGCCGCGAACATCAATGGCGTCTTGCCGCCCGGTGCTGCGAAATCCGGCTGGGCGCCATGGGACAGCAGGAGCTCAACGATCGGCAGATAGCCCTTGTACGTGGATGCGCCCAGAGGCGTCTGCGCCATGTCGTTGTGTCGATCCGGCTCCGCTCCGGCTTCCAGCAAGACCTTCGTCGCCTCCACATGCCCGTGATAGGCGGCAAGCATCAGGAGGGTATCGCCCTTGTGGTTGCTCATGTTGGGCGGAAGGCCCTTTTGCAGCAGTCGGGCGAGCGTCTGTGCGTCGCCGGTACGCGCGAGTTTGAAAACCTCCTGCGCGAAATCGATGAACTCTTGGTCTGGCGTAATTGGATTCGTACTAGGGAAGGCCATCTATTCCTCGTGATGCCAGTCGAAGATCCCGGCGTGAGCAATCCATATCGGATGGCGACTGCAGGTTTCCGTTTGACGCTCGGTGCGTCGCAGCGACATTCTGCGGAATTACGACGGCTTTGCGACAGTTTTCGACCAGAGGGCGCTCAGACCTACAGCCTGTTGGGACGGATGAGAAGAACCGCCGCCGCCGCATGCGCGAGGTGCTCGAGGAGTTGGCGCGCGGCTTCTTGCGCCAGGCGCATCGTCGTCGACAGCAAGGCCATCGCGCCGCCGCGGCCGCTCAGCTCCCAGACCGCGCCCGTTTCTTTGCGCGACCGCGATGCGTCGAAGGAGAATTCGTCCGTGCGCACCGGCACCTCGCCGAGCCAGACATCGCCTGCAGCCGCTCCAGCGAAAGCGCCAAGTCGCTGCCGCGCTTGCTCGCGGCCTTGGCGTGGATCACTTCCACAATCACGCTGCGCACTGTCGCGAGCATCTTGCGGCACGACGCCGAGCCCAGTAGCACGTAGAGAGATTCCGGCGTCGTCCCCGTGCCGCCGACGGCTTAGGAACTGTGCGGGTCCTGCGCTGTCACGCAAAGGCTGGCAGCGCAGTCATGCGCTCGACGGCCGCAACGACCGTCTCGGTGCGTCCGTGGTGCACCATGTGACCGGCCCCGGGGACGATCACCAATTCGCTGTGCCCAAGCTCGGTGTGGAGCCGCAGCGAATGCGCAGCGGTATCCACCACCTTGTCTTTCTCGCCGGCGATGATCGTGATCGGCATTCGCATGTCCCGATAGCGCAACTGGTTCGACGCCGCAGCCGGAACCATGAACAGCGCGTCTTCCGCATCGGCACGCAGCTGCAGCGGCCGCAGCAACATCTCGCGCGACAGCACGGCGAAGAACCGCGGCGGCACTTCCTCGGGCCAGAACATGGCCGCGACCGCGCGTTCGATGAACAAGCGCGCAGCCAGCGCGCTCACCGTGTAGCGCATCGCGTCGCCAACCACCGGCAGCGCGGCGGGTGCTGCAAGAAGCGCATCGACCCGGGCGCTCGGATAGAAATAGCCTCCCAGCAGCACCAGGCCGCGCACCAGGCCCGGGTGGTTCTGCGCCATGGCAACCGCCACCAGGCTCCCCAGCGAGTGCCCCACCACGACGGCTTGCTCGATGCCCAGGC
>LNAP01007019.1_pt1 | contig 11019 bp, 9 predicted proteins | sample 602601 | NCBI WGS metagenome assembly LNAP01 (sample SAMN02440304, study PRJNA202911) | soil metagenome | biome: Subtropical and temperate rainforests or woodlands; isolation source: soil samples (1 kg each in a 20% v/v slurry with milli Q water) were... ...
CCTCCCGGTCCCCAAGCCGGTGGCATCGGTGATGCGCTATCTCGCGCAAGGTCTCAACCTTACCGAAGACCCCGAAAGCTCCGACGTGAGCGCTTTTTCATGGTGCCTGCCCGTGGAAAAAGGCACAAAGTCAGCCCCCATGCTGCTGCATACAATCTATCCGCGATTCCAAACTTTCCTCATTGACCAAGACCAGCTCGACTTCTACAAGCGCATCTTCTCAGAGAATTTTGATATGGCCATGACCACATTCAATGGCAAGGCCTGGTACATGCTGACACTGTTCATTGATGAGCCTATCTCCTATCCGCATGAGAAGGTTGAAAATGGCATCCGAATCATCATGAGCAAAATTCTGGAGATGGAGCATTCGCGTTAGGAGCTGCCTGGCAGAACAGGAGGCGGTATTCACGTTACATTGGAGAACGCCAAGGCAAAACAGATGCGACCGTTGCGTTATTGAAAAATCGCTTACCGAAATTCAAAGCACCTTTGTTCAGAGTGGAGTCTATGCTCATTAAGCCCGCTGACGACAAGCAGCATCAAAAATCCGTCCTTCAAAATCTCCTCAACCATCCCGCAGCCGACGCCACCACGAAAAAGCGTATTGAGCAGGAGCTTCGCAGCATACAGGCGGGAATTCGCGGCGAAGGGGAAGCAGCCTACGAGATGAAGGTGCATTACGGGGACAGCTCCAACTGGATGATCATCCACGACCTGCGCATCGAACATGGCGGGTTGGTGGCACAGATCGACCACCTGATCATCAACCGCTGCCTCGAAATGTGGGTCTGCGAAAGCAAGCACTTCTCTGAGGGTGTGGCCGTCAACGAGCATGGTGAGTTCGCCGCGTTCTTCGGCGGCAAGCCCTATGGTGTTCCATCGCCTATCGAGCAGAACAACCGCCACATCCTGATCCTGAAGCGGCTTTTTGACTCAGGGGTCGTGAAACTGCCAACGCGGCTAGGGTTCACTATCCAGCCCGACTTAAAGAGCTTGGTGCTGGTGTCCAGGGGGGCCCGCATCAGCAGGCCCAAGGCGAAGATCGACGGCATCGAGGCCGTCATCAAAAACGACCAGCTGTTCAAGACCATCGAAAAGTCCATGGACGGAGCCAGTCCGCTGAGCCTGGCGAAGGCCGTGGGCCGCGATACGCTCGAAGCCATCGCCAATGACATCGCCAAGCTGCACAAGCCAGTAGAGTTCGATTGGAAGGCCAAGTTCGGATTGTTGGACTCTACCGCCGCCCCCGCCCACCTGGCTGTGGCTACGCATGCCCCGGCTCCTGCAACAATTCCCTCCGCGAAAGTAGCAGAGTCGGCGGATGAGGAGGCCAAACCAAAGCAACGGCTGGTATGTCACTCGTGCAGAGAACCTGTGCCATACAACGTCGCGAAGTTCTGTTGGTTCAATAAGCCCAAATTCGGAGGCAACATCTTCTGCATGGACTGCCAGAAGAAGGTCGCCATCACCTGAGCAAGGCCACGCGCCGGGTTGCGAATCCTAGGCCCTAGGATTCCCGTCTTCCTCGGATCTCGCGGGGCCGAATCCATTTGCCCAAGAAGCCAATTTCGTGCAAGAATATGGCACCTGCTTTTGCAGTCATGGTCTCTGTACCATCCCTCATCAACCTTTTATCAACCCTTCGGGCAACACCCGTAGGGGAGTTGCCCCATTCACTTGGAGCAACCAATAATGCAAAGCGTTATTTCTTACCCGGATCGCGGACCTTGGGGCGATGCAAAATGGCGGGGAAACTGTTCGGGTCACGTTTATCGAGACTTGTTTCAGCAACTTCAACCTGGCACCTTTGTCGATCCTATGGTCGGCTCGGGAACCTCAATTGAGGTCGCGCGCGAAATGGGTATTCAAGCCTGGGGATTGGACTTGCATCAGGGCTTTAATGCCGTGGGTGACTCAATTCTCTTGGCAGTAGGGCAGCAAGTTGATCTTTGTCTGTCGCATCCGCCTTACGGCTCAATGATTCAATATAGCGGTTCCGTTTGGGGGACCGAGCCAAATCCAGCCGACTTGTCTCGCTGTAGTTCCAATGAGGAATTCCACGAGAAAATGCAGCTGGTCTTGCTTAACCAGCGAGATGCGACAAAACCGCAGGGGTTCTACGGAACCATTATCGGCGATTATCGTAAAAATGGCTCATATGTCTCTTATCAGGCCGAGATGATTGCGCGCATGCCGAGTGCAGAACTCGCGGCAGTTATTATCAAACAGCAACATAACTGCATGTCAGATTCGCGCAGTTATGCCAAAATGAATTTGCCGAAGATAGTTCATGCTACAGAGCTTTTCATTTAACGCTTGATTTAAAAATAGCTCCATGTAATATGTAACTACATGGATGTTCCAAATCGCCATATAGAAAACCCGTTTCGGGTGGTCTATCCGAGTCAAAAATTTCTTGAGGAGAGAGGGTTCGGGCGGGTCGCCCACCTCCCCTTCATCATGGATAGCCGTCCCGGCTATCACCGGATCGCCAACCAATTCCTCATTGACCTGGGTTTGGGGGAATGGAGCGTTGGTTCACGCGGGGTTGAGCAAGCATCAACCATGCAGCCAACCAAAGCCACCATGCACAACTACGCGCATTGGCTGGTGAACTATCTTGAGTATTGCCACGCCCGTTGTAAGGATCCCATCAAGGCCGACTACAAGATCGACTTGATTCAGAGCTACCAAGGGGAAATGAGTGCGGGTAGCTGGTCCCGTGACAACACAGGACTGGCAGCGAAAACAGTAAATTTACGAGTTGAAGTAGCTTGCATGTTCATTCAGTGGGCAGTTGACAAGGGGCTGCGCGAACCATTTCATATTCCCAAGGTGCGACGGTCGTTCACCATCGACAGTAGAAACAGCAGCGGGGCTAAGTCCACCATAAACGTTGAAGCACGGCGCGGAAAAGTCAGGGAAAGCAAGCGGCGGCTTGGCTTCCCTGATGTGAAGGAAATTGGTGCATGGCTAACTCGCGTACGTGGGAAATGCGCTGTTGAAGGCCTCATTGCTGAGCTCATCCTTGAAACCGCCTTACGGCGGGCGGAAGCAGCAGCCTGGCGCGTCGACACCCTGCCTCTGGACCCTGACGAGTGGAATGTCGTTAACCAAGACAGGCCACTCGAACATCAGGCGGTATGCGTGAAACTGCGCTACGAAACCAAGGGGCACGACTACGGAATGGACAATGGTGACAAGATTGGCCCAGAGGGAGACATTCTCCTGCCGATGCCAATGGCTCTAAAGCTCCATGAGTACCGTCAAAAAGCACGGCCAAAGGCACTGACGATTGCCCTGCGTCAGGCAAAAAACGTCCGTGAGGCAGAAATCCTGCGCAACAGCACTGTTCATTTGTTTCTTAACCCATCCACTGGTAAACGCTATACCGGGCAAAAAATATACGATTTCTGGACCACTAATAGCGCTCAGTGCCCGCATGGCTGGTCACCCCACTTGGCGCGAGACTTCTGGGCCTGCAGCACACTGTGGAAGCACCTGGAAGAACAAAAGGCATTGTTGGAATCCGTAATCAAAAACAAGCTCGACTTATCCGTACTCAAGATTCGGGGTCTGGATATCGAGGGATTTATTCAATTGACGATTCAACGGCAACTCCGGCATGTTTCGCGTGAAACGACCATGATCTACCTCCAGTGGGTATCTGATCGCCTGGGTTTGAATTTGAATTTCCATGAGAACTATATGCAGAAGCTTGTTGAAGAAGACATCAACGAGGAGAAAGCATGAGCATCCGCAAATATAACAAGGACCACCTGAAAAAACACGCGGGCGCTAGGATTACAGACCCTGTCAAAGTCAGTGCTCCAGAGTCCGAAGATTCGCTGGTATTCTGGACACAGCATGAGAACAACCCCTGCGAAATCAACTTGCACCCTTTCTCCACGGGACGAGAACAATCAAATAATAAACAAAGAGGAAGGAAGCAATTCAATCCCTTCACTGGTCGTCCAGAACTCATCCGCCAACTGGCACCCACTGCTAAAGAAACCTTATCGTATGCTGCAAGAGGGACAGTAGATGGCTACTTGAACGCTCTACGCGACTGGTGGAGGATCCTCGATGCGGTGGAAGCGTCGGCAGAGAAAAACGGGCAGTCTATGACGCGAGTCAATGATGTAGGGCTCCTAACACAGATTCATTCCGAATTTGCACACCGCAGCGGCATGACACGCCAAGCATTCTGCAAGTTCCGGACCCTCTTAGACACTACCCGCACGGCTCTTGGTATACGAAAAACGTACTGGCAAGCACCGGAAGACCCAGATTTGCAAAAGCATATCCCGCCACAAGAGCAGCGCAATGCCCTTCGATTTGCTGTCAGGCGCATCTGTCGCGGTGTGCTGGAAAGTTGGTTGGAATCCGATCGTCTCAGCCAATGCGATTCAGAGCCAGCCACAATAAAAGAAGCCGAACTCTGGCGGAATGTTAAGTACATGCGCAGCATACAGATGAAAACCGGTAAGATATTGCCGACACCTGATGACTTGCGTGAGGCTATACCTCCGTGGGCACTGAATTCTGCAGGAACCTTCCGGCTACCTTTACGGGATACATTATTTCCAAACCATTGGGATGCCGAAGCGGTTTGGCATTTGTGTGTCTTAAACACCGGATGGAACCCGTCTACGCTCACAACGCTAGACGTCACCAAAAAATTCCTGTTCGACCACTTCAAAGATGCCCCTAACGATCCCCACCGGCGCTTCGTCCTTAGCCCGCAGACCTACGAATTGGTTGGTAGAAAGGAACGTGCAGGTGGCAAAGAACAGTTTGTGACAGGTCAATGGAAATCACTGGATGGCCCAGGTCACCTAATCAAGACCTATCTAGCGCGTGTCGAACCACTACGCGAACTCCTGAAGCAGCAACTCGAACAAGAACAACTAATCTATAGAGAAATTAACGACTTTTGCTATCAAGCTCGGACGGCACAGTTTGCAAAAATCAAAAACCTAGAGCAGGGCGTACGCAGCGTGTGGTTGTATGTCAACAGAAGCAATGAGATAAGTTGGATTTCCGAAAAAACTAAGTTAAGTGGCTACTTCAATGGAAAGCAGGTACCGTTCTTAACCGAAGTTACGCAGCTGCTGAATGCAGAACGGATTGCTTCAAATAAGCGTCGGGCAGCGAATATGGAAGAAGTACTTAATCCTCTTGCGCCTGTTCCCCATGTGGCAGCGAAAGACTTCCGATTGTGGTTTGCAGACTATGTCTACCGAGCCAGTCACGGCAACATGCTACATGTAAAAAAAGCACTCAACCATTCTCTGTTGCGCACTGCTTTCGGTTACACCGATACAAACATTCTCAACCCGGAGGCCAGCGACTCCGCGCGACGTTTTCTTAATATTTTGGTGGAGGAATTGGATACAGGGCGGATCGACTTGACCATCCTTACCCATTTGTACAGGTACGGGAAAGTTACGCCTGAACAGGAAGAACTTCTTGCTTCAGTGCGTAGTCTGCCCCAAAGCCGAATGAAAGTTGCGTGTAAAAACCCCCGCAACCCTCCTACCCACATCAAGGCCACCAAGGGTGAACCCTGTGATTCTCAGCGCTGCTTGTTGTGCCCGAAAAATGCGGTGCTGCTACCAGAATCTTTTGATGGTATCGCAATGCGCGTCGAGGAACTGCGGGCATTGCAGGGTTTCCTCCCCATAGAAAATTGGGTAGAAGAAATGTATGACATTGAACTAAAGAATAACGTCATGGCGTTGCGTAAATTCGACCTGAACCTAGCCTTAGCAGCACGCAAAAAATGGGCGCAGGCCATTTCCGCCGGCGAACACCATGTGCCCGGCTTGCCCACGGCCTCCTCACCTGACCTGATGGATTTGGTGTGAACGCACTAGATAAATTTTCCAGATCAGCTGTGCTGAACGAGGACGACATCTTCGGTCAAATTTTAGTGCTCTTTCCATTAGAAAGCATTCAACACCTTGATGTAAATAGCGCCTTGCGCTGCCAAAAAATACTGGGGCACGGCGAAAGGTTTGGCTTCTGGGAGACTCCAGAGGAGATGATTCCACGTATGAGAATTACCATACGTCGAATTGACTTTCGTCGGCGGCTTTCAGCTTATCTGCCAAAGGGGACGAAAAATTCAAACGCACTAGATACTTTTTTGGATGAAGGGGTGCTGTGGCTGACACGCATGGCCCTACTGATGCGCATGGGACCGGTAGGATTAGGAACTAGGAAATTCAAACCTCTGGATCCAGGTACGATCGCTGCGTATATGTTTCAGCACCTTCCAAAACTCGTTGCACGTGGGGCAATTCGACGCTTGGAAGATACTGCGAATCTAAGCACAGGGTTGGCAAGCGCTTTAACTACAGATGATTTACAGGAATTCTGGGCAATCGTCAACATGCGCTCCGAGTTGAAGCGCTTGACTCAATTGCACGATCTTGGCATCTGGTCGGATGCGCCGGCAGCTCGGGAATTCAAGGGCAAAACAACGGCAGTGCGGGGCGCATTTACACAGCACCCACCAGAGCGAAAAAGTATTCCTCACCCCGCAATTCCGGATGACTATCTAGAAGCTATGGGCCCGCGAGTGATGTGGTTGATCAAGGATTTGGGTCCAAACGTTATCCATATGCTAGAGACACTGCCTTTAATGCTTACCTCTAGCAATGCCGCTAGCTATACCATTGGTAGACGCATTAATCGCTATTTCGAGACCAATGTCTGGCGCGATCGCAACGGACAGGTGATTGAAAAACCGCCCTTTCATTTGCAGCATGGTAGTCGCAGGGGTCTACATAACCTCAAGTTCCCCGCGAAACACAACGCTTTCAATTGGCCACCAAATAATTGGAGCAGCATTCAAGCGTTAGCAGTCTCGCTTCAAAGTGCGCACCTATGGATGGCACTGCTGGTCATGGCAGCACGCATTGGCGAGGTGGCAACTCTGGGGCGCGACTGTATTGAGTTCGCACGGGATGGCCAGTTCTACGCAAACGGCAAGACCTACAAGCCTTCAAGCGCCTTTGCCGGAAGGAATCGGGAATGGCCTGTTCCAGAAATTTTAGTAGAGGTGTTCGCGCAGCAAGTGAAGCTCGTTGAGGCCAGCGAGCGCTTAGCCAGAATCATCAAAGATACTGAGGAAATGGCGGGCGTCTTGGGAGATAGCACCCATCTGTGGGCTTCACTCGGTGCGAGTGGTAGCGCAGACGCGACAAAAAAACTTGCGGACTACGGAGAAAACCTTCAAACCCTCGCCTTACGAATCGGCTTAACCCACAAACCAGGCGGCAAAAACCTGCACCCGCATCGCTTTCGCAAGACGCTGGCGCGGCTCGCTGGCTTGGCCATCGACGGTAGCCAAAAAGTGCTCATGTTGCTGCTCGGCCACGCCGATGTCACTACGACTCTTGGCTACATGCAAACCGATCCGGCCTTTGCAAAGGAGGTCGATGACATCACACGAGAGCTGCGGGTCATTCGTGGCGAGGCTCTGATCGAAGACATGCGTGTGTCCTTGCGAGATCCGAAAGGCTTACCCTTTGGTGGCCATGGCGGCGGCGGTGCACCGGTACTTGCCGAAGCTGTGGGTGCCTATGAGGAAGAACTACATCGCACAGGCCAGGAATGGGGAGTTGATACTGCACGAGAGCTTTCCGTGTTACTCACCAACAACGGAGAGAGTGCTCGACTCATCAGTCCACACGTGGTGTGTACCAAAACAACCGGTGAGGTAGGCCTGTGCAGTTCGAAGAAGGGCGCGATCGTTGCCGGCAACTGCCAGCCGGAGTGCCGCAACCACATTGAGGATAAAGCCGGACGGCGCGATACCGAGCGGGTCATACCCATTCTCGTGAAGCACGCGCAAGAAAGTATCGCCAACAACGATTGGCTGCCTTTAGCACGCGACAAGAAGCAGTTGGATCAGGAACTCAAGCGCTACGACGACATCGGTGCACTGTGGCGTGCCAAGCCTGAGGTACGGGCAATTCTGGAGGCCGCCACATGAGCGACTCGCACAAAGAGGCCGCACGTCTGCGCGGCGAGGCACGAACCGCAGGGGTGGGAGCCAAGGTGCGTGAGGCTATGCTGACCATCCAGAAAGAGATGGCTGCTAACAAGGGCATCTACCCGGAGAACGGGGGCGCTGTGAGCATGAATGAGGTGGCGCGGCGTGCCAAAATTTCAGAAACCACACTATTCTCACCGAAACAAAAGGAACTGGGTAAGATCGTTAAGGCTTGGGTAGCGTCAATCAAAAAGACGGAAGTTGTCGGACGCAAGAACGTACAACGCACGGTGTTTGAGCGTTCGGAAGAGTGGCGCCATAAATACTTAGCCTTGCAGGACGCCCACATTGCCACCGAACTGGATCTCCAGGATGCAACAGTGCAGTTGCAAGACGCGCAGAAGGCATTGGCAGAGTTGAAAACCAAATACGACGCCCTCTTTGAGCAGATGCGTGCCGGTACGGCCAGTAAGGTTACACCTTTCCCAAAAGGAAATCGCTAATGCCCCGGACCTCGGTCATCCCCACCGTCAAGGCAACTCTAGAGAGCTATTCCTGAGCACAATTGTTGAATCGACCCGGCTGAACTAGACTGGCGTTCTGATGCTTATGCTAGGCCGATACATGGCTCGCAAATATGCGAGCAGGCGGGCAAGTGCCGGCTAACTGGTTGTTGAACGAACCCAAGAAGCTGTATCCGTCTGTGATCGTGACGGTAAGATGGGACGAGTGATTTCTATGTGGTCAATCCACTCTTTCGAGCCGGGTTGTGCTGCCAAACTCTCTCAGTCTCAATGCTCGACGACATCAAAAAAACCCTCTGGGCCACCGCCGACAAGCTGCGCGCCAACATGGACGCAGCCGAATACAAGCACCTGGTGCTCGGCCTCATCTTCGTCAAATACATCTCCGACACCTTCGCGGCCCGCCGCGCCGAGCTGACCGCACGCCTCACCAACCCCGACGACGAATACTTCTACGGCGATGCCGACCCTTCCGACATCGAAGCCGAGCTGGAAGACCGCGACTATTACAAAGAGGTCAACGTCTTTTGGGTGCCCGAAGGCGCGCGGTGGGAATCGCTGCGTAATGCAGCGAAACAGTCCGACATTGGCAAGCGCATTGACGACGCCCTCACGCTGATTGAGGCCGAGAACCCCAAGCTCAAAGGCATCCTCGACAAACGCTATGCCCGCGCGCAGTTGCCCGATGGCAAGCAGGGCGAGCTGGTCGATTTGGTTTCCACCATCGGCTTTGGTGAAGACCCCGCCATTGCACGCGACGTGCTGGGCCAGGTGTACGAATACTTTCTGGGCATGTTCGCCAGTGCCGAGGGTAAGCGCGGCGGGCAGTTCTACACCCCCGCCAGCATCGTCAAAACCCTGGTCGCCATCCTCAGCCCCCATGAAGGCAAGGTCTACGACCCGTGCTGCGGCTCGGGCGGCATGTTTGTGCAGTCTGAAAAATTCATCGAAGCCCACGGCGGCAAGCTGGGCGATGTGAGCATCTACGGCCAAGAGGCCAACCCCACCACCCCATGAACCTGGCCATTCGCGGCATCGACTACAACCTGGGCCGCGAGCCTGCCGACACCTTTACCCGCAACCAGCACCCCGACCTGCGGGCCGACTACATCCTTGCCAACCCGCCGTTCAACATATCCGACTGGTGGCACGGCAGCCTGGAAGGCGACCCGCGCTGGGAGTTTGGCGACCCACCCCACGGCAACGCCAACTACGCCTGGTTGCAGCACATGCTGCACCACCTGAGGCCCACAGGCCGCGCGGGCATTGTGCTGGCCAACGGCAGTATGAGCAGCAGCCAGAACAATGAAGGCGTGATCCGCGCCGCCATGGTCGATGCCGACGTGGTCGAAGTCATGGTGGCCTTGCCCGGCCAGTTGTTCTTCAACACCCAAATCCCCGCCTGCCTGTGGTTTTTGGCCAAGCAGAAAACGCGCAAGGGCGAAGTGCTGTTCATCGACGCCCGCAAACAAGCCAGCATGATCAGCCGCGTGCAGTGCGAGCTGACGGACGCAACCATCGCCCGCATTGAAGCCGTGGTGGCCGCTTGGCGCGGCGAGCCGGGTGCCGGCAGCTATGAAGACGTGAAAGGCTATTGCCGCAGCGTGGCACTCAGCGAAATCGCCCAGCACGGCCATGTGCTCACCCCCGGCCGCTACGTGGGCGCGGAAGAGGTGGAAGACGACGACGAAGCCTTTGCCGACAAGATGCAAAAGCTCACTGAGAAGCTGGGCGAGCAGATGGCCAAGGGCGCGGAGCTGGATGCGTTGATTCGGGTGAAGCTGGGGGGGCTGGGGTATGAGTTCTGAGTGGCCTCAGTACCGCCTGGCGGATATCGCTTTGCCAGGCAAAGATGGACTGGTTGACGGTCCATTCGGCTCCAACCTTCCGAGTAGTTCATATACGCAATCTGGCGTTCCAGTCATACGGGGAAGTAACCTCACGAAGGGAACTGAGCGCTTTAAAGCGAACGAATTTGTCTATGTTTCAAATGAAACCGCGGAACAGCTTTCACGAAGCTTGTGCGCGCCAAATGACATCGTTTTCACCAAGAAGGGAACTCTCGGGCAAATTGGGATCGTGCCGTATGGCCCCCATCCAACGTATCTCCTTTCATCTAATCAGATGAGGATGCGTGTAAACGATGAGATTGCCGATCCCGATTTTGTCTATTACTACCTTGCACAGGATGATTCAATCGATAAGATCATTAGGGACTCCGAACATACAGGGGTGCCGAAAATCAATCTTGGGTACCTGAAGAATTTCCCAATAGTTCTCCCTCCCCTCCGTACCCAAAAAGTAGTTGCATCATTGCTTTCTACGCTCGACTACCGCATCACCCTCATGCGCGAAACCAACGCCACCCTCGAAGCCATCGCACAGGCGCTGTTCAAGTCCTGGTTCATCGATTTCGACCCCGTGCGCGCCAAGATGGAAGGCCGCACGCCCGAAGGCATGGACGAGGCCACCGCAGCGCTGTTTCCC
>LNAP01009036.1_pt1 | contig 11016 bp, 13 predicted proteins | sample 602601 | NCBI WGS metagenome assembly LNAP01 (sample SAMN02440304, study PRJNA202911) | soil metagenome | biome: Subtropical and temperate rainforests or woodlands; isolation source: soil samples (1 kg each in a 20% v/v slurry with milli Q water) were... ...
GAGAAACACCATGAGCAGCACTGGCGATAAAGTAAAAGGCATGGCCAACGAAGCCGCCGGCAACGTCAAGCAAGGCGTCGGCAAGGCCACCGGTAACGACAAAATGCGCGCCGAAGGCGTGGTGCAGGAAAGGAAAGGCGAAGCTCAGCAAGCAGTGGGCAAAGCCAAGGACGCGATCAAAAAAGGCATCGACAAGGCTTGATTCGGCCTTGGATGAATATCAGAGGCGGCCATCCACGGATGGCCGTTTTTGTGTCAGCCTGAACTTGCACACTGAAATTGTTTCAAAGTCGCCAAGTAGGCTACTTTGATGTAGAAAACGGCCCCTGAGTCGCCACGACTTCAACCCAATCTGCGGCGAAAGGAGACGCTAATGTTTTTCCCACACATGAAAGGCCTGCGCCTGCACCGTGTCATGGTGCGCACGGTGACCGAGTTCGTCGACGACGAGATGTCGACCTATGCCTCGGCACTGGCCTATCAAATGCTGTTTTCGCTGTTTCCCTTCATCCTGTTCCTGATCGCCCTGATCGGTTTCCTGCACCTGCCGGACTTCTTCTCCTGGCTGCGCCTGCAATCGGAACTGGTCCTGCCGCCCCAGGCGCTGGAGCAGGTGAACCCGGTGATCGACCAGCTCCAGCAATCCAAGGGTGGCCTGCTGTCGGTCGGTATCGTCATCGCGCTGTATACGGCTTCGGCCGGCGTGCGCCTGATGATGAGCGCGATGAACGCCGCCTACGATGTGGTGGAGGGCCGTCCTGCGTGGAAGCGTTTTCCGCTGTCGATTATCTACACCATCGGCATTGCCGGCATGTTGCTGGTCGCCGCCGCGTTAATGGTGCTCGGGCCGCAGGTGATGGGCTGGATTGCTGCGCAGGTCGGGCTGGAAGACTTCATTGTCACGGTCTGGACGATTGCTCGCTGGCCAGTCATCGTTGTCCTGATGATGATTGCGGTGGCGTTGATCTATTACGTCATGCCCGACGTCAAGCAAGAGTTTCGTTTCATCACCCCCGGCTCGGTGCTGGCGGTGGCGGTGTGGATCGTCGCTTCCCTGGGGTTCGCGTTCTACGTCAAGACTTTCGCCGACTACAACGCCATGTATGGCAGTATCGGCGCGATCATCGTGCTGTTGCTGTACTTCTATATTTCCGCGGCGGTGCTGTTGCTCGGTGCGGAGATGAATGCGGTGATCGAACACATGTCGAACGAAGGCAAGGGCCCTGGCGAAAAGGTCCCCGGCGAGCTCGACCCTGCACATAAACACCACGTTTCGGGACTGGGTCGGGATCACTCGATCAAGCCGAACACTGACGAAGTCATCAAATGATCCGTGAAATCCTGAAAATGGGCGACGAGCGCCTGCTGCGTGTCGCTCCGCCGGTCCCCGCCGAAATGTTCGACAGCCCGGAGCTGTGGCAACTGATCGACGACATGTTCCAGACCATGGAAAGCGTCGGTGGCGTTGGCCTGGCGGCGCCGCAGATCGGGGTCGACCTGCAGCTGGTGATCTTCGGTTTCGAGCACAGCGAACGCTACCCGGATGCCGAAGCGGTGCCGCAGACCATTCTGATCAATCCGCTGATCACGCCGTTGAGCCCGGTGATGGAAGAGGGCTTCGAAGGCTGCCTGTCGGTGCCTGGCCTGCGTGGCGCGGTAAATCGTTATCAGCAGATTCGCTACGAAGGTTTCGACCCGAAGGGCGAGCCGGTCGTGCGCATTGCCGAAGGCTTTCATGCCCGTGTGGTGCAGCACGAATGCGATCACCTGATCGGCCGGTTATATCCGTCGCGGATTACCGACTTCAGCAAGTTCGGGTTCACCGAAGTCATGTTCCCGGATCTCGATCCCAACGCCGACGATTGATTTCACCGCCGCTCCCACATTAGATCTCCATGCCTCTACCTGACCGGTTCCAGCCCCATCGCAATCATCGGCTTGCTGCGCGCATAGCGGCTCAAGCGTTCGACCATGGCGTAAGGCATGGCCGGATCGAAGGTAAAACCGCGTCGTTCATAAAATCCGCGCAAATCCGGATGGCAGAACAGCCACACCGGTTGTTCGAGACCTTTCACCGCTTCGGCGATCAGCGCCGCCGCAATTCCTTGTTCGCGGCAGGCCGGATCGACGAACAAACCGGTCAGCCAATGCCCGCCCGAGACCGGACGCAAACACAGCGCGCCAATGATCTCGTCGCGCCTGGCGACCCACAATCGAGCGTCGCGCACCGCTTTCATCGACGATTGGTGGGCACGATAAAACTTGTTCATCAGCGGCCATAACGGCTCGGCGAGCAAGGTGTACTGGGTGTCGGGCATGGAGGTGATCTGTCGGTGCGCAAAGCGGGCGATTATAAAAGAACGCGCGCCCGGCGATAGGTGTATACCTGATCTCACATCCCGTATGAGTGGAGTACGTATCATGGCCAAAGGCATGGATTCAAAAAAAGCGGCAAAGAAGAAACCGGAAAGCGCGCAGACAAGAAGGCCAAGAAGGTGGATGTGTTCGGTCATTGATTCCCGTGAACCTGTGGCGAGGGCGCTTGCTCCCGCTGGACTGCGCAGCAGTCCCTTTTTTGGGGCCACTTCGTGACCCAACGGGAGCAAGCGTCCTCGCCACACGCATTTATGGAAGCGGGCAAGCCCGCGATGGCCTCAAGGCTTACGCGGATTCTGCGGCCAACGCCGCTTTCACCGCCGACCGCTGATCAATTCTGGCTTGAAACGCCGCCAACGCCGGCCACTCATCCAAATCAATCGCAAACAACGGCGCCCACCGCAACACCGTAAACAAATACGCATCGGCAATGCTGAACCCACCCGCCAGCAAATAATCCTGACGCTCCAGCGTCTGGCACACCACCGCAAACCGCTTGTACAACTTCTCCTTGATCTGCGCCTTCACCTGCTCCGGGAACTGCGCATTGAACAACCAACCCAGCGCGCCATGAATCTCCGTCGAAACAAAGTTCAACCACTCCTGCAACCGCACCCGCTCGAACGTCCCATGGGCTGGCGCCAGGTTCGCCTCGGGGCACAGGTCCGCCAGGTACTGCAGGATCGCCGGGCCTTCGGTCAGCACTTCACCGTTGTCCAGTTGCAGCGCCGCGACGTAACCCTTCGGGTTGATGACGAGGAAGTCCGCTCCGCTCGCGGTCTGTTTGGTGCGGTTATCGACGCGAATCAATGCGAAGGGCAGGTCCAGCTCGCGCAGCACAATGTGTGGTGCGAGCGAGCAAGCGTGTGGGGCGTAATACAACTGCATCGGCAGGCCTCTGGTTCGGGGTTTTCGCCAGTGTCATAGTGCGCGGCGCCTTCGGTAAAATTAATTCTTCAGAAAACTGCCATAAGGAAAGCTACTGCCATGATGAATCTGATGCACTGGCGAATGGTGGTGGCCGTGGCAGACACAGGCAACATCACCCGCGCAGCCGAGCGCGTCGGCATGACCCAGTCCGGCGCCAGCCAGGCGCTGGCGTTGATCGAGGAAACCCTCGGCGTTCAACTGTTCAGCCGGGAAAACCGCCAGACCCTGCCAACCGCCATTGGTCTGCCGGTCATCGAGCAGGCGCGCACCATGCTCGGCGCCCTGGAAACCATCCGCAGTACCGTCGATGCCGCGAAAGGCATCGAGCGCGGGACGATTCGCCTGGCGAGTTTCCCCATGGTGCTGGCGACGTTCCTGCCGCCGCTGCTGCGCCAGTTCAATCGGCTGTATCCCGGTATTCAGGTGACTGCCCTGGAAGTCAGCGACGATGAAGTGGAAACACTGCTCGGCGCCGGTCTGGTGGACGTGGGGGTGGTGTTGAACCCGGCACCGGAGCGCAATGCCGGCCGTTTGGGGCGCGATGCCTGGGTGGCGGTTCTGCCGGGCGGCCATCCTTTGGCGCGGCGCTCGGTTGAAGAGGGTGTCGCCCTCGCCGAGTTGGCGGAGCAACCCTTTGTGCTGGCCACGGGCGGCTGTTCGACCAATGCCCGCAGCCTGGCCATCGAGGCCGGTTTGCAGTTGCATGACGTCCGGGTCGAGGTTCGCGAGTGGAGCAGTGCGTTTACCCTGGTGCGGGAGAACATCGGTGTGACCCTGGTGCCGGAAATGACCCTGCCGAGCCAGCTCCAGGGCCTGCGTGTGGTGCCGCTGAAACCGCGAATCGATCGCGAGTTCGCCTTGGTGGTCGCGGCGAACAAGCCACCCTCGGCAGCGGTGCAGGCGCTAATGGGGATGCTCTCCGAGCAATAATTCATCCGCACCGATTGTCTTGACTGTCAGTTATGACAGTAGACGGCCGCGTGTAATGTTTGGATTCTGCGCTTCAGGTCGCCGGGGTTTTCTCGGCGCTTAACGTGTGGGGTTCAATATGAACATCAAGTGGCTGGGAGTTTGCGCAGCACTGTGTGCCTGTGTCGGTTTGGCATTTTTTTTCTATGCGAAACCGGATGCTGAGGAGCTTGGCAAATATGCATTGTTCAATCCCGAGATGACGGCCGAACAGAAGGCAGATGTTCAACAGCAGATTGATCAACAGCTCAGGAGAAAAACGGGAGGACAACAAGTCAGCTCCACTCAGGTGGCTTACGAAAAAGGAGCCGTTGTGATGACGTTTCCGGTTTCAGGCGCTGAACAAAAAGATACCAGCTGCGCCTATGGTTATTTTTGCGTCTGGACGGCTTGGGACTTTGGCGGCACCAAATTAGCACTGCAGAGTACGCCTTCGAATAGTCCGGTAAACCTTTCCGACTACAACATGAGCCGGCAAGTATCTTCCTGGAAGTACAACAATCAGCGGTACTCAGTGATCGTTTACGGTGTGGAAGGACCTGGCGGGCAGGGGAAGGTCATGACATGTACCCTCAAGGATTTCCATTATGAGAATGAGTGCTGTCCGTTGGGCATTCCCGAAAAAACAGAACCTGTCGGTGGGTGGATAGAGATTTATTCCGAGTCCCGCCTTATCCCGAAAAACGACACGATGATCAGTGTGGTTTTTCGCCCGATGTTTAGCAAATAGACTCGAAGCTGAACCGATTTTGTCCTCAATACTGGCCGACTAGTGGCCTTGCAAGCCGATTGCGCCTGACTATGCTCATTCCAAACCATGAAGGTCGCGATATGAAGGCCGTCATGCACTCCTCAAGAGTGCGCAACCCAAGGCACCGACGCGAGCAACAGGGAGCTTTCGACAAAGGGAATTACTTTTGAAAACATCAGGGCTGGCCCGGTCCCGGGCTATCAAGAGACGGATGTCTTGATAAGAGCGTTGCCACATGGACTCTCCGATTCAACATCATCGATCACCTGACCGTTCCTCCTGTGGAGGAATGTGTGCGCCTGTGCCATGGAACGTTGTGGTGGATACGTTGAAAGACTGAAGAACTTTCATCAATCAAAGGACCGCACTTAGGGTGATACGACCATGTTTAACCGACATCACAAAGCTGACCTGCAGGAAATCGAGCGCTACAGCTGTGCACTGAGCGAGGCCAACGCCAGGCTGGCCGCCGTCAGCCGTTCGATGGCGATGATTGAGTTCACCCCTGAAGGCATCGTCCTTGATGCCAACGAAAACTTTTGCGCCGCCATGGGTTACAGCGTCGAGGAAGTGCGTGGCAAACATCACCGGATCTTTTGCGAAGAAGCGTTTTACCGAAGCGAAGACTACGCCAGATTGTGGCGTGACCTGGCCCGTGGCGAACCGGTCAGCGGCACTTTCCTGCGCTTGAACAAGAAGGGAAAGGAGATCTGGCTGGAAGCCAGTTACATGCCGGTTTTCGGTCCCGACCGCCAAGTAAAAAGTGTGATCAAAGTGGCCACGGACGTCTCCGCCAGGATTTCCAAAGAACACGAAAACGAAAGCAGGCTCGCGGCGATCGGTCGTTCCATGGCGGTGATTGAATTCACTCCCGAAGGCCATGTGATTACCGCCAATGAGAACTTCCTGAAGACCACCCATTACTCGCTCAACGAAGTCGTCGGTCAGCATCACAGCCTGTTCTGCCACCGCGCCGAAGCCGAATCCCAGGCCTACAAAGCGTTCTGGGCCTCATTGAATCGCGGCGAATATCACTCGCACCGTTTTGAACGCAAAGATAAACACGGCCATACCATTTTCCTTGAAGCGTCCTACAACCCGTTGTTCGACACCAAGGGCCGGCTGTACAAAGTGGTCAAGTTTGCCAGCGACATCACGAATCAGGTGACCACCCTGCAAACCGCTGCCGAATCGGCCCACAGCACCTCGGTCCAGAACGACGCCTGCGCGCAGAAAGGGTCGCAGGTGGTGCAGCAAACGGTGCAGATCATCCAGGACATTTCCAAAAACTTGAACGAGGCGGCGTTGAGCATCGACGCGGTCAGCAAGCAGTCCGACATCATCGGCACCATCGTCCAGACCATTCGCGGCATTGCCGATCAGACCAACCTGCTGGCGCTTAACGCGGCGATTGAAGCGGCCCGGGCCGGGGAGCACGGGCGTGGGTTCGCCGTCGTCGCCGATGAGGTTCGCAGCCTCGCCGCACGCACCAGTCAGGCGACGCTGGAGATCGTCGACGTGGTGCGCAAGAACCACGACTTGTCATTGAGCGCGGTGTCGAGCATGCAGTCGAGTCTGAGCCGGACCGGTCTTGGGGTGGAATTGGCGAACGAGGCGGGGGAGGTGATTCTGGAGATTCAACAGGGGTCGCGGCATGTCGTGGATGCGATCAGCCAGTTCAACTCGACCTTGCAGATAAGTTGATGGCGGCAAACTGACAAGGGGCCGGTAGAGGGCACTCAAGAAAGTCTTCAGGCAAGCAAGACATCTGTGGCGAGGGAGCTTGCTCCCGCTGGGCTGCGTAGCGGCCCCAAAAATCTGACAACCATTACCGATTTTGTGAGTGCTACGCACTCAAGCGGGAGCGAGTTCCCTCGCCACAAAGGTATGCATGACCCAAGAGCGCGCTCAAGTGAACAGCATTACCCGGTGTTGTTAAAGCGACGCGAGAAACTTGTCCACCACTTGCGGGCTGCCTTTCTCGCTCCCACCGTTTTCTTTCTCGGCCTGCGCCAGTTTTACCTTGTCCTGCATGCGTTCGGCCATTTCTTTAGCGACCGCCTGTTGTTGTTCCGGCGACATTTGTGACACTTCTTCTTTAGTCAGGCCCATCTCTTCCAGAATGGCGTCTTGCATGCGCTCTTCCGGGGTTTTGCTCATGTATTCCTTGAACGCGTCTGTGGCCGTACCGCCACTGAGTTTGCCTTGCGCATCGGTCGGAAGCGGCGCGTTAGTCAATTGCAGTCCCACGCGTGTTTTCGCGAACGCTTCATCAACGTTGTCGCTGATTTTGCTCGCCTCACTGACTTGCCGGGTGGCGTTTTGGGTGGCGGAATTCTGCACCTGCGCGGAGAGCGGCTGAACGTTGCCTTGTCGTTGCAGCATCACACTCTGAAGACCGGCAGCGGCTTCGGCGGTCGGATCTTCGCCGGGCTTCTTGAGGATTGGCGTCATTAGCGACTGTTTGTTTGCACTGACCAACATGATGAGTAGACCTTGTAGGTGTTTGTGGTGCAGTGCCTTCAGCAAATACTATGCCTGCATTAAAAATTACATATTTTTCAGTCGGTTAGGTTTTATTTGGCCGGCGAATGGCGCGAATCCCGCGGTTAACCTTTGCCGCTCGGCGGCAGTCGTCGACCGCCGAGAAGCCGGCATGGTTTCAAGGCAGGCCGTTGCATCCATGTTTCAGGAATCCGGGGCGCTGCGCCAACCGTTGGAAATACTCGTCGATGGCAGGAAAATCTGGACGGTCCATCGGGGTCATCAGCCAGCGGTTGACCGACAGCCCGATGACAATGTCGGCCAGTGAGAACCGGGGGCCGGCAACATAAGCTTTGGTGGCCGCGAGCTGATGTTCGAGGATGCTCATCTTCTGGTTCCAGCCGCGTAAGCCAGTGGCAATCCGGTGCGCGTCCTGGAACTCCGGGTCTTTGCGTACCAGCGCTGTAAACGCGTAGCTCCAGGACGAGTTGAGATCAGTGGCCTGCCAATCCATCCATTGCTCCACCCGGGCGCGCGCCGCGGGTTCGTGCGGCAGCAATTCAGCGTGTGAATGTTTGCCGGCCAGGTAACGGCAGATGGTGTTGGACTCCCACAGCACGCCAGCATCGTCGATGATCACCGGTACCTGTGCATTCGGGTTGAGTCGGACAAACTCGGGACTGTGGGTCGACGCATAGCCGCTGCCCCAGTCTTCTCGCTCGTAGGAAAGGTCCAGCTCGTCGCAGGTCCACAGGACTTTTCTGACGTTGATGGACGACGCTTTACCGAGGATCTTCAGTGCATGTTCCATGGAGCTACTCCGTTAGCGATTCGACGCTTCGGGACTCTAACAGTATGCCCGCCCTGGCAGGCGGTAATCGGGACAGGGAGCACCCACAAGATTAGTTGAAAACCTGCGGCATGGATGATGCGCGGCTTGATGGTGCAGATACCGACCGTTGAAAAAAGGGTCGTGAGACCTAATCGAGCGGTATCAGATCAGTCCAGACCGGAGTCGAGCAGGCACTGGGCATGTGCTGATTGAGGATGGGTTGCCTGAGGATCCAGCCTTGAAGCTGTTGATCGATGAATACAGGGGTGGGCTCGATGCACTCGCCTTTGGGGGCCACCTTGACTTGATCCACTGAAACAAACAGCGGGCCTGGCAGATCGAAAACGGTCTGGGAGCGCACTTCCAGTCCCGTATCCTTACTGGAAAAACACACATTTTTACGCCCGGTGAGGTCGGTGGTCATGACGTAAGCCTCTTCAAGACTGGCATGCCCAACACCCATCACGACGGCAGGCCCCTGACCTTGCGGGTGGGCGGCGAGACAGCGTTTGATCGCCGGCATGAAACGTGGGTCGTTCAGGAAACGAGTCCAGTCATCTGGCTCAGAGGCCTGCACCTGTAGCGCCTGTCCAAGCGAGACGGCGAGCAGGAGGGCCATGATGATTATCTTGCGCATATACGTGTCCGCCGGGATGGAGAGGGCGGATTTTGCACGAGGCCCTCATGGGGTGGAGGGTAAAGGTGTAACTGATCGTTCCCGTTCAGCCCGCAGAGCGTGGCAACGATCAGTCCTGAACTACGTACTTTCGCGCACTTTCAACTCAAACCCCATGTCCTGCACCGGTTTGGCCACCGTGTTGCCCGCCATCAAGGTCAGCATCTGTTCGGCGGCACGTCGGCCGATGGCCTCGCGCGGGGTGCTGATGCTGCTCAGGCGCGGGACCATGTGCGCCGACATCGGCAGGTCGTTGAAACCGAGGATCGCCACTTGTTCGGGGATTTTGATCCCGCAGCGCATCGCCTCCAGCAAAGCGCCCTGCGCCAGGTCGTCGTTGCCGAAGAAGATTGCATCGACATCCGGATGACTGGCGATCAGTTGCAGGAACAGTTCGCCACCCAGACCGACGGAGGAGGCGCGGGGGGTCAGTACTTCCAGGTCCGGGTCATACCGACCGGCCTTCTGCAGGGCTTTGCGGAACCCTTCGCCGCGCAGCAATGTGCGCTGATCCAGTTGCGCGCCGATGTAGGCCAGGCGTTTGCGACCGCGTGACAGCAAATGCTCGGCCGCCGTTTCGCCGGCGGCGAGCTGCGAGAAACCTACGCAATTCAGGCCCGCCGCACTGTCCAGTTCCATCATGTACACGCAGGGAATGTTGCTCGCCTCAATCATCCGTCGCGAACTTTCGGTGCGATCAAACCCGGTCAGCAGCAAACCACGCGGCTGATACGCCATGTAATTGCGCAGCAGGTTTTCTTCTTCATCGCGCGAGTAATGGAAGTTGCCGATCAGCACTTCGAAGCCCTTCGGTCGCAAAACCTGATGAATGGCTTCCAGCGTGTCGATGAACAGCAAGTTGGACAGCGACGGCACCAGCACCACGACGGAATGGCTCTGGGCCGAGGCTAACGCGCGGGCGGCGGGGTTGACCACGTAGTTGAGCTCAAGCGCCGCTTTCTGGACTTTTTCCACCAGGTCGGTGGCCACCGTGCTCACGCCACGCAAGGCGCGGGACGCGGTAATCGGGCTGACGCCGGCCAGTCGGGCGACTTCATTCAGAGTAGGACGGCCAGTGGTTCGCGTATTTTTATCGTTTTTAGGGGAGGTCATCGGGCGGCTTGCCAAACAAAATTCAAGGCACTAAGGTAGCGCTGTCCCGAAGCAGCTGCAAATGCGTAAGCGAGTTTTGCCTGAACCTCGCTTTTCGGCGTCGGGAACGAACACGCTGCAACCCACAAAAATGACAAGAAGGCGTCGGCAACTTCTGCTTTTGAACGAGTGTCATAGCTTTCAAAGGTAGCGCTGTCTGCGCGCTGAGGTGTTACATGAATCATCCCATCACCGCCCTGGTCATCATGGGCGTTGCCGGTTGCGGCAAGACCTGCGTCAGAGCTCAGCGGCGCCACGGCCATTGAAGGCGACACTTTTCACCCTGCCGCCAATATCGAAAAGATGAGCGCAGGCATTCCCCTGAACGACGACGACCGTGCCGGCTGGCTCGACAGCCTGTGCGACGAACTGCGCCGCGTAGACGCCACGGGCGCTCGCCCGGTGCTGACCTGCTCGGCCCTCAAACACATTTACCGCGAACGTCTGCGCAGCGCCTTGCCGGGCCTGGGCTTCGTGTTCCTTGAACTCACGCCTGAAGTGGCGGCCGATCGTGTCTCCCATCGGCCAGGGCACTTCATGCCGTCGACGTTGATCGACAGCCAGTTCGCCACCCTTGAGTCCCCCGTTGGCGAACCGCTGACCCTGGCCCTCGATGCGTCGACCCACAGCGTCGACCAATTGGCGAAACAGGCGCATGCCTGGTGGCTGGAACACGGCTTGAAACGCGCCGGTTGATTTTGCTCGAAGAGATAGCGCTGTCCTTATGGCTTTCGAATTACCCGCTTCAATAACAACAACAACCAGGAGACACCCCTAATGTTTGGCATGTCCCACGAGACGTTCCTGCTGCTCGATGCAGTGGTCACGGTGATCGGGCTTATCGTC
>LNAP01005676.1_pt1 | contig 11015 bp, 27 predicted proteins | sample 602601 | NCBI WGS metagenome assembly LNAP01 (sample SAMN02440304, study PRJNA202911) | soil metagenome | biome: Subtropical and temperate rainforests or woodlands; isolation source: soil samples (1 kg each in a 20% v/v slurry with milli Q water) were... ...
CTGAGCGTTTCGGGGTTACTGATCGTACTATCTATCGCTGGATCGAAAATCGCGGGTTTCCACAGCCGGTATGGCTAGGCTGCAACAAATGGAGGGTGTCAGACATTGATGTGTGGGAGCGGAATCTATGAGCCAAGAACTCAACGCCGCACGCGCTGAGTTGGCTGATGCCGTCCTTGAGTTCGACGTAGCCAAGTCGGCCTCGGAAGACAGCGAAGGTTACTACTCAAAATTGGCTGACTCCTATGAGCGTATGGGGCTAGCTGAAAAACTTGTGCAGGGGCTAGAGGAGTCAACGCCAAAGGTTCAGAGCCCGCTACGCAAACGAGTCGCCTACGACTCAGACGAAGCTATCGAAATGATCGCAAACCAGCAATGGCTGATCGATCAGGTAATGCCGGCTGATGCGTTCGGTGTTCTTTACGGGCCGTCAGGCTCTTACAAGTCATTCATCGCGATGGATATGAGCGCCAGCATTGCGTCATCAATGAACTGGCACGGTCACGACGTAGACGAAACTGGTCACGTCCTTTATATAGGCGCTGAGGGTGCTGCCGGCCTTCACCTTCGGAAAAAGGCGTGGGAGATACGCAACCACAAGCCACTCAAGAACCTGGGGATCCTGAGCTGCGCCATCACTATCAACTCTGAGGAATGCAACCAGCTTGTCGGTCTATGCCAGGAGCTTGTTGACGAGATTGAAGAGCCTATCCGTTTAATCGTGATTGACACCTTGGCTCGCTCATTCGATGGCGAAGAGAACAGCGCTACTGATATGGGCGAGTTCGTCAAGGCGTGCGACTACATTAGGGAGATGACGGGCGCGACCATTCTGGTTATTCACCACAGCGGCAAAGATGCGGATAAAGGTGCGAGGGGCTCAAGCGCACTACGAGCTGCATGCGACTTCGAATACAAAGTGACCAGCCCAGGAAAGAAGCAAAGCAAGATCAGCTGCACCAAGGCTAAGGACTCAGACCCTTTTGAGGATTTGGCATTCAAGCTCAACGTTGTCGAGATCGGGCGAAAGGATAAGAAGGGGCGAGCGATGACCAGTCTTACACTCACACAATCAGGAGACGATGGAATGCCAGCACGAGAAGACTTATCGGGTAGCTCTCAAATAATCCACAACCTGATAGCCACTGAAATGTCCAGAAGCGGGAATGACTTCGTGTTCTATACCTACCTTCGGGACACCTATTTTGCAATGATGGGCGCAGACAAAAAGGACAACACAGCAAAGGCTTCTTGGGATCGAGGGATCAAGAAGTTGATAGCAGATGAATGGATTTTCAAAGGAGAAGGCGGCAAAATCACGCGCCCTGAGATGTATTGAAGTTGTATATACAAGTGGTTGTAAAAACGGTTGCATTTTGGGGTAGCGGTTGCATGCCTAAATGCAACCACGGTTGCACGGTTGCATCTAACGGTTGCATTGATGCAACCGCGCAAAGCCTTGATTTTAAAGGCTTTAAAAACATCATTAGCAGGCTATGCAACCGTCATGCAACCAGAACCTTAGCGGTTGCATGCATTCCCCCAGTCTTTAGACGGGGAGGAATGCAACCGATGGCGAGGGTGTATGAAAAGTGTGGTAGGAAATTCCAGGAATATCGCTTGACTTGATTTGCAGCTAAGCCATAATCAGCAGACATTTACGGAGGGTGGGAAATGAGCTTGCGAAAATACGTTGACAGCCTGCACGAGAACATCAACAGGCTGATGGATGAGATCGATACGCTTCAATCTCATCAAGATGAGATGGTGGCTATGCGTGAGGAATGTGGATATTCGTCTTGGGCTGCCGTAATTTCAGAGAACGAGTATCTGCGAGCTGATGCCGAGCGCTATCGCTGGATGAAGGCTAATGTTCGCAACGGATCGTTCGGCACGGATACCGGCTGGATTGACGACGACACTGAGCACTGGGATGATGATCTAGATCTGAAGATGGGCATCACGACTCTTAAATAGTTCTCCAGAGAACAGTTACCTTTAACGTTATTGGGTGGAGGGGTTTATGGATTCCGTAGAAGTGAAAGTGATCGATTTAACCGGGTCAGCTCTGGATTGGGCTACGGCTCAGGCGGTAGATCTTCCAGTTGAGATTGGTCTTGAGTGCTGCGGGTTCGGCATTCAGACGAGCACCGGCTCGCCTCCTGAGTGTTGTGGTGATCCTATTTCCGGAGTATTTTGGAAGGCTGGGCGTCGCTATCGGCCATCTGAAGAGCATACGGTTAAGGTATGCCGGATCATCGTTGCATCAAAATTTGGTGAAACAATTTCCATTCCATCCGAGCTTATGCAATGACCCTAACCGACCTACTCCCAATCCTCCTGGCAGCCTACGAGGAGCATGGCGACCTACCGCTAGGCACTGGCTTCGACGACCACCGCCAAATCCTCGGCGTACTCATATCGCCAATCGAGAAAGATTGCGAGGTTGGGAAGAAGGGGGATCTTTTCTTGGATTTCTACTAATGGACGAATACGAGAGAGCAGTAGCAAAGGATGTCATGGCGCAGATCCTGAAGCCGATCATTGAGTCAATGGTGAAGATGGCGGTTGATTACGTTGTGACTGAGGCGTATAAAAAAGACAAAGGCAGGCATCAGCCTTTCTGGACTAAGCAATGGAGGAAGAGATGAGTGATTTCAAGAAAGACGCAAACGCACTAACAGAAGATCCAATCGTGATGCTGGATTGGCGTAACTACACAGCGATGTTCGGCGCCCATGAAGATCCGAACTTCAATGATCGTCATCTGACCAATTACGAGGCGCTATGGGTAAAGCTGCACAACGTCTACGAATCCAATAAAGCCAGCGCACACGCCAATGCTGGACTCATTACCAAGCTGCGCAAGAAGCTGAAGAAAATCAAGAAGGCGCTCAAAAGCTGACTCGTTAGTCGCCTTTGTGACCATAAACCAATTAATAGTCACGGAATGAATATATGAACGACACACGCGCAAGATTCGAGGAAATTTGGCCGGTTCCTGATGGTGTGTATTGGTCGCCGGTATTTGGGGCTTATGTATGTGCGCACGGATCTCCAGTCAAGCTAGAGTGCACGGAGCTGAATCTACGCCTCGACACCTTCACCCGCTGCCAGGAGACTATGGCTCCGGTTCTGTCTATCATCGAGGAGCTGATAGAGTCCATCGAAAGCAATTGGAGCGAGTCGTATCAGCTTGATGCCGTTCGGAATGCACGCGGAATGCTGGAGAAACACAAATGAGCGAAGAATGGGCAAGCATGGAGCCGCAACTGATGGGCTATGATCGGCAGCTTGAGTTGGCGACGGTTATCGACCACAAGCCTAGACCAATACGCGCAAAAGAACTCGGAATCACCTATGAGGCCTTCTGTGCGTCCAGTGGCAGGGAATTAGCCAAGATGCTATCCCAGTACGACGATCAGCCATCATCGCAGCTCTGGAGCGATATCCAGCGGTTGTCGAGGGATATTCTGAAATGATCGATCTTTTCGAGCTGGAGCGCAGGATTAAGGCCGTGAAGAACTGCACGCCACAGCAGGCGCTTGAGATTATTCAGGGAATGAAAATCGAGTTGTATTTCGATAATCTCATGGTTCAATAATTACCTTGACTGAACACCAAAAGGCTCCTAATGTGAGCCTTTCTTTTTGCGGCTATTCGGATAATCGTGTGTAAAGCATGAGGATCAGTTACAATCTAAATCCGGATTATCGTGTGGAATTTAACGCGTATGAAAAAGCCAATGAATCAGCCTGGCCGCAAGGTGCTGAAGCTCGCGAAGATGCTTCAAGTCGCGTTCCCGGATCGTAATGGCCGGCCTGTTATCTGGCGCGCCGAGGAAATCTATCCAGCGAAGGGCGCCTGGCGAACCAATGTCAATCTGGATGTTTGGCGCTGGGAAGCATTTGCGCACTACGTCGAGCCGGATGGAAAAGACGGCGGATGCGCTTACAACTTCGGCAGCTACGGCACCATCACCGAACTAACTAGCTTCAAATTCCTGTACCGCCTTGGGTCTGACGAGGTCGAAGGCACGAACAAAGAGCCGGCAGTGATGGAAGCAGGTATTCCGGCATAATGGGCGAATGACCGACATCCTAGATTTGCCTCAATGGAAAGTGATTAGCTCTACCCTGAGCGATGGCTCCTACACGATCTCCGCTGAATACGGCGTTGCCCTTCAGGCCTGCACCAAATGCGGCCTGATCGGCAAGCTGTACCGCCATGGCCCCAAGGTGGTGGCCTACCGCGATAGCCCTATCAGGGGCGCTCACGTTCAGCTTGAAGCCAAGGTTCAGCGGTACAAGTGCCGTGAGTGCGGCGGCACATCGTTGCAGCCCCTGGAAGGCGTCGAGGTTGATCGGCGCATGACGAAGCGGTGCGTCGCGTACATCAAGACTCAATGCCTGCGTGACACCTTCACCAGGCTGGCCGAACACATCGGCTGCGACGAGAAGACGATCCGCAACATCGCGAACGACTACGTCCACTACATGAACACCCAGTTCAAGCCGTACCTGCCGAATTGGCTGGGCATCGACGAGACCAAGATCGCCGGGGACATGCGCTGCGACTTGCAGTCAAACTAGGTATGCGCATATACATCTATCCTGGTTCTGGTGATGATTGCACGGTGGTCGCTAATGACGAGCTGAGATCGTCGGAAACACACATACAGGAGGCGCATGGTGACGATCCTTCTCTAGCTACACGAAAGGCCATCGTTCGTGCCGCTGCCGCATTAGGCGCCGCTCTATGATCGCCTTGACATGGTTCTACGCGGTGTACATCATGCCGCGACCTAAGACGAAAATTAGTTATTGGAGTGGTGTATGAGTGATGTGAAGCTGTATACGTTCGCTGGGGCTGCTGGTTGCTATGTGTACGAAGGTGACTATAAGAAACTCAAGGGCGAGAACGAATCTCTGCGTAAAGATGCTGAGCGGTATCGGTGGTTGCGCGCTCAGCATTGGAATAGCTCTGTTATGTCAGTGGTGTTTGATCCGAAGCATTCCGTAAAGCTTGGGGGTGACTGCCCTAGCGATCTAAGGCTTGATGTCGCAGTTGATTTTGCTAGAAACGATTCTCCGGAGAACCCTTCCTAATGCTCATCAAGCTCTCAGGACTGCGCCTAGACATCGATATCCACTACGCCCACACAACCCCAGCAACCGCACACGCAAACGGCTACAGCGAGCTTGAGTGGACTTGCACGCACGGCCAGGATGAAATCGGAGAAAATATTTCCACTTCAGCGCTTGACTTAATCTGCAACGAGTATATAAATGACATCGAACGCGCCATTTGGGCGCAGATAGAGGGAGCAAGGACATGAGCATCACAGTCAAAGCAGCACGGGAAGCACTCGAAGCCGCACAGTACGCATACGTACACGCAGACGTTACCCATCCAACGCAAATCACTGAGTCAAAGAAAGCGCTCAATGCGGCTCGATTTGACTATCACGAAGCCTGTGCCGCTCTCTGCACAAAGCTCGAATTCTCCACGTCCGTAGCTGATGTAGAATCCGAACTAGTCAACCAGGGTGTTTGGACGTGAGCGAGTTGCAGGCGGGGATGTTGGCGTTGGTGATTGGCGCTAGACGAGTTACCGAGAATATAGGGAAGATTGCTGATGTGATCTGCACTACCATCAGCAGATATCCGAAGCCTGAATTCCAAGAAGTATGGGATAGGAATGGATATCAAGATGGTGATTGGATCGTTAGTATTTCTGATAAGTTATGGTCGATATCAGGCCAGCATCTACTCCCAATCAAACCAGAAGCCGACCCACTCGACGTAACCCATAAGGAAGAACTACATGCGTGAGTTAATTCAGGAGATGCAAGCGCGGGGCTGGACTCTTGGGCTGATTGCTAGCCGCAGCGGGGTTAGCCAGAACAGGTTAGAGCGTGGAGTGTTTGGTGTGCGTGAAGAGCGAGCCTTGCTCCGTCTGGCTGAGGAAGAATGCGGGATCGACTTGGATGATTTGGAGATTGCAGAATGAGCCGCAGCGACGGAAGCACCGCAGACTACTACGTACTCCCAGAAGCCGCTACACAGCTTCAGGACTTGATCAGCCATCGCGACATGAATTCGCAAATCGGTGAAATATTCCGCGCTTGCTATCGGTACGGGATCGTCAGCCACAGCGACAAGATGCGTGATGCCAAGAAGATCCGATTCTATGCTCAGGCTGAGATTGAGCGGTTGGAGAAGCTATCTCAGGTAGCCGAACAGCCTTCACATATTATTTCGGATATTCCTAGCTGGGATGATGCTCCGGAGTGGGCGATGTGGCTAGCTCAGGATGGTGTCGCGCCGTTCGCATGGGTTTTCTACGAGCACGAGCCCACATATTCCAGTAACTCATGGTTGCAGAGAGGCGGCCGATGGGAAAACACCGGCCCTGCACGCGAGCCGGCTAACTCGCTTGAAACTTTGATTCCGCGCCCAGCAAGGACCGCCCAATGACCGAATACAACGAAAGCCGCGTGAAGGAAGCTATTGCGTCTGGCCGAACGAATGGCGAGATGGCGAATGACCTCGGAATCAGCGAAAGGACTATGCGGCGGTGGAAGGCAAAACTCGCCTCGGTAGGTTTCTCTCCCTCTCACGACATGACTCGCCAATGCCCTGACGGTTTCCGCGTCAAAGGCGTATCCAGCCTGTACAACAAGGAAGGTATTCTCTCTGCGCAATGGGTCAAGACGACCACGGACGACGAGCGCAGGCTTCAGTTGCTAATGGAGACAGTCGAGGCTCTCAAGGAGGAGATCCCAGCAGTGCGCGCAGTAGTTCCGCCAATCGCCAAGAACGAAAGCCTGCTGAACGTGTACACGATCTCCGACTATCACTTCGGCATGCTCGCCTGGAAGCCTGAGACTGGCGACGATTGGGATACTGACATTGCCGAGCAGATGCTAATCAACTGGTTTGCTCAGTCGATTAGCCAGGCTCCCGACGCCTCGTCTTGCGTCTTCGCGCAATTGGGCGACTTCATGCACTTCGACGGCTTAGAGAGCATCACCCCGAGCAGCGGGCACAATCTTGACGCAGACACCCGCTTCAGTCGCCTCGTGCGCGTGGTGATCCGCACAGTGGCTCGTATCGTCGATATGCTGCTGGCGAAATACAACAAGGTTTTCCTTTTGATGGCAGAAGGTAATCATGACCTAGCATCTTCTGTTTGGCTGCGTGAGTTGTTCGCTGCTCGCTACATGAATGAACCGCGCATCACTGTCGAGACTCGCCCTGACCCGTACTACTGCTATGAGCACGGCCTAACCAGTCTGTTCTGGCACCACTCCCACAAACACCGGATGGCTGGAATCGATTCGGTATTCGTTGCCAAGTTCCGCGAAGTATTCGGGCGCACTAAATTTTCCTACGCGCACACGGGCCACCTGCACCATCGCGACCTGAAGGAAACAAGCCTGATGATTGTTGAGCAGCATCGAACCCTGGCAGGCGCAGACGCATACGCTAGCCGTGGCGGCTGGATGTCTGGTCGAAGCTCTACGGTTATTACGTACCATAAGGACTTCGGCGAGGTTAGCCGCATCACCGTTTCGCCGGAAATGCTGCATTAATAGAATAAGTAGTTGACCTGCTGAAAATGCAGGTCAATACTACGCACGAATTCAGTAATTGGAGGTGGTTATGGTTTACGCGGCACTGGTTGGCATTAATGTGTTTTTCGCGATCATGAATTGGCGCTACGAGAACTACACGATCAGCTCGGCATGCTTTGCTGCGGCTGCATTTGGCTTGGTTATGGAGATTTCGCGATGATAAACGTCGTCACGAAATGGGTAGCAGGATCTCCTGCACGCCTAATCCCCGGCCAATTCATCGTCTACGAGTCAGGCGAATATCAGCTAATCGGCAGTCATACGGTGCTAACCAGCACACAGAAGATCCTCAAGCACACAACGCTGATTGAGGCGCATGAGTTGGAGTGGTTGCAGTCGATGGCTGTTGAGCGGAGTTTGGGGGTGTTGAAATGAGCAAGGTATTCGGCTATGCAATGCTTTTCGTTGGCGGCGCTTTTCTTGGAGGCACCGGACTAGATCCGTCGAATCTGCACTGGTGGGCAATTGTTGTGCCCACAGTTATTGGAGCATCGCTCGTATGACAACCCTAATCCTAATCTGGCTAGCAGTAGGCTTCTTCAGCTACTGGCCTCTGGTATTTCACTACAAACTCGGCGATAACGGCCCCTGGTACGAATGGCTAGGCGCTTGGCTCGTCTGGACAACCTGCTGGCCATATCGCTACACAATGGACGCTTGGTATTGGTGGAGGGCGGGGAAGTGAAAGAGTGCGATCATAACTGGGCATACTCTGTAGTAAACAGGATGTGCATATGCCGTAAATGCGGAAAGATCGAGAAGCCGGAGTGATTAGCCATGACCACAACCCAAACCATCGACCACATCAACGATGTCACGGTGGCGTTCGCTGATCGCCATCTGCGTATGGAGCGCGTCAAGGATTCATATCGAATTACGTGGTTCAAGCCTGATGAGAATAATGGTGCTGTTTTTATTGCAAGTTCAGTCGTTTTGAGCGATATTGCCATGCAGGCCACAATCGCGGCCTATCTGGAACTCAACAAGGAAGAAACCTAATGACCACTATTCACGAACTAGACTCGATCAACGCCGAAGCCATGATGACCCTGAGCGAGATCGGTTTCGCTGCATACGAGCGATTCCGCGACAAGACTCTGGCTGACATGAAGGGATCAGTGCTGCGTATCACGCTGAAATCATGGCTTGCTGATCGGTTTCAGACTGAACGCGAACTCGAACTTCGCATAAAGGTCGCACCGATGCGCAAAGCTATGGCATAATAGATCCAACAGCGCGGCATGCTCTGATCTGTCCCCCTCCAGATTACCTTGCCGCCTTCTAATCGATGACCCCTCCGTCGATGCTGTCTTTGCCAGTCGTGAACCGTCCGACTGGCATTTTTTTGCGCGTTTTTCAGTGAAACAGGCAGAATATTAGCGTTTTAATGCAGGCGATACCCATTCCACGGATGCGCGCATACTAAGCAAACACCGCGAGGTAAATGCCATGCGCCTGATTATCATTGCCGTATTGCTGCTGTCTGGTTGCTCAGCCATTCCATCTCAGCGCCTGCACGATACGCGCTGGTCAGATCGAAACCTTCAAATCATGATCGAGTGCGGTAAGCGTTATCCGGACGATGCCGACTACTCCGAATGCCTGATCATAAATAATGCCACCATTTAGCCAGCGAACCGAAACTGATACAATCTGGTCAAATGGATTACATTCCACTAATTCAGACCATTCAACGATGAAGAAGCCAATGAGCGATCCTACTAGCGACCCAAGCGCACTTGCTCAGTTATGGGCAGCCGTACCAGAACCATTGAAAGCGGCTGCAATGAACGTGATGCTTGGCACTATCATGGCGATTCGCTCTGGTCAGCGCACGTTCTGGACCGCCTCGCTTGAGGTGACAGGCGGCGGGTTGATTACCTTCATGGCCGGCTCAGCAATTGAGGCGTTCGGCTTATCAAACGGATGGTGCTACACAATCGCAGGCGCCATCGCAGTATTCGGGATTGATCAGGTTAAAGCCTTCGCTGCTAGGTTTGCTGACAAGAAGATCGACGAATAATGTAGAATGGCCTCCTATACGGAGGCTTTTACATGGCAAACAGACCAATGGTTCACACTGGCGATAAGGTCACGGGGAAGGGGCGCAGTCGTACGTTCGACACTCCGGAAGACCTGCTTTCGTCGTGCGAAGAATACCTAGCGTGGAATGAAGCCAATCCAATCATGGAGGCTAAGCCGTTCCACTACATGGGCGCGATCATCATGGCTGATATTCCAAAGCCAAGAGCCCCGTCTATCGTCAGCCTGTGCAGCTTCCTTGGTATCCATCGCCATACCTGGCAGAACTATCGCAAGTCTGAAGAGTTCGATATTGTTTGCGACGAGATCGAGGGGCGCATGTACTCGTTCAAGTTCGAGAACGCTGCTGCCGGCCTGCTGAATTCCACGATGATCATTCGCGATCTTGGCCTGGTAGAGAAGTCCGAAGTCAATAACTCCGGCACCGTAACCCACGTCAACTACTCCCCCGCAGACTACAAGCAGGCCGAACTAGAGCTAGGGAACAAGCTCGATGACCTCGACTAATAAGCTGCTCGATTGGGAGGATATGAATTTCGCTGACCGCTTGATCCTCAAGCAGAAGTCCGAGAAGTCATTCCTTAACTTCACTCGAATCTGGTTTGAGCTGCTACAAGGCGATCGACTGCTTGTGAACTGGCATCACAAGATGATGGCTGCGTCTATTGACGATCTAATCAACGGAAAGCTTAAGCCCGGGAACCTGATCGTAAACATTCCGCCGGGCGGCACTAAGACAGAATTCTTCTCTATCCACCTGCCAGCTTACATAAATACAAAGGTGCAGTCCAAGAAGCTGCGCCGATTCCGCAACCTAAACGTTTCTTATGCTGACTCGCTCGTTCGCCGTAACTCTAGGCGCACGCGGGACATTATTGCGTCTAAGGAGTACCAAGAGCTATGGCCTTCGGTATTCGGCGTCAACCAGGCTGAAGAATGGGAGCTGATCGACGATAAAGGCCGCAGCGTAGGGCAGACCATCAGCAAATCGGCTGGCGGTCAGATTACCGGTGGTCGTGCTGGCTACTTCGGGCCCGAGTTCTCCGGATGCCTACTCTTTGACGACCTGAACAAGCCTGACGACATGCTTTCGAATACGAAGCGTGACGCCAGCAATGCGCGGCTGACTGGCACCTTCCGTTCTCGTCGCGGCGACAAGTCGAAAGAACACCCTACGCCTATCGTTTCCATCCAGCAGCGACTCCATACGTTCGACGCTACCGGATTCATGATGGCTGGCGGCATGGGTGTAGAGTTCAAGAATATCGCCATCCCTGCGCTGGTTACAGAAGACTACATAGCCACTCTTCCAGAGCCTTACCGGCAAATGTGC
>LNAP01005679.1_pt1 | contig 11011 bp, 10 predicted proteins | sample 602601 | NCBI WGS metagenome assembly LNAP01 (sample SAMN02440304, study PRJNA202911) | soil metagenome | biome: Subtropical and temperate rainforests or woodlands; isolation source: soil samples (1 kg each in a 20% v/v slurry with milli Q water) were... ...
CAGCGCGCCGGCAAGACATCGGAGGGGAGCGAAAGACCCCCTCCGATCAAAAAGCAAAAACAACCCCATGCACAGTAGACGAGATCAATGATTACAAGGAGTTACCGACGAAGGCGCGCCGCCCCGGCAAAAATCGGTTGACCCGTCGGGCAAAACAGGAGCATAACGGCATTATCGGAGATTTCGGGTATTCGTAATTTTCCGACGTTGCCGCACCAGGCGTTTCCATCCGCCCGCCCCAGCATTGCACCCCCGCCTCCATCCCTGTAAACGAACCGCGCACCGTTGCCGGCCGCGCTTTCCCGCGGGCCGTCCCGCGGCGGGGCCTGTAGCTCAATGGTTAGAGCCGGCCGCTCATAACGGTCTGGTTGCAGGTTCGAGTCCTGCCGGGCCCACCATTCCTCGACAGATCAAAGCCTTGGCTCCCGGATGCCCGCTGGTGGGACATTTCGGTGAGGCATTTCGTCGTGTTTGTTCCTTCCTATCTGGCTGTGTCACGTCACGGCATCTACTATTTTCGATGGCCATTGCGCGTTGCGGCGTCGATCAAACCCAGGTCATGGAGCGTAAAGGTCTCTCTATCCACGCGCGATCCGAAGGAAGCATTGCGCTTGTCACGCTTACTAAGCTATTCGGCGCAACAGTTGGTCCAGTACGGCACCGAGCGCGGAATGACGTTTGAAGAAATACGAAGACTACTGACAACGCACTTCAGCGAGATGTTGGCACGGCGCAAGCTACAGATCGCCGGTAGCGGACGCCTCGCGCAACTGGACAAGTCAGCCTTAGAGAACGGACGAGACTTTGCTGCTGAGTCCGTATCTGATGGAACTGCACTGTTCCCAGCGGGCAATGATGATGACCTAGTTGATCGCTTCATGGAGCGATACGAACTCAACCTTGAACCCGGCACCGATGCACATTCAAAGCTTCGTACGGAAATAAAGCGAGCCTATCGCGACTATTGCTCGTCTGTACTTGCCTACGATCGCTCTTTTGAGAGCTATCAATTTGAAAATGAGACAGATAGCTCGCCGGGCGCAGATCGCAGCGCGGTCAACCTGCCCTACATTTCGCTACAGCAACTCGTAGAGCGCCATACGAAGGACAGCAATCTCGGTTCGCAATGGACACCAAAGACTCAGCATGAGAAGAACGACCATTTCGCGCTACTTGTGGAACTACTAACCGCAAATAGAGACATCACCAAAGTCTCCATTACAGATGCACAGCACGTCAAGGACACGCTCACTAAGTATCCCAAGAACCGCCGCAAAGACCCTAGGACGCGCGACCTAGGACTGCACGAGGCACTTACAGTTCAGGGCGTGCAGACGATCAATGTGCAGACCATCAACAAATATCTACAGACTTACGGTACAATGTTTGGCTGGGCGAAGCGCAACGGGCTCGTCACCAACAATGTGTTTGAAGGATTACATATCCGACTAAACAAAAAGCAGTCCAAGATCGCTCGCACAGGATTTACCGATGCGCAGGTGCAAACGATCTTGAGCGAGTTACTGACCAATACCAGCGGACTTGTACAGTTGGACTATCAGAAGTGGGGTCCACTGATCGCGCTTTATTCGGGCGCGCGACTGAATGAGATCGCTCAGATACACCTTACCGACATCCGACAACAGGACGGCATGTGGTGCTTCGACCTGAATGATGACGACGATAGCAAAAAGCTAAAAACAGATGCATCGCGCCGTCTCGTCCCAATGCATTCGCGGCTAATCGAGCTTGGTCTACTAGATCACATACAGAAGCTGCGTACTCAGAATGCTCAGAAGCTATTTCCCGGCTTTCAGTATGACGCAAAGAACGGATGGGGCCGCAGCCTCGGCCGCTGGTTCAATGACCGGTTTCTTGTGAAGATCGGCCTCAAAGACAAAGGCGTTTCCTTCCACGTCTTCCGACACACGGTCGTGACGAGACTGTTGCAGGCCGGGATTGAGCAACCACTGGTACAAACCATTGTTGGTCATGAACGGCAGGGCGTGACACAGCAAAGCTATTTCACGACCGGATATACCCTGGCCCAAAGGCGCGATGCGATTGAAAGATTGCGCTTCGACCACGCGACGTGCCCTGCCCGTGGAGCTCTAGAAACGAAAGGCGAGACCGCCGACCGACCTTCCACGACCGGCTAAAGTTGTTGCTGTTGCTGGAAACATCGGCTGCTGCGGCTCGCCTGAGCCTTGGCCGGACATTTTTTTGTGGAGGACATTTATGGGAACGATTGCGGTCATCGCGTTGGCTTGTGCGGCGCTCTACTTGGTTTTCAAACACAACACCGAGCGCGGAAAGAACACGGTTCGAGCCTACCTCTTTCTTCGCGCTATGGCAGGTGGCGCTTCGGCTGACGAAGCCAATCAGATTGCTGGCACTAGCGTGATCAACGTTCCGACCGAGCTTATCCGAGCAGCACAGGATCATGTGCGCATTGCTTATGATGGTCGGCAGCTAGCATTGATCGCAGATGCGAAAGCACGTGGGTTTATTCAACGATCATAGAGATAGCGAGGAACAGTCGTGTCGAAATACGAACCTCTATACAAATATTTGGGCAGCCAATCTCTGCAACAGTTCGTGCTGACCTTTGCTGAGATCGAAGACATAATTGGCGACCAACTGCCGGGTAGTGCGAACCGCCCTCAATGGTGGGAGAACGTCACAGACCCAAATACGTCTCACGTACAGTGCAAGGCATGGCGAGCCGCAGGCTACAGGGCGTTTCTAGTACATGGATCAAACAAAGTTCGTTTTGAGAAGTCGTAATGGCCTTTGCCTGACGTACGAGCGGCCGTACTGGATGAGGGCGACGCGGACAGACTACTTTGTTGATGATGACCATGAAGCTTCATCAGACCACAGATCCATGATCCTACTCACGCCATGGACTACAAATGTAAATATGCAAGCTCGCTTCGCTCGACCTTGCACTGCGACGTTCAATCTAACCTACTCTTGTAGGTATGATCGCTCGCTTCGCTCGACCGATCAGCACATCTATTATTATCTAGTGATACATGAGTTGTGTTGTATCCTTCCCCTCTTACTTCTTATACAGATACTCCGACTGGCGTATCTAATTATTGAAGTAAGCGGAGCGATACAACACGTTCGCCGATTAGCGTCATTATCTGAGCGCATACATTGAGCGGTTTGTAGAGCCTTCCCCTATATTACTAATAGGGAGGCAGCCGGCACAGCGACGGAAACCCGCTGGCAGTTCGCGAGCAAGCCGCGCCAAGCGCTCTCAGCGGGTCAGACAGCACCGCTGATGCGTTTGTGGCGGATGCCGGCCCCGTTTCTCAAGCCACGCTAGAAAACGCCCAGCGAGCTTCTGTGAGGCAAGCGCGATCCACCTCAGTCTATGAAGCCGAGCTTGGCATCTCGCTCTATCTCCGCCGCGCTCCGCTTTGGCTTGCCGGCAGTAGGACCGGTGATCTGCGTCGTTGCTGTTCGTGCATTAAGAACGCGATACACGGATGCACGCCCGATCTTGAGCTTCTCTGCAATCGCAGTTGGTCCAAGACCTGTTGCTTGCAACTCACGAACCTTCGCAATGTCCACTGAAGGCTTGCGACCTTTGTACACACCGCGCGCCTTCGCCTGAGCAATACCCTCTAGTTGCCGTTCTCTACGCAAGTTCGTCTCGAACTCAGCAAACACGCCGAGCATGTCCAAGAAAGCTTTCCCGGCTGCTGTGCTAGTGTCGATAGGCTGTTCAGTAGCCTTCAGTGCAACGCCTTTCTCTTTCAGGGATCGCACTATGTCCTGTAGGTCCCCTATTGAACGAGCTAGACGGTCAATCCGCGTCACGACTAGCGTGTCACCTTTCCTCATGAAGTCCCGTAAGATTGCAAGCTCCGTCCGGCCCTTCGTACTCGTACCGCTTACCTTCTCCGCACGTATGGTCTCGCATCCAGCGGCCTTTAGTGCGTCCTGCTGTACGGTCAGGTCTTGATCAGCCGAGCTTACGCGAGCGTAACCGTAGATCGTCATGCGAGATCGTCCTTTGTCTCGATAGGGTCTAGACCCTGTATCGCACTGTGTCTCGGAATTGTAAAGGGACCTGTATGAGACGGCATCTACGTCTCACGTGATCGTCTCGCTGAGGTATACCCAACCGAGACCGCCTCCGCACGAGTCCGCCAGTCCTTTCCGGCCTGTCTACTGATGTCACCAATTCAAGTTCGACAGCTTTTTCTGTGCAAATCGCAGAGGCACGGGGGAGAGCCAGAAGCGACTCTCATCTAAATACCCGCACAAATTTTTTTCTCAGTTTCCGCAACTCACATAAGCAAGCCGGACCTGCCTGTTGGTATCCCAAGCAAATGATCGAATAGTCTCGTTAGGATACGGTCTGGCTGCGATCCCAGAACGGCTACTCCTTGCTCACTCTAGAGGTGAGGTTTTGTTTATCGCGGGCGCCGGCATTTCTCGTCCGGCGAACCTGCCTGATTTTCGTGAGCTTGTTCTTCAAGTTTACGAGGAGCTTGACGCTGGCGCCTATTTTGTAATGTCGAAGATACCTCGAAGCGCTTGCAATCATTGGACCGTTGATCTTTCGCACCTAAACAACAACCAATCTGCTGAGGTGCGGCGCTTTATCAATGGAGACTATGACGTAGTTCTAGGAATGCTTGAACGCAGGATGGACGGCCAGGGCCACGGCGCAACCAGTGTTAGACGCACCATTGCTCAGAAACTGCGCCGAGCCGCAAAGCCCGCATCTATTCATCGGTCACTTATGCGCCTCGCGGATCGCGGCGGCGTTCAAACGATCGTGACTACAAACTTCGACCTGCTGTTGGAGATCGCGGCCAAGGCGGTACGTCCCAAAGTTCAAAGCTACGCCCTAGGCAGCATACCTCGCCCCGGACGACGCCTCGATTTTGCAGGCGTTCTTCATATACACGGCGCCCTAGATCGTGACCCATCAAGAGACTCAGACTTGATCGTCTCTGATCAAGACTTTGGAGAGTTCTATCTGCGAAGGCAGTCCGTGCCCGACTTCATCTACGATGCCGCCAGATTGTTTAATCTCGTTCTTGTCGGCTATAGCGCAAATGATCCGCCCATGCGCTACCTACTGAATGCAGTGGCCGCTGACGGCACTCGATTTGATGATCTGAAAGAACGATTTACCTTTGTTGGAGCCAACGAACCAGACCCTATTGCCCTTGAAGATTGGAAAGGCAGAGGCATAACCCCTATTCACTATGACTCAGCAAGCAATCATCTTTCGCTGGGCCGGACACTTGCACGCTGGGCGGAGTTATCAGCCGTAAATGGCAAGCGCAATCGCATAAACGCGGAGATCAAACGCATCGTCAAAAAGAGCAGAGCCGCATCGAATGATGCCGACCGCGATCTATTCGATCATCTCATTCGACGATGCGACACAAATGAACGCGACAGACTATCCACCGTCGCGTCGACCAGCGGCGCAGATACTGGTTGGCTCGACGCGATCATGGCAATCGCGATGGATGCGGAACAGGAGCGGCGCCGATGATGCCGCGTTGGGCAACTCTCAATGACCTTGAGCGAAAAGCCTATCGCGTAACAGTCGCATTTCTACGCACGAGATTGGAGGATGCCGCAACAGTTGAGTGGGCACTGCAGGCAGGAAAACACGATCGGGTAAAGCAGGCCGCCTTGCTAGACCTACTTGATGGGCTAGAAGGAACTAAAATCGGCGAACCGTGGCACACAATCTGGCGATTGATCGAGGAAAGTTGGAAAGCGCCGCCAACAGATGACCGCTCGCTTAGCCAAACTTATCGCATTGCTGAGCGAATAAAAAAGGGGGAGCGATCCGGCAATATCATTGCTGATATAACTGATCTCGTTAAGCCGCGCCTCAAGATAGCGATGGCTTCAAATGCTCGCGTGAGAAAACGCTCAGGTCAGACAAGATCAGTCGATGAAGTGTGTTTTATCAGCCTAACAAGCAGCAAGGTTCAGAACCCACATGATCTCGGCCTAAATAGAATTGAAGAACCAACGTTTCTCGTAGAATTAGCTCATGCTCTCAGTGCGGCAATCACGTACGCACTAGACACTTCCCGGCGTTTGGGATGGGAAAACCATCAATCATGGCGCATGGGGCAACTTCGCCGCGTCTATTACGTACCTAAAAACCAACGTGCTGAAGACGAGAGTGAGCCTGACGAGTACCTTTCAGGAATTGCTCCTTCTGTGAAGCTTCTGTTTTTTGTTGTGTCGCGTCTTGTGGACCTTGACACTCCACTCGCAGTTACGTTTGTTCGACAATGGAAGCAAAGCAGTGCCGAGGTGTTCACCCGACTTTGGGCCGCAATGTCTCGCGACAAGCGCATTACTGACGCGAGCGACGTCGCCGCATTCCTATCTTTAATAAGCGACAAACTCTTCTGGGATCAAAACCGCGCTCCAGAGATTGCTGAGGCTCGCGCACTACGTTTCGCAGAATTTTCCACCGAAGACCAAAATGCCACGCTTCAACGTTTGAGGAAGCTTCCACCTCGCACTCTTTGGCCAAAGGGTGCGGAGAAGGATCAAATTAACAGCGCCCGCAAATTTTGGCTAGCGAGAGAGCTTCGACGTATCGAACTTGCGGGAGGCATCCTACCAAGCCGCGAGGACAAGTGGCTAAAAATGAGTTTGAACGACTTTCCCGACCTTGCACAAATGTCAAATGTGCACGACGGGTTTATGGGAGGGCCGTTTGTCCGATGGATCGCGCCAAATCCGGATACGAAGTACAATGACTTAGTTGGATTAGAGCGACTACGAGCACTTGAAGCCGCGTTGTCTTCCAGTCGTCGCGGCTGGGACGACGATCCGGCTGGACGGGCATCTCAATGGATCGGCCAGGCAGAGAACCAGCATAAACTCCTAGAAGACATAGAGTCTCTGGATGATGGAGGGGCAACGTTTCGGAACGTCTGGAACAGGTTCGGCTGGGACCATTCACCGACTGGGCAAGACGATGCTGGGAAGCTTCGCGACAGGTCGATGGCCCAGCGGGTGCTATTGCAAGTCGTCAAGCTACCTGACGAGGTTCTAAGCGAGATCATCGAAGGGCTCAGTAATTGGCTTTCTCGCTGGCAAGCGCAGTTACTGACCCTCGAAAAAGGGGAAGTTGTTTGGCGAAGAGTTTGGCCCATTGCCGTCACCGCAACCAATGCAACCAACTTGGAAACCGTGGCTAGTTCCCCCAATGGACAACAGCCTATGGACCTCGACACACTGAACACACCAGCGGGAAAGCTCGTGGGTGTATTCTTAGAAAGATGCCCGCGCATAAAACCGAACGAAATGCCGTTTTCGTCGGATAACTTTCTTCGCGAAATGCGCGATACAATCGTCATCGCACCGGGGCGCTCTGGCCTTATCGTCAAACATCGCTTGATTGAACACCTGCCCTATTTTCTTCTGGCTGATCCAAGCTGGACAAAGCAATATCTCATTCCTCCGCTCATGTCAGAGCAAGACGATGCTCTGCCACTCTGGCGGGCCGTAGCGCGAAAGCTTCATTTCAAGGAGGGCTTAGAGTTTATCGGTGGGGTTATGGTTAGGCGTGCCAACGACGCAAGGCTAGACCGTGAAACTCGCCAATCACTTATCTTCAGTTTGGTCGTCGAATGTTTGCACTCATTCTACGACGACCGCTCCCCTGCGGTTCAGTACGCTCAAATTCAACAGCTCATCCGATCAATCGAAGACGAAGTTCGTTCCCACGCTGCTGGAACTATTCAGCAGTACGTTCGCGACATGTCGAGTAGTAAGAGGTCACCTCTGCCAACCCCCGAGGGTGTTTTTGAACGGGCGGCCAAGCCCTTTCTAAGGCAGGTATGGCCGCAGGAACGATCACTCTCCACACCGGGTGTCAGCAAAGCATTGGCCGACCTGCCAGCAACAGCACGAAATGCATTTGCCGACGCAGTGAATGTTATTGAGCGGTTCTTGGTACCGTTTGAATGCTGGTCGATGATTGACTATGGCTTGTACGGCGATGAGATGGGTGAGCCGAAGCTTGCGAATATCAACGACCCTGAGAAGGCTGAGGCGTTTTTGCGCTTGCTACATCTGACCATTGGGGACGCAGAGACCTCTGTCATTCCGACAGATTTGGCTGACGCGTTGGATCAGGTCCGCCAAGTTGCGCCGCATCTTGCGGAGAGTCCCTACTTTCGCCGACTGGCCACCGCCGCGCGCCGCGTATAGGTACAAGCAGACCTTCAAAGAGATCGACGGTTCTGCTGACTAAAACTTGACTGACAGACCACGATCCCGGCGCCATTCACGATACTCGTCAATAGTCTTTGCATGTTTCTCTTGGTTGCAGGGCATACAGGCAAGGACAAAATTTTCGAGGTGATGAAGACCGCCTCTGGCTATTGGTAACTTGTGGTCGATATGGAAGGCTGAAGTGAGCTTGGTCTTGCAGTAGAAGCAAAGCCAACCTCCGTCACGATCCGCTAGTTGACGACCATACTGAGCTTTCTCCGCAGCGGTGAAAGCCGTTGATCTACGAAGCTCTGTACGTTCGATCGCCCTGGCGTTGCCGCGATTGTAGCTACTAACGTATCGTCTGACACAAGCGCGGCACTTCCAGCGAAAGCCCCCCTGAGGGTTATGACCAAAATAGGTCTTGTTGAGCGGATACGTATCCCCGCAATGTCGGCAGGTCCGAAGCACAGCGTTCCTACGTGGCTAGACTACAGTATTCGTCTGCCTTCCTCTCATCGAGAAGAATACATAGAACCCATAGGTTGTAAACGGCAGTCATTGGCAGGCTAGCTGCTGGCGAACATACTGAGCGGTCCGCGAACGAAAACCGGCGCCCGCCTACGCGCTGACTATTCGGGGGTGTATTTGCGGCCAGCCGACTAGCACAGTGGGTCGGCGTTCCCACAACCACAATTGCCGAACCATACGGACTACGTTACATGTGAGACACTAAGGTGAGACATACTGTCTCCCTTCTTGTCAGTGGCGTCTGGTTATCAAGGCTTTTGCAGCGATGGTGGATGCTCCTGCCGGGCCCACCAGCCTTCCTATTTCGAGAGATCGCGCTGACGATTCATCTAAACTGGAGTTCGCGACGATTAAGGCTTTTCTTCATAGGCGAGATGAACCGGCAAAATGATTACACAGCCCACGACCTTTGTAGTTGGCGCAGGTGCAAGCTGTGAATACGGGCTTCCGCTCGGCGCCGATCTGAAGAAGAAGATATTGTCGGCGGTTAATTTCAAAGTCGATATTAAAGTCACGACCAACGATGACATTCTGCTGCAAGCGCTCAACAAGGAGAGGATGGCCAACCCCGAAAGGCTCGTTGATGCCGGCTTAGTGCTTGCGCAGCATGCGTTCCCGTATGATTCAATTGATGAGGCACTTCACGCATTTTCCGGCAATGAATCGGTAATCCAGGTCGGAAAGCTGGCTATCGCAAGTCAGATATTGGGTGGAGAGCGACGAAGCTCATTATTTGATAAAGAGAGGGAAGGTCCGAATCGCGTTGCGAGGATCGGCGGCTGGTTGCAACGGCTATTCTCTTTAGCAGTCAACGGACTTCCGCGCACAAGAATCCCTGATGCTTTCAGAACAGTGACGATCATAAACTTCAACTATGATCGCGCGATTGAGCATTACCTATATGGCGCGGTAAGAGCGCTTGGGTTGCCCCATGAGGACGCGGCTGAGACAGTAAACAACCTGACGATGATCCGCCCCTACGGTTCGTTAGGACCTTTACCGTGGCAAGAAAAAGGTGCCGTCGAGTATGGGCAATATCAAGAAAACCTAATCCAAATGGCAAGCACCCTTCGAACTTTCACGGAGACTCTGCACGAAGACATTAAGTCCAGGATATCCATGCGTCTCGATCAGAGTGCCGTCGTGATTTACCTGGGCTTTGGCTTTCACAAGCAGAATATCTTGATCATGCAATCCCAAAGTCCGGCGTTCAACGGTACAAGGGTGTTTGCCACTGCATATGCCGTCGATGAATTGAACCATCCAGCTTTGCGCCAAGCAATTAGGCAATCGCTGCGCAAGTACGACGAAACTATGATCGATATAACGCCATGGACCTGCACTGCTCTGCTCGAAAAAGCATGGCCCGCAATAAACCAAGCGGTCTCATAAGTAGGTTACGGTGACAGTGCACTAATTCCCAGGCTAGAAGGCTGGGAATTTAGTGCACCCTAACCGTAATTTCCAGTTGGTCCTCGGGCTTGTAAACTGCCGAGACCTTCTTGAGAAATCTGAGAACCACGACCTTGTTTGCTCATGCCCCCAAGAAAGAGGCACAGACGCTGCGGTGGCTGCCCTTCATTGCCGCGATTGCCGCTGTGACAACTGCAACGCCCTTTGCGTGGGATAAGAGCCTCGGCACGTTTCTGTTTCTCATCTCACTCTACTTGCCCGCGGTGGCATTAATTTGCGTCGGACTCTGCATCTGGGCCGGAGTCGAGAGGACCCCCCCCGAGCTCGTTCGATAGTCATCTCGCTCGTGGTGATGCTCACGCTGATCGGCGGGACTTTCTGGGCACTGCCGCGAGTCAAGGATGAGCTTCGGTTTCTAGCTTGGTCTTACGCGTACAACGACGCGCTAAGAGGGTTCGCAGACAAAGACTCGGTCATGCTGGTTTGGGAAAGCTGGGGAATGGCAGGTATGGAAAATGACGCTTACCTCGTCTCGAACCCGAGCGATAACCTCGCTGAGAACGGTGGAGCTTTGGAGTGGCTCCGCCACGTCGGATCAAGTCGCGAAATCGTTGCTTCGAAACGGATGCGTCGTGGAATCTATGTCGTCACGACTTACAATTGTCCGCTCCTATAAGCGCCATACGGCCGTAGATCGGTGACCATTGGGATTGGGGTGACAGCGCGCTCAATGAGAGGGCTCGAAGGACTTCGATTAAGTCCAGCACTTCACAGTACGTCTTTCCGTAACCTGCCCGCCCCTCACCCCAAAATCTCCCGGTACAGTCCCAAATAC
>LNAP01008450.1_pt1 | contig 11011 bp, 7 predicted proteins | sample 602601 | NCBI WGS metagenome assembly LNAP01 (sample SAMN02440304, study PRJNA202911) | soil metagenome | biome: Subtropical and temperate rainforests or woodlands; isolation source: soil samples (1 kg each in a 20% v/v slurry with milli Q water) were... ...
GTCGCCGTCCAGGCTGCTATTGAAGTCGGGGAACTTCTTGAGCGCGGCCACGCAGGCCTTGATGAGGAACGCGAGCATGGTGACCTTGATGCCACTCTTCTCGTTTTCCTTGTTGAGCTGGACACGGAACGCCTCCAGATCGGTGATGTCGGCGTCGTCGTGGTTGGTCACGGCGGGAATCACCACCGCGTTGCGCGTGAGGTTGGCGCCGCTGATCTTCTTGATGCGGCCCAGTTCCTTGCGCTCCACCGGGCCGAACTTGCTGAAGTCCACCTTGGGCCAGGGCAGCAGGTCCAGGCCCACGCCCGTGCCGCCACCACCCGCCGGGGCCTTGGCGGCCTGGGCCTTGGTCTGCACGCTGCCGGTCATCACGCGCTGGGTGAAGGCCTGCACGTCAGCAAACAGCTCGGCCAGCACGGCCTGGGCCAGCGGGTGCAGGTGGATCTCGGGCTCTTCGAGCAGCACCGTGCTGCCGGGCGGCACGCTGTAGGCCACCGTGAGCACCGGCAACACCTGCGCCACGCCCACCCCCACATCGCGCAGGTTGGCGGCAACACCGTCCTTGAGCACCAGCAGTTCGTAGCGGCTGGAGCGCCCCAGCTGGCGCACCTCGATCCGGTCGGCCAGGCCCATGCGCTGCAGCCCCGCCGACACGCTGCGCAGCACTGCGCCCTGCCCCACGCCCGGCTGCAAGGCATCGGACAGCAGGGCGTTGATGGCCTGCTGGCCCTCGGCCCCCACAGAGCCCGAACCGCCCTTGTTCCACACCTGGTCGCGCGCGGGCCGCTGGCGCAGCGGGCCCAGGTAAACAATCGCTTCCAGTTCGCGGCGCAGGGCCAGGCTCAGGTCTTGCAGATGGGCGCCATCGGGGCCCAGCAGGGCAATGGCCTCGGCCGAGAATGCAATCGAGCGCTCGGGCGCCAGGTGCAGCCCCTTGCCGCGTGGCCGGGGTTCGCCATCCACCCACACCGCATAGGCCCCGCGCTCCCGGCGCACAGCCCGAAACTCCCGCGCCACGGTGGACAGCGACAGCGCCTGCACCACCACGGCGCCGCTGGCCGTCTGGCCATAGCTGCAGGCAAAGCGGCCCTGGCGCACGCGTTCGCCCTCGGGGCGCTCGAATTCCAGCACGATCTCAAACTGGCGCGGGGTCGCGCCGTGCGCCAGCAACGCGTCAAAGCTGCCCAGGCTGACCATGTCGTGGGCCTCGTCGCCCCCCAGGTTCAGGTGCACCGTGCGATCAGGCGCCGCCGCGGTCTGCTTGAGCAGCAGCAGGCTTTGCAGCAAGGTGGATTTGCCCGACGAATTGCTGCCCAGCAGCATGGTGACCGGCGCCAGCCGCACGCTGCCACTGTCGCGCCAGGCCTTGAGGTTCTTGAGCTGCAGGTGCTTGATCATGTGCGTCGATTCGCCGCCCCAGCGCGGCAGGTGGTGGGCTGCGGGCTAACGCCCGCTTCGGGCCGGTTCAGGCCAATGCGGTGGGCTCGCGGTAGAAAAGTTGCCGCGTCTTCACCGGCGCCACGGCCTTGGAAACAAGCCTGCGACGTAGCTGAAGGCAAGGCAGCCAGGGAAGTCGCCTGGCTCTGAATCCAAGGCTGCGGTCAAACCCGGCGCCGGATCAGCGCGTGAACACGGTGTGCGGCGCTGCCGCGCAGCTGCAACATGACGGTGGATTCTTCAACTTCATCTGAACATCGCCTCTGGTGCAGTTACTGCGTGATGCAGTGGCTTACTACGAGGGCTTGAGCGTGACGGTCGAGCAGTTGCTGACGGATAACGGCTCAGCCTTCCGATCCAAGGACTTCGCGCAAGCGTGCAAGCAGTTGGGCATATGGCTTCACCTACCAGCATTCAAGCGAGAGGGTTGCCGCGTTGGATTACTGGAATCACCACTACAACTGGCACCGCCCGCACCAGGGAATAGGCGGCATCGCGCCCATATCCATACTCGAACGCTCAGGAAACAACCTGTTGACACTTCACAGCGAGCACACCACTTCGCGCCCCAGCCAGCATCTGCAAAAGCCAAGTCGAACTCAATGCTCCGCAGTGGGGCTGTTCAGCAGTTTCTCCAGGCTGGCACGCAAGCTTAAAAGCTCCTGCTTGAACGTTTCCCGCTGGGCCTGCATGCGCACCGTTGGAGCCAGTACGATCATGGCGTAGGCGCCACGATAGGTATTGATGGCGATGGAGAGTTCCGAAATTCCCGGAATCACCTGGTCTTTCTCCATGGCGTAGCCCTTCTTTCGCACCACGTCGAGCGAGCGCCACAAATCTGCCGCTTGCTGCGGGCTTTCTTGCAGTTCCTGTAGCGCCCAGGCCTGCAGTGAAGCTTCATCCAGGCGTGCCAGCAGCACTTTCCCGGCCGCGGTGATGAGCAGGGGCGGCGTAATTCCCAACTGCGGAACGACACGCAATACCTGCTCTCCGATCACGGCATCCACAACATGCAGTTTTTGCATCTGCAATCTTGCCAAGCAGACCGTTTCCTGCAGCTTCATGGACAGCTGCTGCACATGGGGCTTGAGCACCGGCACCACGTCGGAGTGCGTTTTGTAGAGCATCTGCCCCAGCGCCGGCCCCATTCGAAAGCCTATCGGGCCGGCAGGTTCGACGATGTTTTCGGCCACCAGTGCATTGATGATGCGCTGTACCGTGGAGCGCGGCAGATCCACCTCCGTGGCGATCGCCGCCAAGCTCATTCCGCTGGACTGGCTGTGGCTGCTGAGCGTGCGCATGATGCGCCCCGGATGCCGCCGTGGTGGCGGTCATCGGTGTCGGGTGAGTCTGACATTAAAAATGTTTGTACAGAAAAAAGCCGTGAAGGCAAGCGGGGGAGCTTATCGCCTGAGATGCAAGTGGGGTTGATACCCCGGGAAAACACTGATTTTAATCGCCTAGTGATACATTGCACCGCTAAGCGATACAAAAGGACAGCAGCTCCGAACAGGAGCTCTGTCCTTTTGTGTTCCATCCCTGACCCGCTCGCGCGGGGCTGTTTTTGCGAGGAGCGTGAACCCATGAGCGTGAAGTTTTCAACGTCAGTCCGTGCGGCTTTGGCTGTGGCGGCAGCAGGCATGTTGGTGGCATGCGGCGGTCAACCCGAGGGCCAGGGCGGCCCCCAGGGCCCAGCCGCCGTCGGCGTGTATGCCGTGCAGGCCCAGGCAGTGACCTTGAGCACCGAACTGCCCGGCCGCACCGTGGCTTCGCGCGTGGCCGAGGTGCGCCCCCAGACCAGCGGCATCGTGCAAAAGCGCCTGTTTGAAGAGGGCAGCGTGGTCAAGCAGGGCCAGGCGCTGTACCAGATTGACCCGGCCACCATGAATGCGCGCCTGGTCAAGGCCCAGGCCCAGCTGCAAAGCACCGAGAACCTTGCCAAGCGCTATGCCGTGCTGCGCGAGAAAAACGCCATCAGCCAGCAGCAGTACGACGACGCCATGAGTGCCTGGCGCAACGCGCAGGCTGACGTAGAGCTGGCACGCATCGACACCGTCTATGCCAAGGTGCTGTCGCCCATTTCGGGCCGTGTTGGCCGCTCGCAGGTGACCGAGGGCGCGCTGGTCGGCGTGGGCCAGGCGCAGCCCATGGCGACGGTGCAGCAGATCGACCCCATGCATGTGGACATGCAGCAGTCCATGACGGACATCCTGCGCCTGCAGGCAGCCAACGCCCAGGCCAGCGCCAAGGTGCGCCTGGTTCTGGAGGACGGCAGCGTCTATCCCGCGGCGGGCACGCTCAAGTTTTCTGAGGTCAATGTGGATGAAAGCACGGGCTCTGTGACCTTGCGCGCCACCTTTGCCAACCCCGACGGCCTGCTGCGCCCGGGCATGTTTGTGCGCGCCCAGTTGCAGACGGGCACCAAGCCGCAGGCGCTGCTGGTGCCGCAGCAGGCCGTATGGCGCAACACCCAGGGCAAGGCCATGGTGTGGGTGGTGGGCGAAGACAGCATCGCCAAGCCGCGCCCCGTGAACGCGGTGCGCACGGTGGGCAACACCTGGCTGGTGGAAGGCGGCCTGCAGTCCGGCGAGCGCGTGATCACCGAAGGCCTGCAGAAGCTGCGTGGCGAGATGCCAGTGCAGCCGGTGCCCGCCCAGAACGTGGACATCGTGACCGACCTGTACGCCGTGGGCACCGCAACTGCCGTGAACGCCGTGGGCAAGGGCGACTGAAGGAAGCACGATGTCCAAGTTTTTTATCAACCGCCCCATTTTTGCGTGGGTGATCGCCATCGTGATCATGTTGCTGGGGGTGCTGGCCATCAAGGGCCTGCCCATCAGCCAGTATCCGAACGTGGCGCCGCCTGCGATCTCGATTTCGGTGACCTACCCTGGCGCATCGGCGCAGACCGTGCAGGACACGGTGGTGCAGGTCATCGAGCAGCAGCTCAACGGCCTGGATGGCCTGCGCTACATCACCTCGGCATCCGAGTCAGACGGCTCCATGCAGATCGTCGTGACCTTCGAGCAGGGCACCGACCCCGACATTGCCCAGGTGCAGGTGCAAAACAAGCTGAACCTGGCCACGCCCATGCTGCCGCAGGAAGTGCAGCAGCAGGGCATTCGCGTGGCCAAGTACCAGATGAACTTCATGATGGTCGTGGGCCTGGTGTCCGAAGACGGGCGCATGAACTCCGAAGACCTGGCGGACTACATTGCCTCCAACATCCAGGATCCGGTCTCGCGCACCAAAGGGGTGGGCGACTTCACGCTGTTCGGCGCGCCCTACGCCATGCGCATCTGGCTGGACCCTGCCAAGCTCAACGCACACCAGCTCACGCCCACCGACGTGATTGCGGCCGTGCAAAGCCAGAACGTGCAGATTTCTGCCGGCCAGCTGGGCGGCTTGCCCACCATCAACGACAAGGTGCAGCTGCAGGCCACGGTACTGGGCAAGACCCGCATGAAGACGGCGGACGAGTTCCGCGAAATCATGCTCAAGGTGCGGCCCAACGGCGCGCAAGTGCGCCTGAAAGACGTGGCTGACGTGCAGCTGGGCGGGCAGTTTTCTGCCATCTCCGCCAAGTTTGACGGCAAGCCTGCGTCGGGCCTGGCGCTGCGCCTGGCCACCGGCGCCAACGTGCTCGAATCCATCGCCGCCGTGCGCGACACCATTGCCCAGCTGGAGCCCAACTTCCCGCAGGGCGTGAAGGTGGTCTATCCGTACGACACTTCGCCCGTGGTGCAGGTATCGATCGACTCGGTGATCACGACGCTGCTGGAGGCCGTCGTTCTGGTGTTCCTGGTGATGCTGCTGTTTCTGCAAAGCGTGCGCGCCACCATCATTCCCACGCTGGCGGTGCCGGTGGTGCTGCTGGGCACCTTCGGTATCTTGCTGGCGGCGGGCTTCACCATCAATTTGCTGACCATGTTTGCCATGGTGCTGGCCATTGGCCTGCTGGTGGACGACGCGATCGTGGTGGTCGAAAACGTCGAGCGCCTGATGCACGACGAGCACCTGTCGCCCAAAGAGGCCACGATCAAATCCATGGGGCAGATCTCTGGCGCGCTGGTGGGTATCGGCGTGGTGATCTCGGCGGTGTTCGTGCCCATGGCCTTCATGGACGGCTCCACCGGCGTGATCTACCGCCAGTTCGCCATCACCATTGCGGCGGCCATGTCGCTGTCGGTGCTGGTGGCCCTGATTTTCACGCCCGCGCTGTGCGCCACCATCCTGAAGGCGCCCGTGCCGGGCAAAAAGCCCGCCCGGTTCTTTGCCTGGTTCAACCGCGTGTTCAACGCCAGCGCCAGCGGCTACGCCGTGGGCGTGGAGGGCATCCTCAAGCGCAACAAGGGGTTCTTGCTGATCTATGTGCTGCTGCTGGCGGGCCTGGTGGCGCTGTTTGCGCGCATTCCCACGGCATTTCTGCCCGAGGAAGACCAGGGCACGATGATGGTGCTGGTGCAACTGCCCTCCAACGCCTCGGCGGCCCGCACCGACAAGGTGCTGCAGGCCGTCAGCCAGCATTTGCTGGACAACGAAAAAGACACCGTGCAAAGCGTCATGGCGGTCAACGGCTTCAACTTTGCCGGGCGCGGCCAGAGCAATGGCCTGCTGTTCGTCGAGCTGAAACCCTTTGACGAGCGCAAGGGCGCGCACCAGCACCTCAAGGCCCTGTACGGCCGCACCTGGGGCTTTGTCAGCCAGCTCAACGACGCCATGATCATCCCGATCATGCCGCCGGCCATCATCGAGCTGGGCAACGCCACCGGCTACGACTTCTTCCTGCAAGACAACGGCGGCGTGGGCCATGAGGTGCTGATGCAGGCGCGCAACCAGATGCTGGGCATGGCGGCGCAGTCGCCCAAGCTGGCCCTGGTGCGCCCCAACGGCCTGTCGGACGAACCCCAGTACCAGATCGAAATTGACGAGGAAAAGGCGCGCGCGCTCAACCTCAATCTGGCGGACATCAACGCCACCATGTCGATTGCCTGGGGCTCGGCCTACATCAACGACTTTATCGACCGCGGCCGGGTGAAGAAGGTGTTTTTGCAAGGCAAGGCCGACGCCCGCGTGGGCCCGGAAGACTTTTCCAAATGGTATGTGCGCAACAACGTCGGCAAGATGGTGCCCTTCAGCGCCTTTGCCACCGGCAAATGGGTCTACGGCCCCGCCAAGCTGGAGCGCTTCAACGGCGTGCCCGCTGTGCAGATTGTGGGCAGCACCGCCCCCGGCGTCAGCACTGGCGAGGCCATGGACATCCTGCAGGACATGGCCAAACAGCTGCCCCCGGGTGTGGATCTGGTGTGGACCGGCCTGTCGTACGAAGAAATCAAGGCCGGCGACCAAAGCGCGTGGATCATGGCCTTGTCCATGCTGGTGGTCTTTTTGTGCCTGGCCGCCTTGTACGAGAGCTGGTCCATCCCGTTCTCGGTGATGCTGGTCGTGCCCCTGGGCATTTTGGGCGCGGTGCTGGCCACGCTGGGCCGTGGGTTGACCAACGACGTGTTCTTCCAGATTGGCATGATCACCACCATGGGCCTGGCGGCCAAGAACGCCATCCTGATCGTGGAGTTTGCGCGCGAGCTGTACGAAGACGAAGGCAAACCGCTGTTCCAGGCCGTGGTGGAGGCCGCCCGCCTGCGCCTGCGCCCCATCGTCATGACGTCTCTGGCATTTGTGCTGGGCGTGGTGCCGCTGGCCATTGCCACGGGCGCGTCCAGCGGCAGCCAGCACTCCATTGGCACCAGCGTGGTGGGCGGCACCCTGGCGGGCACCTTCCTGGCCATCTTCTTCGTGCCGCTGTTCTTTTATGTGATTGCCAGCATCACCCAGCGCTTTCGCAAGGCCCGGCCTGCAGCGCCCGTGACCCCTATCCAGGAGAAAACCGCATGAAACTGCATACCCTGACCGGCGCCATCGCGCTGGCGGGGCTGTTGAGCGCCTGCTCCATGGTCCCGCAACACCAAACCCCCGCCGCCCCCGTGCCTGCCGACTGGCCACAGGCCGCAGCGGCCAGCACCGAAGCGGCTGCGCCGGTGAACTGGCAGCAGTTCTTTGGCAATGCGCAGCTGCGCACCCTGATAGCGCTGACGCTGGACAACAACCGCGACCTGCGCGCCGCCGCATTGAACGTGCAGGCCTTCCAGGCGCTGTACCGCATCCAAAAGGCCGACAGCCTGCCCAGCATCGGCGCCGAGGCTGGCGGCGTGCGCCAGCGCGTGCCTGCTGACGTGGCTGGCGCGCCCCAGGCGGTCACCGCCAGCACCTACAGCGTGGGGCTGGGCATGGCCGCTTACGAGCTGGACTTGTTTGGCCGCGTGCAAAGCCTCAACGATCAGGCGTTGCAAAACTACCTGGCGATGGACAGCACGCGCAAAGCCACGCAGCTGAGCCTGGTGGCCGCCACTGCCAGTGCCTGGATGACCTGGCAGGCCGATCAGCAGCTGCTGGACGTGGTCACGCGCACGCTGGCGGCCAACGAAAGGGCGCTGGAGCTGATCGTGGCGCAGGTGGACAACGGCATTGCCACTGACCTGCAGCGCCACCAGGCGCAAACCGCGGTGGACAGCGCCCGCGCCCAGCACGCTCAGTTCACCCGGGCAGTGGAGCAAGACCTGAACGCGCTGCAGGCCCTGGTGGGCGCGCCGCTGCCCCCATCGGTGCTGCAGACCCGGGTGGCCACCCAGGACTGGCAACTGGCGCAGCTGCCCGTGGGCCTGCCGTCGCAGGTGCTGGCCCAGCGCCCCGACATCCTGGCGGCCGAGCAGCAACTGCGGGCCGCCAACGCCAACATCGGCGCTGCGCGCGCGGCCTTCTTTCCGCGCATCGCCCTGACCGCCAGCGTGGGCACGGCCAGCAGCGACCTGTCGGGCCTGTTCAACGGCGGCTCGGGCGCCTGGAGCTTTGCGCCGCAAATCAGCATCCCGCTGTTCAACGCGGGCCGGCTGGGGGCCAATCTGGATTACGCCACGCTGCAGAAGGACTTGCGCGTGGCGCAGTATGAAAAATCCATCCAGGATGCGTTCCGCGAGGTCAGCGACGGCCTTTCAGCCCAGCGAACCTACGAGTTGCAAGTCGATGCCAACCAGCAGCTGGTGCAGACCTCGACCAAGTACCTCGACTTGGCGCAGTTGCGCTATCAATCCGGTGTGGATAGCTACTTGACCGTGATCGACGCGCAGCGCACGCTCCTCAGTTCAGAGTTGCAGGCCATACAAGTCTCGTTGCAGCAAGCATTGAGCGAAGTGCAATTGTTCAAGGCTTTGGGTGGTGGAGTGCTCTCCGGCAGCGATAGCGGAAAGAGCTGACACCACGAATACGCACGAGGCACCCATGAAGCTTGCAATATCCCATCCCGAGGTAGAGGAGTCCGTCGCTCCCGTGACCTTTGCAATGGAAGTGATTGGAGGTAAGTACAAGGCACTGATCCTCCTGCACCTGATGTCTGGAACCTTGCGATTCAATGAGCTGCGGCGACTGCTTCCCGAAGCCAGCCAGCGCGTCATGACACTGAATTTGCGCGAGCTCGAAGCCGACGGCATCATCGACCGAAAAATCCATCAAACTATCCCTCCCAAGGTAGAGTATTCATTGACTCCGCTGGGCAGGACACTGATGCCCTTGATCGAAACGATGCGCAATTGGGGCGTCGATCATGTGGGTGAAATCGAGGCCATTCGCAGTGCAGAAAGCCATGCCGCGTCCTTCGAGGTGCGAGAAAAATGGTCAGTGCGATGAAGCGCTCGCAATTCGGTCCCTGAACAGCGTCATGACGTTGAGTCTGGCTATCGGCGCGATGCTTCCGATGCCACTGTGAGGTCGGTGCCAGTGGTCGTGGTGCGGCCAACTGGCTGCTATGGGCTGGATTCTGGTACGTCCAGCCGTCTGCCCGGTCGCGCAAGGCAGTTGGGCTGAACCGCTCCGCCTTGCTGTGGGCCAGCGGCCTGCAGGGCCGCGTGACGCGAGCGTGTACGCCACGTGGAACTCGTGTGATCGGAAGTCAGGGCCATTGTCGTTAGCCATCTACAAGCCTATCCGCAGACGAGTGTCTGCGGATAGGCTTGTCTTCCCTGGTGCTTGAGAAGCGCAATTCCGTGAGGCTTAGCTTTATCAGGTAAAAGCTGGTCGATTCAGACTACTATCGCTTTTTTCCGCCTGACCACGTTGTTGCTGCTCCATGACCCGTGTAGATCGACACATCGCGGCACCCCGCAGGGGGCGCCCCTCAGCCCAAGAAGCACTTTTGGTAGATGAGCGCGTACTGAGCGCGGCAACAACTCTTTTTCTCGAGCTTGGCTTTGGCAGAACCACGCTGGACATGGTGTCCCAGCTTGCAAGGACCGGAAAGTCTGCTTTGTATGCCCGCTACCCCAATAAAGAGTCTCTATTCAGCGCAGTAGTGCAGCACTCCATTCAGACGATGTTTGCACACATGTCGAGCGTCGATTCTCCTAGCGATTACAGAAGTCGGCTGCGGTCTGCAGGGCGACAACTGATTGAAGGAATGCTCCACCCTCGGTGTGTTGCACTCATGCGTATCACCGCTGCGGAGGCCCACAACTTCCCAGAGCTTGCACTGCTCGCTTACCGCGTCAGCTTTGACGGATCTGTGCGCTGCGTGGTCAGTGCGTTGGAAGGGGCGCTGCTGCCTGCGGGTCAAGACATCAAAGAGATTGCACATCGCTTTGTCGAGGTTGCAGTGCAGCCGCTGTCATTTCAAGCTGCATTTGGACTGAACCCCGATGCACTTCGTCAGCGCAGTGCATCCAGCGTGGATGACGCGATTGCTTTGCTCTGCGCAACGGGGCGTCTGACGCTCTGACGTCATTGTCGCCATGATCAATGACGTCAATAGGACTAAAAAGACGAAATCGTCTTTTGTGGTATCTTTTGTCTGATCAACATTGAGGTAAAGCACCATCATGAGCCATCAGCACGCTCTTTGCAGACACCTTGCGCCTGGTGGCAACGTGTCAAAACAGCTGTCTGCCGAACGTCGGCTAGAGTCCATTTATGACGTTTTGCAGCAGACCTACCCTACTTTTGACCAAACAGATGACCCTTGGATGACGAATGGCCTGTCCAGCACACCGTTCAGGTGCCTGGTATCGGTGTGCTTATCCACCATGACGATCACCCCAAGGGTGGTGAGGGCCTGCGTGCCACTGTTTGCCAGAGTGTCCACATTTGAGGAACTGCTCGCCTTGGATGACGAAGAGCTTAAGGCGATCATCAAACCAGTGGCTCACTACAACCGCAAGACGGCAAACCTCAAGGTCATGTGCCGTCAGATTTTGCAGATTTACAAAGGGAAAATCCCAGATACCCACGAAGAACTCAGGAAGCTGCAAGGTGTGGGCAGAAAAGTCGCGGACATCATGATGAACTTCATCTTTCACGAGGACACCATTGCGGTGGACACGCATGTGCTGCGAGTGCTCAACAGGCTTGAGGTAGTTCAGACCGAATCTGCCACGGATAGGCGTTTTAACCGCATGAGGCCAAGTATCGCACCGCGGAAGCGCCATCAAGCCGGCTGAGACACTCGATTTTCCCGCCCAGGTGTCAGGTT
>LNAP01013506.1_pt1 | contig 11007 bp, 11 predicted proteins | sample 602601 | NCBI WGS metagenome assembly LNAP01 (sample SAMN02440304, study PRJNA202911) | soil metagenome | biome: Subtropical and temperate rainforests or woodlands; isolation source: soil samples (1 kg each in a 20% v/v slurry with milli Q water) were... ...
CGACAGACGGCCTTCAGCCCGGTTAACCATCGCTTAACGCTGCGGTCCAAAACTTTACTGGACCGCACGCCCTCAGGTTCTTCTGACGCCCAGTGCGGCAGGCTCGACGCCCGTTACGTCGAGCTGACTTTCCGTCTGCACTGGAGATCGCTCATGAACATGCGCACTTTGCTGGTTACCGCCGCCCTCGCCTGCACCGGGTTTGCCGGGCTGGCCCAGGCCAACACCACCGCTTCTTCGCAAGCGGTGCCCTATGAATACGGCATGCCGCTTCACGTCACCAAGGTGGTTGCGCTGACCGAACCTTCTACCCTGGAATGCAAAGTCATCACGGCGGACATGAAGTACATCGATGCGGCAGGCAAACCCGCAGAGATCACGTATCGCAAACTCTCCGATGCGTGCAGTTATCAGAATTGATCGGAAACAACGAGAGCGGGTCTGGCGTTATTGCCAGACCCGGAATGTGACGACGGCGAGTTAAAGCGCTTGCCTGTCGGGGTGCAGCGTCTGGGTGTTGGCCTGATGCTCCATGTCGGAGCGCAATTCATTGATCAGGTCTTTTATTTCCCGACATCCATTGAGCGAATTGGCATCGATGCCTGTTTTCAGTAGTTCCAATTGATCGGTTTCACCGTCCGAATACACCTTGACGGTCATTTTCAGGTCCGGCGAGAGCGTGCATTGACAACGTTTCGGCAGAAAACTGCTTTCTACGATGTTGCGGAGTTCCAAGGCAGAAAGAAACATGGCGACCCTCTCCTGAGTGTGAGACAGCCCATCAAACAGCGAACACTGACTCTGTAAAAAAACCGGTCAGCTTTAAAGAACAGCTACAGCATAAAACATGCCTGGTATTTCGCCCTGCAGCTCATCGGCAAATCAATGGTTTAGCCAACTCGCCTGCAAACAGCCTCATGCAATATGCAAGAAAGCCGGTTTCGGGCGATGCAAATTGCAATTTTGGCGAGGACCGGTTTGCATTGACGACGCACGACAGTAAAAATGCGGCCGTTTTATTCAGTATCCGCTGACCCTACTCACACGCAAGGAGGCATCATGGGTTCATTGACCTGCATCACTACCGTTGGGCTGATAGTTGCCGGACTATCGACCGTCGCTCACGCGGCGAAACTTGAAGACGTTGCCCCCTTCCCCAAGCCCGAAAGCGGCTTTACACGGCAAGTCATTCACCTGGCGCCACAGGAGCAGGAAGGCAACTACCAGGTCGAGATTCTTGCCGGCAAGACCTTGACCGTGGACTGCAATCGTCAGCGCCTGGGCGGCATGCTCGATGAGAAGAATCTCGAGGGATGGGGCTACCCGTTCTACCGCCTGGAAAAAGTGATCGGCCCGATGAGTACGCTGATGGCCTGTCCCGATGGCAAAAGCAAACAGGACTTCGTCCCGGTGGTCGGCGACGGCTTCATGTTGCGCTACAACAGTAAGCTGCCGATCGTGCTTTATGTGCCCAAGGACGTTGAGGTTCGTTATCGGGTCTGGTCGGCGTCCAGCAAGGTCGAAAAGGCTGTTCAGGAATAACCATCAAATGCAAAACCTGTGGGAGATTGGGTGATTGCTTGGCCTCCTGCGCCCGCTCACGCCGGGGCGCCGCTCAATGCGGCGCGTTCGGCGACATGGCGCAAGCTGTCGAAGTTGATGTTGGCGCCGGAATCAATGGCCACCAACGTTTGACCACGCACGCCCGTCTGCGCCACGTACTTTTTAATGCCCGCCACGGCCAGCGCGCCGGAAGGTTCGGTGATCGAGCGGGTATCGTCGTAGATGTTCTTGATCGCGGTACAGAGTTCGTCGTTGCTGACGGTCAGCACCTCGTCGACGCAAAACCGGCAGACTTCGAAACCATGAGCGCCGATCTGCGCCACGGCGACGCCATCGGCGAATGTGCCTACGTTCGGCAGGACGATACGCTCGCCGGCCTGTAGGGCGGCCAACAGACACGCGGAATGTTCCGACTCGACGCCGATGATGCGGACTTCAGGGCGCAGGTATTTGACGTACGCGGCGATGCCCGCGATCAGACCGCCACCGCCCACCGGCACGAAGATCGCGTCAAGCGGCCCTTGGTGCTGGCGCAGGATTTCCATGGCGACGGTGCCCTGCCCGGCGATCACGTCCGGGTCGTCGAAGGGCGAGACGAAGGTGCGGCCCGTCTGCTCTGCCAGGTTCAAGGCGTAAGCCAAGGCAAACGGAAAACTCTCCCCGTGCAGCACGGCATCGGCGCCCCGGCTGCGGACCCCGACCACCTTCAATTCCGGCGTTGTGGCGGGCATGACGATGGTCGCGGCAATCCCTAACTCACGCGCTGCCAGCGCCACGCCTTGTGCATGATTGCCGGCAGACGCGGTGATCACGCCATGGGCCTTTTGCGCGTCGCTCAGTTGCACCAGTTTGTTGTAGGCGCCACGGATCTTGAAGGAAAAGGTTGGCTGCAGATCCTCGCGTTTCAACAGGATCTGGTTGCCCAAGGCTTCCGACAATGCCGGCGCCGCTTGCAATGGCGTGCGCACCGCCAGTTCGTACACGGGCGCAGCAAGGATCTTTTTGACGTAGTGCTCCAGCAGGGTTTGCTGGGCGGGTGTGCTATCCATGGTCGTCTCCTGTTGTACACGGCAGCTCCTACGCCGTGTGTTGGTTTAAAACCCTGGAGACAGAAAGTAAAAACCCGCCTCTAGGGCGGGTTGGGTGCTGCAGTCGTGAGCTAGCCCGCCAAATGAGGAATGGCGGTAATAATGCTTGGTTGGCAGCGCAATACGGTGGAAGTCATGTCTGGAAATTAGCCGGGCGCCGAGGGCAAGTCAATGGTCAATTTCCTGCGGCTTCTGTAGGCTCGTGATTCTGCTCATTGTCCAAGGAAGGAAACCATGAAGGCTGTCGCCCTGCCCCTGATTGCCCTGCTCGCTTTCGCCGGCTACACCGTTTCGGTGATGCTCCAGGCCGAACAGTCATTGATCGAGTTTGGCATCAGCCTGATGTCGCGGCCTGATACGGCGCAGGTGGTGATTGATCTGTATCTGCTGGCGACGCTGGCCGGGGTGTGGATGTACACGGATGCGCGTAAACGCGGGCGGTCGGCATTGTCCGTCATTCCCTATCTTTTGCTTACTGCGGTTTTTGTGTCGGTTGGGCCGTTGTTATATCTCGTGGTTCGTGGGTTGCAGGACAGAAAAAAGTCTGTCGACGCCGAACAAGTGGCCTGATTCGGGATTCGTGGGGTTAATGAAATAGCTATCGCGAGCAGGCTCGCACACAGGGGATCTGTGTTTATCACCCCGACGACTGTGGGAGACCGGCTTGCCGGCGAAGGCGGCATCCCTGACGCCAAGTTCATTTCGCCAACCGCCGGAGCCCCAGCACCATCACCCCCGCCCCCAGCATCATCGCCGTCAGAAACAACGGATACGACACCCACCACGGCGTGCCCGCCGTCATCATGCTGAACTCGGACATGCCGCCGATGCTCGCAATCAGGTTCAGCGGCAGGAACACCACGTTGATCAGCGTCAGTTTGCGCAGCAGGTTGTTCATGCTGTTGTTCATCAGGTTGCCCCGGGCATCGATCAGCCCGGAGAACACCGTGGAGTAGATTTCCGCCTGTTTGTAGCACTGGTTGTTTTCGATGATCAGGTCGTCGATCAGGCCGATGGCTTCGGCGCTGAAACGCTGTTTTTCCGCGTGGTTGCGCAGCCGGGTCAGGACCGCGCCGTTGCTGTGAATCGCGTTGATGTAATAGATCAGGCTTTCGCTGAGGTTGAACATCTGAATCAGGTGCTGGTTTTGCATCGACGCGTTGAATTTCTGCTGCAACTCCCGCGCGACCAGTTTGATCACCTTGAGGTGGCCCAGGTAGTGATGGATGTTGTTGAACAGCAGGTCGAGCAATACATCCAGTGGCGTGTTCAACTTCTGCCGGGTGCCGATCCCGTGCAGCGGCGAATCGTCGGTGGCGATCACCAGCAAACGCTGGTCGCAAAACAGCAAACCACAGGACGACACTTCGAACGCCAGGCTGCCTGCGCCGGAATAGTTTTCCGGACGCTTCCAGATCAGGAACAAATTGTCGGGGTGAAACTCGATCCGCGACACCTCGTCCGGGTCCAGCGCCGAGGCCAGCGCGTGTTCATCGAGCTTGAAATGGCTGTGCAGCAAGTCGCGCTCGGCCGCGTCGGGGTTGCTGAACAGCATCACTTCGGCGTCCAGCCGTTCGACCGCCTGCAGCGCACCGTGGGTCAGTTGAAAGCTCTTGATCATCGGCCGGTCACCAGGCCTGACCGCGACGTTTCAGTTCCAGGCGTCGGACGAACTCTTCCAGTACCAGCGAGTACAAATCGTCCTGCAAGTAGGCGTCTTCGATGCCGGCGTCCATGTTCGGGTTGTCGTTGACCTCGATCACCACCACCTTGTCGCCGGACTGCTTGAGGTCGACGCCGTAGAGGCCGTCGCCGATGAGGTTGGCGGTTTTCACCGCCAGCTCCACGACGGCGCGCGGCGCTTCATGAACTGCCAGCGTGCGGCATTCGCCGTTGATGTCCTGCCCCTTGGCCTTGTGGTTGTAAATCTGCCAATGCCCCTTGGACATGAAGTACTGGCAGGCAAAGATCGGTTTGCGGTTGAGTACGCCGATGCGCCAGTCGTACTCGGTGTAGAAAAATTCCTGAGCCAGCAACAACACCGAATGTTCGAACAGCTCGGCTGTCGCCTCGAGCAAGGCTTGCTGGCTTTCAACCTTGATCACGCCGCGAGAGAAACAACCGTCGGGAATCTTCAACACCAGCGGAAACCCCAGCCGCTCACCGACCCGTTCGAAGTCTTCCGGTCGCTCCTTGTAGAGGATTTCGGTGGCGGGCATGCCCAGCTGATGGCTTTTGAGCAGGTCAGTCAGGTAGACCTTGTTGGTGCAGCGCAGGATCGATGCCGGATCATCCATGACCACCAGCCCTTCGCTCTCGGCTTTCTTGGCGAAGCGGTAGGTGTGGTTGTCGACGCTGGTCGTCTCGCGGATCAGCAGGCCGTCGTATTCGGCAATGCGCGCGTAGTCCTTGCGCTCGATCAGCTCCACGTCGATGCCCAATGTCTTGCCGACGCGTACGAAATTGTCCAGCGCCTTGGGGTTGGACGGCGGCAGAGCTTCCTGCGGATCGTGCAAAATTGCCAGGTCATAGCGGGCCAAGCGTCGCGAACGGGGCATGCGCCAGATCTTGCGACTGAAACTGTCCAGCGAGTTGGCAAACTGATCTTCCTGATCTTCCTGATCTTCGCGCAACTTGTGCAGTGCACCTGATTTGACGCCTTCAATGTGCCAGCCATTAGTTCGACGGAACTCCACCAATAATATCGGGCACGGAAATACTTCAAATAACTGCCGCGCCAGATCCTGTAACGGTTCGATATTGGTTCGGCCAAAGTAAAGTGTCAGCGTGAAGCCTTCGGTATCGCTGTAAAGATGATTGCTCAGGGCTTTTTCCAGCGGTTTGTCCAGATCATCGAGGGCCAGGCCGTAGAGGGATTTCTTGGTCAGTTCGCTGATGGTCCGCACCGACGGAATGACCTTGTGCCCCCGCGCCTCGGCCAGCAGCGAGCAGTAATAGCCGTGCCCCAGGTACTTGTAGCTGCGGCACAGGTTGATCACCTGGACCCGTTTTCCCTGCTCGCTGTCGCGGGTCTGTTCGAGGTATTCCTGAGCCGTGACGATGTCTTCGCTGGGAAAGTAGGACGCCCAGTCTTCCTTGCGTTCGACAATGATAATCAACTGGCTGGAAGTTCTAACCGTGTCATTTAAATAAGTTGCCGCCGGCAAAGTTTGCTCGGATACTTCGCGCCAATGACCCTGTACCGCTGACATAGTGATTGATCCGTTGGAGAACAAGACACTTTTTCGAAAGTCCCGTTTCGTTACGCAACTTTTACGGCGGTCATATGAACCCTGTCTTTCGCTTGGCGGTAGTTGAAGACTTACCTGCATTGCTGGCACTCGAACAGCAATGCTTCACCACGGACCGGCTCACCAGCCGCAGTTTTCAGTGGATGATCACGCGGGCTCACGGACAGCTGCTGGTGGCTGTACGCGACGGGCAACTGTTGGGTTACGCGGTGGTGCTGTTTCACCGAGGCACGTCACTGGCGCGGCTCTACTCGATCGCCATTGCTGAACAGGCTCGCGGTAACGGGCTGGGCAAGCAATTGCTTGAGCGCATCGAGGCGTGCGCCCTTGAGCATGATTGCGCTTACTTGCGACTGGAAGTGCGCACCGACAACCCCTCGGCGATTGCCCTGTATGAGCGCAACGGTTATCGACGTTTCGCACTGATCCACGACTATTATCAGGACCACGCCGATGCGTTGCGCCTGGAGAAACGCATTCTTCAGCATCGCGATGCCCGCAGCATCAAGGTGCCGTGGTATGCGCAGACCACCGATTTCACCTGCGGCCCGGCGTGCCTGCTGATGGCCATGGGCGCCCTGCACGCCGATCGCGGGCTGGAGCGCCGTGAAGAACTGCAGATCTGGCGCGAGGCGACCACCGTGTTCATGACCTCGGGCCACGGCGGTTGCAGCCCTCAAGGTCTGGCACTGGCGGCAGCGCGGCGCGGGTTTCGCGTGCGTTTGCAAGTGAGTATGGCGGGGCCGCTGTTTCTCGATGGCGTGCGCGATGAGCATAAAAAAGACGTCATGCGCCTGGTGCACGATGAGTTCGCGGCACAGTTGGACGCCACTGACGTCGAACAGGTGCTCGGCGGGACGCTGGACCTGCCGCGATTATTGGCCGATGGCGGGCAGCCGCTGGTGCTGATCAGCAGTTATCGGCTGACCCGCTCCAAATCGCCACACTGGGTGGTCGTCACCGATTGTGATGAAGAGTTTGTCTACCTGCATGACCCGGATGTCGACCATAGCCAGCATCGTCAGCCAATGGACTGCCAGCATCTGCCGGTCAGCCATGGGGAGTTCGAGAAGATGAGCAGTTTCGGGCGGGGAAAACTTCGGGCGGCGGTGATTCTATATTGCCGAGAGTAACCTTGTGGTGAGGGAGCTTGCTCCCGCCGGGGTGCGAAGCGCCCCTTTCTTTTGCAGGCGTCTGCTGCGCAGCCGAGCGGGAGCAAGCTCCCTCGCCACAGGGGTTGTGTGTGTGTGTGTTATTTCAATCCGACTTTGTACAACACGCCGTCGTCCTCATCGGTGAGCACGTACAAATACCCGTCCGGCCCCTGCCGCACATCACGAATGCGTTTGTTGAGCTCGCCCATCAAGCGCTCTTCGTGAACCACTCTGTCGCCGTCGAACTGCAGGCGAATCAGCTCCTGTGTCACCAGTGCACCGATAAACACGTTGTGCTGCCAGGGTTTGAAGCGGTCAGCGTCATAAAACGCCATACCGCTCAGGCCAGGGGATTTTTCCCAGACGTGCCGTGGCGCGACAGTGCCTTCGGCAGTCTTGCCCTCGGCTTCCGGAATCGGTTGGCCGGAGTAGTTGATGCCATGGGTCGCCAGTGGCCAACCATAGTTCTTGCCGCGCTCGATGACATTCACCTCGTCGCCCCCTCGCGGCCCGTGCTCGTTTTCCCAGAGCACGCCGGTCCAGGGATTGAGCGCCGCACCTTGCGGATTGCGCTGGCCGTAGGACCAGATTTCCGGGCGTACGCCGGATTGCCCGACAAAGGGGTTGTCGTCGGGTACCTTGCCGTCCGGGTAGATCCGCACCACCTTGCCCTGCAGCTTGTCCAGATCCTGGGCCGTAGGCCGGTCGTTGTTCTCGCCGAGGGTGATGAACAGATAGCCATCGCGGTCGAACACCAGGCGCGAGCCGAAGTGATTGCCGACCGAAAGTTTCGGCTCCTGACGGAAGATCACTTTGAAATTCCTCAGGGCGGTCAGGTCTTCCGACAATTGCCCGCGACCGACCGCCGTACCGGCCTTGCCGCCCTCACCCCCGCCTTCGGCATAGGACAGGTAAACGGTGCGGTCCTGCTTGAAGTCCGGCGACAGCACCACATCCAGCAGACCGCCCTGGCCCTTGGCCCAGACGGTCGGTACGCCGCTGAGCGGCCCGGAGAGTTTGCCATCGGCACTGACCACGCGCAGGTTGCCGGGCCGTTCGGTGACCAGCATCCCTTGTCTGTCAGGCAGAAAAGCCAAGGCCCACGGATGGTCCAGCCCCTTGACGATCGTCGTCACCTCAAGGGTGCCCTGCTCACTTTTCAGCTCCTGTACGGACGCGGCAAAAACAGGCGCCGCGACGGTGATCAATGCGCTGGCACAGACTGTGGCCAGGAGGGATGTTCGCAACATGCACGATTCCTTTTGTCGTCTGGATGGCTGGCAGGATTAACGTCCTGCCGCTCAACGGTTGCTGGTGTCTGCGTCTCGGTGCGGCGGATTGGGGATGAATTTCGGTGGGCTGACAGGCGCCGAGCGATCCTGGGGATAGCGGTTGCCGATGCCACCGTTGTCCAAAGTCGGCGGCCGCGGAACCGGCACGGTGTTGGGCCCGCGAATGACCGGAGCGCTGGGTTGCGTGCCTTGCATGCTGTTGGGGTTGGCCCGGCGGATCGGGCTGTTGTATGGATTGCTGGCGGCGCCCGTCGGGCTCTGGGCCAACAGCAAAGGGAATGCAGGCGACGGCCCCTCAGCCAGGGCCACGTTGTTCAGTACGGCACTCAAAGCCATCGCGATGATGCCAGGCACTAATCGGTTCATGGGCAGCCTCTCTACGTGGATAGCGCTTTCGATAGCACGCTACGCCCAGGGTTCGGATTTGTTAACCAAAACCTCCCCGACAAGATGTAACACGAAGTTGATTCCCCGGCGGGGCTGGGCCACTCGCCGCTGAAACTTTTGAGCCGGGCCACGGGTCACCTGATCATCACTTGCGAGTAGACGACCATGGCACGTGCAATCTGGAAAGGCGCAATCAGTTTCGGGCTGGTGCATATCCCTGTAGCGCTGGTCTCGGCGACGTCTTCGCAAGGGGTGGATTTCGACTGGCTCGACAGCCGCAGCATGGAGCCGGTGGGCTACAAACGGGTGAACAAGGTCACCGGCAAGGAAGTGACCAAGGAAAACATCGTAAAGGGTGTGCAGTACGAAAAGGGTCGCTATGTGGTGCTCAGTGAGGAAGAGATCAAGTCGGCGCATCCGCTATCCACGCAAACCATTGATATCTTTTCCTTTGTCGACGCCGACCAGATTCCCCTGCAAAACATCGACACGCCCTACTACCTTGCGCCGGACAAACGCGGTGGCAAAGTCTATGCGTTGCTGCGCGAAACCCTGAGCAAAACCAACAAGGTCGCCCTCGCCCATGTCGTTCTGCATACCCGTCAGCACCTGGCCGCGCTGATGCCGCTGGACTCGGCGATGGTGTTGGTGATGCTGCGCTGGCCAGCGGAAGTACGCAGCCTCGATACGCTTGAACTGGGCAGTGAGGTGACCAAACCGGAATTGGCCAAGGGTGAGCTGGACATGGCCAAACGGTTGGTGCAGGACATGAGCGGCGACTGGAGCCCGGACGATTATCGCGACAGTTTCGAAGACAAGATCATGGCGCTGGTCGAGAAGAAGGCGAATGAAGGAAAGATCGAGGATGTCGAGACGGCGACCGGCGAGGAAGAGCGCAAGACGGCGGATGTTATCGATTTGACCGAGTTGCTCAAGCGCAGTTTGGGGGGCAAGGCTGGTGGAAAAGCGGCTGCCAAATCGAAGTCAGCGGAAAAACCGGCGGCGGCGAAAAAAGCTACGAAACGGTCAAGTGGTTGATCGATTACAGAGTGCCTGAGCGTTTTTCGGAGAATCTACCAGCCTGCTGGCGATGGCGTAATGAGCGGCAACGCTGAATTCAAATCCAGACAAAAACCGCCAGCAACCCGGCAAAAATCGCCCACTTCTCCAGGTAATACAGCTTGCGGTTACGCTTCTTCAACGCTTTGCCGCGCAGGCGAATCTTGTAGATTCTGGCGAACAGGCGATTGATCCCGCCGGTCTTGTCACCCACATCGTTCGGTGCGCCCGCCGCCGACATCACGTGACGGCTGAACCAGCCGTTGAACGCCGCCGCCCAGCGGTACTTCATCGGTCGCTCGATGTCGCAGAACAGAATGATGCGGTTCTGCTGCGTGGTGTTTTCAGCGTAATGGATGAAGGTTTCATCGAATATCACCGCTTCACCATCGCGCCAGTGATAATTCTCGCCATCTACGTTGATGTAGCAGCCCGCGTCGTTCGGCGTTTCCAGGCCCAGGTGATAACGGTAGGAACCGGCATACGGATCGCGGTGACGCACCAGTTTCGAACCCGGTGGCAACTCGGCGAACATCGCGGCCTTGATCGAGCCGATGCTCTGCACCAGCTCTGTGGTGCGCGGGCAGAGTTTCATCGCCGAAGGATGACTGTCGCCATACCATTTGAGGTAAAAGCGTTTCCAGCCGGTCTTGAAGAACGAGTTGAAGCCGACGTCGTCGTACTGGTTCGAACGCTTGATTTCACCCGCCCGGAGCAGGTTCTGGCCTTCGGCACGAATTTCTTCCCAATGCGTCTGCAACGGGCTCAGGTCTGGGAAATCGGCTGGATCGAGGTAAGGCTTGTTGGGAATTTTCGAGAACAGATAAAGGAAGCAATTGATCGGCGCCAGAAACGTCGAGTGATCGCTCAGTTGGCGGCCCAACTTGTGGCGCACCCGACCGCGCAGGTGCACGTACGCAATCGATACAGCATAAACAGCGGCAATGATGAGTTTCACGGAAATCGTCACACGTCAGAAGTGAACAAACTGCGTCCGTGCCTGTCGGCATCAGTTCGAAAGATGGCATTTTAGCCACGATTTGTAACCAATAGTTAACGTTCAGATGTGAAAATCTGTCCGCTGGTACCGCCAAAGCACCCGTGCGGCCTCAATGCCCTATCGTTTAAAGAGCCAGACCAGTACAATCGCCGCCAAACATTACGCGCCCCCCTTGGTTGATGACGGGAATGAACCCCGTCTCAGCGCACTTCG
>LNAP01005682.1_pt1 | contig 11005 bp, 9 predicted proteins | sample 602601 | NCBI WGS metagenome assembly LNAP01 (sample SAMN02440304, study PRJNA202911) | soil metagenome | biome: Subtropical and temperate rainforests or woodlands; isolation source: soil samples (1 kg each in a 20% v/v slurry with milli Q water) were... ...
GCCAACATTGGAAGCGTGGCAGAGCGGTTGAATGCACCAGTCTTGAAAACTGGCAACGTCGCAAGGCGTTCGTGAGTTCGAATCTCACCGCTTCCGCCATTGATAGCACTGAAACCCGCATGGCTACTAGCTTTGCGGGTTTTTTATTTCCGGCCAACTGGCCACCAACACGACATTTGCTACCTTTTTAAACAAGGCAGATTAATCTCGCCGAGGTATCTCATGCCCCGTGCTCGACCCGGCTTTGCTGCGCTAAGCGATTACCCAGCTCTATTTTGAACAAGCGGGCAAAGGCATACCGTCCTGCAACACGGCAAAGCCGGTGAGATAGGGCAAGCCAAGCGCTTATGGCAGAGTCCCCCGGCAGGTAAGGGCCGCAAAAGAGGAAAAATTCAGTATCCATCCGCGGTTCAACGATATTGGAAACGGAAAACGGCGGCCTCCAGGTTCAACTGCCGAGCAGCATTTTTAAAAAATTGCCGCAGCCTAACGCTCATCTTTCCGATGAGCCGCCCGAATCATGAAATCCGTCAACCTCATTGCATCAATGGCTGGGCGGTTTCAATGACCAAGTGCAAAAAGTGAAGCGTGATGATGCCTGAAGTCAAAAGCGTCTGCAGAGAACAATTCGGCGGGGCATTTGAAGCCGAGGGATTTTCGCGGACGCGTGTTCAACTGCCAGGCAACGGCATCGAGTTCCTCTTGAGTGAAACCGCCCAAGTCAGTTCCCTTGGGGAAGTACTGTCTGAGCAGTCCATTGGTGTTTTCGTTGATACCACGCTGCCATGGGCTGTGCGGATCGGCAAAGTAAACTTTCACGCCGGTGGCTTCAGTCAAGCGCTGGTGCTCGGTCATCTCCTTGCCCTGATCGTACGTCAGCGAAAGGCGCTTCTGCGACTCGATGCGACTGAGGACGTGGCTGAAGCCGCTGAGTGCAGACTCGGCACTGCCATCCTCTATCCGGGACAGCACAGTGAACAACGTCGTGCGTTCCACCAGCGTACCAATCGCCGAACGGTTGAACGCCCCCTTGATGAGGTCACCTTCCCAGTGGCCCGGCACCAGTCGTTCGCCCACTTCAGGTGGCCGGTCATGAATGCTGACCATGTCTGGAATACGGCCACGCCGATCCTCACCGCGCGCCCGGGGTCGGCGCTTGGTATGTCCAAACCGCAACCAGCCAATGACCTCCGTGCGCAGCTCACCGCGCGGCATCGCGTAAATGGCGGTGTAGATGGTTTCGTGAGAAACCTGCAGGGATGGCGTATCAGGATGCACGAGCGCCAGTATGCCAGCTATCTGCTCCGGCGAATACCTCGCCTTGAGGTAGTAGCAGACACATTCCCACAGAGGGGTACCCTGCCTCAGCCGCCGCTCAACGCGTGGCTTCGTCGTACAGGCATGAGCGCGTCGGTGCGCTCCCTCGGAACGGTACCCGCCCGCCAGCAGCGGACGCCCACGCTCACGTCGCCCCTTCGGTCGAACCCATCCGTTTCGGCTCAACTCACGCGAAAGCGTCGATGCAGCACGCCCCAACTCCCTGGCGATGGCCGCAGGCTTGATCCCCATTTCCAGTTGCGTTTGGATCATCGTCCGTTCTTCAATGCTCAACTGCCTATAGTTTCTTCCCATGCAACATTCTCTCCCGATAATGTTGCACTTGTTTTTTGAGCGCGCCTTTTTATTTACCGTCGTTCTTTCATTTATATTCCATTGAATTCCATTGCCTTTGCGTAAGCTTTTTCTTTTATGAGTACTTTACCTGCATCCCGGTCAAACCCCCTGCCTGAGAAAGTCAGTGCTGTTGTAGAAGAAGCACGCTGGCTCATGGTGGGCCTGCTTGGCTTATACCTGGCCATTATTTTGTGGGGCTTTCATGCGGTTGATCCGGGCTGGTCACACGCGGTTAGCGTAGCGCAAGTGATGAATCCCGGCGGGCGTATGGGGGCCTGGCTGTCTGACTTGCTGCTTTATCTGTTTGGCTTGTCTGCCTGGTGGCTGGCTGTGCTGCCCTTCTTTTTGTTGCTGCGGGGCTATCACCGCTTGAGCAGCCTGTTTGATGTTGATCGGCGATCTCTCCTGCAATCGGGTCTTGGTTTCTTGTTCTTATTATTGGCAAGCGCCGGGCTCGAATCCATGCGCTTCTGGAGCATCCAGACAGCGCTGCCTTTGGCGCCGGGTGGTTTGCTGGGTTTGGAGATCAGCCAGCTGACGGCAAGGTTTCTGGGTTTTTCTGCCGGCACGCTCGTGCTGCTGGTCGTGATCATGGTCTGTTTCAGCTTATTTACCGGGTTTTCATGGACGGGCATTGCAGAGAAGTTTGGTGGTTTGCTGGAGGCCATCGTGACGGGTGCCCAGGCATTCTGGGAACGCTGGCAGGATCGCCGCTATGGGCGTCAAGTGGCGGTGCAACGCGAGGCCGTGGTTGAAACCGAACGCCGCAAGGTTGAGGAAAGCCCGGCTATTCCCGTCAGAATTGAACCGGTGACGCTGGATATTCCCTTGGCACCCAAAGCGGCTGCACGCGTCGAGAAAGAGCGTCAGTCGCCCTTGTTTCTTGATGCTACCGAGGGGGCGCTGCCACCTTTGCACTTGCTCACAGAGCCCACGCACAATCCGGACGATGTGCCCTCCAACGACACGCTGGAATTTACCTCGCGCCTGATCGAGCGCAAATTGGCTGATTTCAATGTGACGGCCAAAGTCGTTTCCGCCTACCCTGGCCCCGTGGTCACGCGCTATGAGATCGAGCCTGCGGTGGGCGTGAAAGGCAGTCAGGTGGTTGGTTTGGCGAAAGACCTGGCGCGTGCGCTGTCCTTGGTGTCCATCCGTGTGGTGGAAACCGTGCCGGGCAAGTCGTGCATGGCTTTGGAATTACCCAATCCGAAACGGCAGATTGTGCGCCTGTCAGAAATTATCGGTTCGCAGGCTTATCACGGCATGGCGTCCCACTTGTCTGTTTCGCTCGGCAAAGACATCGGTGGCCAGCCGGTGGTGGCGGATCTGGCCAAAATGCCGCATTTGCTGGTGGCCGGAACAACCGGTTCGGGCAAATCGGTGGGCGTGAATGCGATGATCTTGTCGCTGGTGTACAAATCCGGCCCGGAGGATGTGCGCATGATCATGATCGACCCGAAGATGCTGGAACTCTCGATCTACGAAGGTATTCCGCATTTGTTAGCGCCCGTCGTGACGGACATGACCAAGGCGGCGAACGCCTTGAACTGGTGTGTGGGCGAGATGGAGCGACGTTACAAGCTCATGTCTGCCCTGGGCGTGCGCAATCTGGCAGGTTTCAACAGCAAAATTAACGAAGCCGAAAAAGCGGGTGAAAGCATCCCCGATCCCGTCCCGCCGCTGCTGGATACGGGCATGCCACCCAAGCCTTTAACCACCCTGCCGCATATTGTGGTGGTGATAGATGAATTGGCCGACTTGATGATGGTGGTCGGCAAAAAGGTGGAAGAGCTCATTGCCCGCCTGGCGCAAAAAGCCCGTGCGGCCGGTATCCATCTGATTTTGGCCACGCAGCGGCCAAGTGTGGATGTCATCACCGGATTGATCAAGGCCAACATCCCGACGCGCATTGCGTTTCAGGTGTCGAGCAAAATTGATTCGCGCACCATTCTTGATCAAATGGGTGCGGAAGCCCTTTTAGGCCAGGGCGACATGCTGTATTTGCCGCCGGGCAGCGGCCTGCCGGTGCGCGTGCATGGTGCTTTTGTGGATGACAACGAGGTACATCGCGTGGTGGAACATTTAAAGAAAACTGGCCCGCCGGAATACATGGATGAAATTCTTGCCGGCGGCGCAAACGATGGCCAGGAAGTCGGCGCTGATGAGACGGCGGGTAGGGATGCGGAAGCCGACCCGATGTACGACCAGGCCGTCGAAATCGTGCTGAAAAACCGTCGGCCTTCGATTTCGCTCGTGCAGCGACACCTGCGAATAGGCTATAACCGCGCTGCGCGCATGATCGAAGCGATGGAAAAAGCCGGGCTGGTCTCGGCCATGAATCACGCCGGTGGCCGTGAAGTCATTGCCCCCGAGCGATCTGAATGAACCGAATCGGTTGTTCCCGATGAGCCAGAACGGCGACTTGTTTGCGCAGGATAAAAGTGCCGAGCCCCGGTCAGAGCAATTAAGCGCGGGGACCTTTTTGCTGCATGGCTTGGCGCAAGGGCAAGCGCTGCTTGCCGAACTGCCGGGCATCGTTGCCCAGTCCCCGTTCCGTCATATGGTCATTGCGCGCGGGCAGGCGATGTCCGTTGCCATGACGAATTGCGGGCCGCTGGGGTGGATATCTGACACCCGGGGTTACCGCTATTCAGCGAGCGACCCGCAAAGCGGTGAGCCGTGGCCAGGCATGCCTGAGGTGTTTTTACGGCTGGCGCAAACAGCGGCGGCACAAGTGGGGTTTGCTGGTTTTATGCCGGATGCTTGCTTGGTGAATCGCTATGCGGTCGGCGCACGCATGGCGTTGCATCAGGACAGGGATGAGCGAGACCTTCGCGCACCGATTGTGTCTGTCTCGCTGGGCTTGCCGGTGGTTTTTTTGTTGGGCGGCTTGCAACGTGCAGATAAAACGCGGCGCATCCCGTTGGTTCATGGCGATGTGCTGGTTTGGGGCGGTGTGGATCGCTTGCGCTTCCATGGTGTGCAGCCGCTCAAAGAGGGAAATCATCCCTTGCTTGGGCAACAACGCATCAACCTGACTTTTCGTCAGGCCGGGCGATGTTTCGCTGTGGGACGGGATTAGGCCATTGCGCGATAGAAATTACAGCGCCCGCAACCCGCCTGGGCGATAATCCTGACATGAAAAAAATGATCGGTAGTCTTTATTTTGTTGCGGGCATGGGCTTGGCCCAATTGGCTTTAGCCTCTGGCCTGGATCAGCTAAAACAGTTTGGCGTGCAGGCTAATAGCGCGCAAGGCACATTTAACCAGACGGTGTTGAGTAAATCGGGGAAAAAGCCACAGCAGTCGAGCGGCAGTTTTTACATGCAGCGTCCCGGCAAGTTTCGCTGGTCATACGATAAACCCTACCCGCAACTGCTGGTGAGTGATGGTAAAACGCTGTGGAATTTTGACCCTGAGTTGAATCAAGTCGCCATTAAAAAAGCCGGTGATGCGCTGGGTGCGAGCCCGGCAGCGTTGTTGGCCGGCCAGGATATTGACAGGAGTTTTTTGCTCAAGGAGTTACCGCCACGGGATGGCGTGGAATTTATTGAGGCCACACCCAAGGTAGCGGATGCCAGTTTTGAGCGGGTGGTGATTGGCATGCGGGGAAACCAGCCGGTCAGCATGGAAATCCACGACAGTTTTGGCCAGGTGAGCCGTTTGGTGTTTGAGCGTTTCGAGCTTAATCCGGTGCTCGAATCAGGCCTGTTCCGGTTTAGTCCGCCCGCAGGGGCAGATGTATTGAAAGAATAAACCGCCCCCGGTTTTTCAGTGGCTGCATTTTTTGCATTGTGCCTGCGTAAAATCCGCCCCCCTTAAATTTTTCAGGTGTGCTTGTTATGTGGTTTCGTAATCTCCAGATTTTCCGTCTTGCTGATGCCTGGCAATACACCAGCGACGAGTTGGCCGCCGCGATGCAAAAAGCCTTGTTTGCCGGCTGTGGTGCAACGGACACCATGGCGCGTGGATGGGCTCCACCGCGCGTTCATGCGGGGAACGCGGATGAGTTGGTGTTTACCCAGCAAAAGCAGCAACTGATTGCCTTATGCATCGAGCAAAAGTTGTTGCCAACGAGCATCGTGCGCCAATATGCGGCAGATAAATTAGTTGATATCGAAGCGGCGCAGGGCTATAAGCCTGGCAGGAAGCAGGTCAAGGAGGTCATGGAGCAAATGACGCTGGAATTGCTGCCGCGCGCCTTTACCAAACGCAGCCTCACCTATATTTGGATTGATCCGGTGAATCGCTGGTTGGTGGTCGATGCAGCCTCGGCGCAGCGTGCCGATGATGCGATTGAACAGATCAAGCGCTCGTTGGGGGATCTGCCCTTGAGCCTGCTCAAAACCCAACTTGCCCCGGCCACCGCCATGACCCAGTGGCTGGCGGAGGGGGAGGCGCCCAGCGGTTTTGTGATTGATCGGGATTGCGAGCTGCGCGCCGTGGCCGAAGAGCGGGCGGCGGTGCGCTATGTGCGGCATAACCTGGATAGCGACGATGTACGCAACCACATTGTGGCGGGTAAGGCAGTGACGCGCATGGGCCTTACCTGGCAGGATCGCATCTCTTTTGTGCTGACTGAACAATTGCAAATCAAACGTCTGGCCTTTTTGGATATTCTCAAGGAAGATGCAGAGCGGCAGGCCGAGAATGCCGATGATTTATTTGCCGCTGACTTTAGCTTGATGTCGGGTAATTTGGCGCAACTTCTGGCTGACCTGACCAGGGCACTGGGTGGCGAAGGGGCATGAACAGCGGTGATTGACTGTCCATTGGCTGGCGATCAAGTGTTTTTCTGCGTGATAGCCGGTTTTCTGCTGCGCGTGGGCGGCGTATGCTGCGCATTTGGGGTGTCCAGGAATTGGCGCATGCGCTCCATCCAGGGTTCGGTATGGCGGCGAATTTCGGCATCGTCTTCAAGGATTTGCTGGATCAGGCTTTGTTTATGCTGCAAATCAGGTGTGCTGAGCGCAAGGCTGGCGTCAGTGGCAATGAGCTTGTCGCGCAAGGCGGCGACATGGCGTTCGAGCTCAACCAGGCTGTCCCAGTCGTTGGCCCGCGCCGCATCAACCATGCGTTGCGATAAGTGGCTGATTTCTTTATATAGCGTAAGTTGCGTTGTCATACCGGGATAGTAGCGGCTGGGAGGCGGTTTTATTGCGAGAAACTGCGGCCGTAACGCTAGCTATTTCTGTTCAAGGAAAGGGCGCACAGCCTGTAAAGACGAAAGTCCTGGGTACTTTATGAATTGATTCGCGCCAGCCTTTGGGGTAGGCGCTTATGCAATGACGAACAAGATTGATTGAGCGGCGGTAGTTGAAAAAGTGATGGGGATGGAATGAGCAAAGCCTTTATTAATGCGTCGAACGCGCCTGAGGATGATGAGAGCGAAGAAGCGGGCAGCGCACCTTCGCTGCCCGTTGGCGTTAAAAATTACATGACGGTGGCAGGTCATGCGGCACTGCGGGCGGAGTTTGAACAACTGGTGAAAGTGGAACGGCCAAGCATGGTGCAGGTTGTTTCCTGGGCGGCGGGAAATGGCGACCGTTCAGAAAACGGCGATTACATTTACGGCAAAAAACGCTTGCGCGAAATTGATCGACGCATTCGTTTTCTGGGCAAGCGGCTGGAGTCTGCCGTGGTGGTTGATCCCGCCGCGCAGGAAAACCGCGAGCAGGTTTTCTTTGCCGCGACTGTCGTGGTGTGTGATGGAGCGGGGGTTGATGCGACTTACAAAATCGTTGGCATTGACGAAGCACGGCCGGACAAAGGTTTGATCAGCTGGATTTCGCCCTTGGCACGCGCGCTATTGAAAGCGCGCGAGGGGGATCTGATTCGCTTTGCCAGCCCAGGCGGCGTGCGCGAGCTGGATATCGTTGAGATTCGCTACGAATAGTTTGAGGAATGGCGCCAGCACGCCTTAATTTTGCCGTCGGATGGCATGATTGACCCAGAGCATCAAGGCAAACAGGATCATCGCGCCCGTCTGGTGTGCCGCTGCCCAATGCACCGGCACGCGCAGTAGCAGGGTCGTTACCCCTAAGCCCACTTGCACGCCCAGCCAAATGAATAAAACGAACGCGAGGCCACGGGCAGCGGGGGATTCTTTGCGCACACGCCAGACAAACCAGGGGATCAGCCCCATGAGCGCCCAGGCAATGGTGCGGTGATTAAGTTGCACCGTAGCCATGTTGTTGAAAAGATTTTGCCATAGGGGTTGCAACTGAAAGGTCTCTGGCGGGATGAGATGACCGTTCATGAGCGGAAAGGTGTTGTATGCCAGGCCCGCGTGAATGCCAGCGACCAGGGCGCCTGAGAGCACCATGAGAAATACCAGGGCGATCAAGGCCGCACCGAGTTTGCGGGTAAATCTTGAAACGTCGGCATTTCCTGTGCGCGAAGAGGAAAAAGTCGGCGTTGGTGATACGGCGCCCAAGCCGCGCCTGGGTTGCAAAATACCCAGCGCTGTCCAGAGCATCAGGCCAAAGAGCAGAAAGGCCAGCCCCAAATGTGCAGCAAGACGCAAGGAAGAAACGCGCGGGTCATCCACCAGCCCACTTTTCACCATATACCAGCCCATGGCGCCTTGCAGTCCGCCCAGAATGAAAAAACCCAGCACGCGCCAGGCCAGCTTGCCCCGTAATTGGCCACGCAGGATGAACCAGAGGTAAGGCACAAAAAAGACCAGCCCGATGAGCCGTCCGGACAGGCGATGCGCCCACTCCCACCAGAAAATGGACTGAAAGCCGGCCAAGGTCATGTCGTGGTTGCGCAGGATGAATTCTGGCGTGAGCTGATATTTGGCAAACAGGATTTGCCAGTCCGCATGGCTTAACGGCGGGATGGCGCCCACCAGGGGCTGCCATTCAACGATCGACAGGCCCGCATGGGTGAGCCGTGTCATGCCGCCAATAATCAGCGTGGCAAACACCATGGCGCAACAGGCAAACAGCCAAATGGCAACCGCGCGTGCGGGCGGCGTGGCGTGGGCGTGTGTTGATGAAATGGACAGCGTGGCGGAAATTGCAGTCATGGTGTGTCGGGAATGAACAGGCGAGGATGAAAAGCTCGGTAAGACAATGTCAGGGCGAGTTAGTGCGATTCAGCGGCAATCCAGTGACCCGATGCGCCGCCCGACTTTTCCAGCAGGCGAATGTTTTCGATCACCATGCCACGGTCAGCGGCTTTGCACATATCGTAAATGGTCAGCAGCCCAACCGAGACGGCCGTCAGTGCCTCCATCTCAACCCCCGTGCGGCCAAAGGTTTCAGCGCTGACATCCATCGTGATGCGGCTGTTGGCCGCATCCAGCGTGAACTCAACCGCCACCCGTGTGAGGGCGATGGGGTGGCAGAGCGGAATCAAGTTGGCTGTGACCTTGCTGGCCTGAATGGCCGCGATGCGGGCAATGCCCAAAACGTCGCCTTTTTTGGCGTCTCCTGCATGGATCATGGCAAAAGTAGCCGGTGCCATCGTGATGCTGCCCTGGGCTTGGGCACGCCGCAAGGTCTCGGCTTTATGGCCGACATCGACCATGTGCGCCTGGCCGGTGGCATCAAAATGCGTGAGCGGGGAATCCGGAAAGGAGGAAGACATGAGATAGTTTTTTACAATAAAAATATGGGTGAATTTTATGGATGGCCTGGGCAATGTGAGCCAAGCCGGTATCATAGCGGCATGAAACCACGTCTGCTCTCACTCCAGTTGTTTTTGGCTTGTGCGCTGTCCTTTTCTATACCGCAACCGCTACGGGCGAATGATTTGCCTGATTTAGGCGATGTCGCGCAAGCCGACATGTCGCCCGCGCTTGAAAAGCGTATTGGCGAGCAAGTGCTCAATGCGCTGCGGCACGATCCGTCCTGGCTGGGTGATGAGGAAGTGAATGCTTACTTGACTCGCCTGGGCAACCGGCTCGCCAGCCATAGCGAAGAGACGCGCCTAACGGTATCGTTGTTCGCCCTGCGGGATTCCTCATTGAATGCGTTTGCTGTTCCGGGCGGGGTGATCGGTGTGCACACTGGCTTGATTCTGGCGGCGGAATCCGAATCTGAATTGGCCTCGGTTCTTGCACATGAAATCTCGCATGTCACGCAACACCATCAAGCGCGCATGATCAGCAAAGCCGGGCAAGGGCAGATTGCCAGCATCGCGGCATTGGTTGTCGCCGTGCTGGCCGCACGGAGTAACCCCGATCTGGCCATGGGAGCCGCCACGGCGGGGCAGGCAGTGAATATTCAAAACCAGCTTAATTACACGCGAGATTTTGAGCGCGAAGCGGATCGGCTTGGCTTGGATTTGCTCAATCGCTCAGGGTATGACGTGCGCAGCATGGAATCCTTTTTTGAGCGGCTGCAAAAATATGGCCGGCTCTATGACAACAACACCCCGGGTTATTTGCGCACCCACCCGCTGACCACCGAGCGCCTGGCCGACATTGGCAACCGAATCCAAGGTTTGCCTTATAAGCAAGTCGCGGATTCCCTGGAGTTTCAATTGGTCCGCGCCAAGCTGCGCGCACAAGAAGGTACAGCGCAAGACGCGATTACCTATTTTTCAACCCAGCTAAAAAACAAGACCTATGCAGGCGATCTGGCTGCCGTGCATTACGGTTTGAGCCAAAGCTATCTGCGTGCAGGCAATTTGTCCGCAGCTGAAAAGTCGCTGGAAAACATTCGGCAGTTAAAAGTCGAGTCCTCCTTGTTTTGGACCTTGGCGGCTGATTTGCGCAGCAAACAAAATGATGCCAAAGGGGCGGTGGCACTATTGCGCACAGCTTACACGCGCTATCCGCAAGAGCGTGCGGTGGTGTATGCCTTGATAGAGGCCTTGCTCACCGCAGGCCAGCCCAAAGAAGCACTGAAGATCACGCAAGATGATGTATTCAGCCACGCGAACGACAGCCATGCGCATAGCCTGCAGGCTAAAACCTATGCCGCCCTGGGCCAGCATTTGCAGCAGCATCGCGCGCAAGCCGAAGCCTATGCCCTGACCGGCCGTTTAAGCGAAGCCATAGGGCAACTGGAACTAGCGCAAAAAGCCGGAGACGGCAGCTTCTATGAACAGTCGCAAGTGGATGCGCGACTGCGTGAGTTTCACGTCCGGCGCGAAGAAGAAAAGAAGCTGATTAAGGGGAGTGAATAAAAAAGTCGGCGCTGGTGACACGGCGGCATCATTTTTTGCGGCGAGCTATTGATGCAATTGCCGCTCAGCGAGTTGAGCATCAATCTGATTGGAAACCGATCATCCGATTGGCGTGGCAGGGATACAATCGTGGCATAAATCAATGTCATGGATGAGGCCGGGGTGGAGTTTCTTGCGCATGTCAAAC
>LNAP01005683.1_pt1 | contig 11003 bp, 11 predicted proteins | sample 602601 | NCBI WGS metagenome assembly LNAP01 (sample SAMN02440304, study PRJNA202911) | soil metagenome | biome: Subtropical and temperate rainforests or woodlands; isolation source: soil samples (1 kg each in a 20% v/v slurry with milli Q water) were... ...
CGGGCACCGTCATGCTGTGCGCTTAGCTCAAATTGGTACAAGGAAAAGTTACATGATGCCGAAAACTGCCATCGTCGAGATCTGCGGGAAGTACAAGGTTCATACCGAGCACTATCTCAACACAGCCGCTAACAAGACCATCATTCTGGTCAACGGCTCACTGGCAACAACAGCATCCTTTGCCCAAACGGTGCGTTACCTGCAACCACGATTCAACGTGGTCCTTTACGACCAGCCCTACGCCGGTCAGTCGAAGCAACACAACCTCCACGGCGAACCGATCCGAAAGGAAGACGAGGCAGCGATACTGCTGGAGTTGATCGAACACTTTTGTGCACACCATGTGCTGTCCTTTTCCTGGGGCGGTGCGGCGACCTTGCTGGCGCTGGCCCAGCAGCCGCGACGTATCGAGAAAGCGGTGATCGGTTCATTCGCAGCACGGGTCAATGCGCCGATGCGCGATTACCTGGAGCGCGGCCTGAACCATCTCCAGGCGTGTGACCGCCTCAATGTCAGTCGCTTGATCAACAGCACGATCGGCAAGCACCTGCCATCGCTGTTCAAACGCTTTAATGACCGCCATGTCAGCAGCCTGGCCGAACACGAGTACCGGCAGATGCATTTCCACGTCAATGAGGTGCTGACTCAAAACACTCATTGCTATGTCGCCTGTGCCAATGCCATTGAAATTCCGCTGCTGTTTGTCAACGGCGAATGGGATGAGTACACCTCGGTAGAAGACGCCCGGATTTTTGCCGATCACGCCCCTCAGGCCAGCTTCCACACCATCAGGAACACCGGGCATTTCCTCGATATGGAACACCCGGCGGCCTTGCATGACACCCGGCAGGCCTTGCTCGGCTTTCTCGATCCGGCGTGCAGGAAGCAGGGCCGTGTTGCCTCAGACATCCAGGTCAATTACGTATGAATCATTGAATTGCGGGTTTTCATTAACGCCATTTTTTGCATAACCCCGGGGATTGCAAATGACCCGGGTTTTGCCCACCGCATAGTCAAAGCTTCCATGGGTATGGCCATGCAGCCAAAGCGCCGGCTGCCAGACGTTGATCCGCTCTTCGAGGTCTGAAACAAAACTCGCGTTGATCGGTGAATTCTCGAATAGCGGGCTTATGCTCAACCGTGTCGGTGCGAAATGCGAAACCACCACCGTGGGCGTCGTTCTGTCGCGGGTGAAGCAGTCTTCCAGCCAGGCGACTGTCTGCAAAAAAAACAGTTGTGAAACTGCCGGAGTGAACAGGTCTGGAAAATCGGGCGAGATTTTTATGTGGGTGTAGTCCCGCATAAGCTTCGTAGCCAGATCAACACCCCGTGCCCGATCTTCTGCAGAATCGAAAAGACGATAGTCGGACCAAAGGGTGCAACCCAAAAACCGCACGCCGTCGTGGACATGCTCCGAACGTTCCAATACGTGGATCCGTGTCCCTTGCGACAACCTGTTCAACTGTTCGTAGGTAGAAATCAGGTCACTGCCATAAAACTCGTGATTCCCAGCCACGTACACGATCGGAAGAGGGCACGATTTGGCCCACTCAATGGCCGCAGCCGGACGGGAAATGTCTCCGGCGAGAACGACAATGTCAGCATCCACATCGGGAAAAGGTAACGCGTTGACGGACAAATGGATGTCTGACAGCAAGGCGATGCGCATCGATCGACTCCTACTTGATTTGAATGTCAGCCCCGTTGAACTGACGTCGGCAAACGCCGCTCCATGATGATCGTACGCTCGGCACCGTGAAACTCGTCGCGGATTTTTCGATAACCCAGCTTGAAGTAAAAGGTTTCGGCGGTGATGGAAGAGGGGACGCGCAGTACCTCGATATTTGCGGCTTGGGCGACCGATTGAAGGGTCGCCATCAACTGCCTGCCGAGTCCGCGGCCCTGATGGTCTGGGTCTACGAATACGCTGCGTACAACGTCTTGATCAAGACTGGCCGTGGCGACTACACGCTTATCGTGGGTGGCGACAAAGACCTGGCGTTGGTTTAACAGGGCGCGTAAGGCCTCGGGAGAAAAGCTTTTCTCTACCTGGGTGATGACGTCGGGCGGGTAGTCCCGAGCATTGGACTGGCGCAGTGATTGAATGATGATCTGGCTGATGGCTGCCGCATCGTCAGGGGTAGCGAGTCGAATCTGGTTATTCATTTGAAGACCCCAATCCTTGTGTCTTTGCCAAAATCCTAAGTCGATCTTGAACGGTCAATGTCGCCATAGCGAGCGACTAGTTGAGCTGAGCACCTCGCGCCTCTAACAACTCCCGCAATACCGAACGATGGCAATGCGCTTCCTCTTCGCAATAACAGCCAATGGCCAGTGACGTTTGATGAGACAACGCCGCCAGAAAATCGAGCAACTGACTGGGCGCTGGGTGGTTCATTTCGCTCTTGAACTTGCGCTTGAACACTTCCCACGCCTTGTCGTCTTCCGCCGCTTTGGCTTCTGCGACCAGCTCGGCGCTGGGAGACAGCAACGGCTGCCATACGTCATAAAAATCACGGCTGGCGAACTCGGCTTTCGGCACGCCACGCGGCGGGCGCCGCACCGTGCCCAGGCGCAGGCCTTCATTGGCTGCGCGCGGTGAACCGAGGCGCACGATATGGATGGGCATGCTCTACCTTCCTTTATTACCGCGAGCTTTCGAACCACTCCAGCGCCGTGCGCCAGATGCAAATCCCCAGGAAGTAAGCCGACATCAGCAGCCAAAGCCCCATTACCAGCGGGTTGATCACTGGATGGTTGACCACCAGCGACAAGCTGCACAGCAGCCAGATCGCCGTCACGGCAATGTTGATCGGCATGAACTTGCGCACGCGGAACGGGTGGAGGAACTTCATCCGGGTCACGGTCAACAGCGCCAGGCCGATGATCGCGAGAAAAGTGATCCACGGCGGCGGAGCGATGATGTACAGGCACAGGGCAACCACGTTCCAGGCGGCGGGGAAGCCCTGGAAGTAGTTGTCTTTGCTCTTCATGTTGACGTTGCAGAAACAAAACAGCGACGAGACCAGAATCAGCGAGACGGACAGCAGCAGCGTGTAGTCCGGCAAGGGGATGTAACGATAAATGAACAGGGCGGGGATAAACACGTACGTCAGGTAGTCGATGACCAGATCGAGGATCGAGCCATCGAAACTTGGCAATACCGACTGGACATTGACCTTGCGCGCCAACGCGCCATCCAGCCCATCGACGATCAGGGCGACGCCCAGCCACAGCAGGCAGTTTGTCGCCTGGTTTTCCAGCAGGGCGAGGGTTGCGAGGAAGGCAGTGACCACGCCGGTGGCTGTAAAGCCATGGGCGCCCCATGCTTTGAGCCTGGCGATGTGTAGGGTCGATATCACGGGAGTATTCTCCAGAAAGTGAAGCAAGCCTGTTATCACCCCTTCAATCGGGGGTGTCGGCAAACCAAGTCAGGTTGCATGTATCGACCGGGTATCCGGGGATAAGGTTCACCATCTGTAAATCTTAGCTGGGCTGAAAAAAAATACCCCGGATCAATTCGGGGGTAATAAAGCCAAACGGTGGTGGCGCATTCGTCGGCGAGGACTATCGTTGCCTGACTGGATCACCCCAACTGATGAGGACATCTCATGAACACCAGCGATCTGCTCGAACAACTACTGCGGGCCGGTCAAGGCTCAATGTCGCAACAGGGTGGCGGTGGCGCGTCGGCCCAAGGTGGTCTCGGTGGGTTGCTCGGCGGCCTGTTGGGCGGCAGTGCCGGGTCAAGCACCGGGGGCGGTGGCCTGGGTGGTTTGCTCGGTGGTCTGCTGGGCGGTGGCTCAACCATGGGTGGTTCGACCCGGACCCGCTCGGCTGGCGGCACGAACTACGCGGCACTGGCTTCGCTCGGAATGATGGCATTCCAGGCTTATCAAGCCTGGCAACGCAGCCAGGCCTCGGCGCCGCAACCGGCACCGCGCACTGTCGACCTGTTGTCCGGCCCGGAAGTCGAGGACCACAGCCATGCGATTCTTCGGGCATTGATTGCGGCGGCGAAGGCCGATGGCCGGATTGATGCCGCCGAGAAGCAGATGATCAGCACCGAAATCGGCCGCCACACCGACGATCCGGAACTCCAGCAATGGCTGGATGACGAAGTCGCACGGCCGCTGGACGCCGCCGATGTGGCGCAGTCGGCTACGGATTCCGGCATGGCGGCGGAAATGTACCTGGCCAGTGTGATGCTGGTGGACGACCAACAGGACGCCGAACGTCGCTATCTGGATGAACTGGCTGCGGCGCTGAACATCGATCCGGACCTGCAAGTGCATCTGGAGCAACAGGCCAAAGGTGGCGTGGCCTGATGATCGTTTCTGCGCTTTGCGTCACCAAGTTGCCGGGTATGGCTCTGGCATCGTGGATGGAACGCGGAGCGTCCCGAGAGGCGTTCCCACGCGGAGCGTGGGAACGATCAACGCCTACGAGGTCATGGGGGCTTTCGGCACCAAAAACGTAACGCCGAAGCGCTCGGCGATTGCCAATATCTGCGGCAAATCCTGCGGCACTTTGAGCTGATCCAGTGCGGCAAAGAACTGGCCACCGCGCGGATCAGACACTACGCCGATCATCTTCGCCGTCGCACTGATGTTCTTGTAGGCATGAATAGTCCCAGCGGGAATATGCACATACCCCCCGGGGGAAAGGGTGGTGGCCTTGCCCGCAACGGTCACTTCCACCTGCCCGTCAATCACGTAGAACGCTTCGTCCCATGGATGAAAGTGCGCGGGCGGCCCACCGCCTTGCACGCCTTCCTGGATATGCATTTCAAAAGGTTTGCTCAGATCCCCGCCCGCAAGAATGGTGATGGCCTCACCCACGACACTGACCGGGTCGGGTTTTTTGTCGGACTCGATGACATGAATCGTTCGCATGATTGCTCTCCGAAGGATGAGACCACACCCGCTGAGTATATTCACTCGATCCGGTACCGGGTGCCGTGCCACAAGCCCGTCTGTCCGGGCGATTTCAACACGGATGGAATTTTCTTCCTGAGGGGTCGCTCTGCTGAGGTAGAGACGTGCTGATTCAGCGTCCTGCCACTGGCCTCAGACCGAGAGACGACCCCATGACTGCCCTGACACGACTTGAATCCCAGCGGGCTGCCCAATGCGCGATCCTGACCGCCGGGAACCTGAAACCTGTCTACGAACAGTTATTGCTGAGCGACGATATCGAACACCAGCGTGCACTCGCCCAATCCTTTCTCAAGGCTCAACTGGCGCAAGCCGCGGACCTGCCTGAGGAAATGCCGCAAGACCTGTCGACACTGCAAACCTTTGTCGAACAACACTGCGCCGATGTAGCACGCCAATACGCCGATTACCTGCAACAGCGCAAGGACGGCGGACCGCGGCAGTTCTTTACCAACAAGGCGCACGCGTTGTATTTCCTGCAAGCCGTTGCCCCGACCAAACTGGTGGACGGCGCGTGGCTGTATGGACTGCTGCGGCACTGGCATGACCCGCGTTTCGAAGGGCTGATTTGCACCTATCTGGAAGAGTTGGGGGAGGGCAACCCGGCGCGAAATCATGTGGTGATATACCGCAAGCTGCTCGCCGAACAGGGCTTGCTGGACAATCCGTTCATCCCGGACGAGCGTTACTTGCAAGGTGCGGTGCAATTGGCGCTGGGTTATTGCAGCGACGATTTTTTGCCGGAAGTGATCGGCTACAACCTCGGCTATGAACAACTGCCGCTGCACTTGCTGATCAGCGCCTATGAACTCAGTGAGCTGGGCATCGATCCGTATTACTTCACCCTGCACGTGACCATCGACAATGCCAGCACCGGCCACGCGCAAAAGGCCGTGCAGTCGGTGCTGCAATTGTTGCCGGTGGAAGCCGACCGCGAAGACTTTCTGCGCAGGGTTGCGCTGGGTTATCGGCTCAACGATCTGGGGCAGGGCAGTCGCGAGATCATCGAATCGTTCGACCTGTACGGCGAGTTGCTGAGCATGCTTGAGCGCAAGCGCCCGTTTGGTCAGCACATGCATTCCGACTATTGCCGGTTGGAAGGCCAGACCGTCAATCAATGGCTGTCGTCGCCGGAGCAGTTGCCAGGCTTCCTCAGCGTCATGGAAAACAAGGGCTGGATCAAACGTCACCAGGACCCGCAAGCGAGTCGTTTCTGGCAACTGGTCGAGGGTGACGGCGCGGCCATGTTCGGGGTGTTCAGCCCCTACGAAAAACAACTGCTGCACGACTGGATTGCCGGAGATTGGCGACCTGAGCGATCGCCCGCTGCGGTTCGACGCAGTAGCCGCGCCGCGACCGAACCACCCGTGCCCGCCAATGACCCGGATGTCGAAAGCCTGCACGCTACACTTAAAGGGCTTGCCGCCGACGAGCAAATGCAAGTCTTGATTCCGTGGTTATCCGCCCATCGGCACGCCCACCCCGCTGGCCTGCTGGCCACGCGACGGTTCATCGAACTCAAATCCGGTTTTCGATAGGGAGCCCTTCATGAATCAGGAAGAACACCTTGGCGCCGCCGATCTGGCCTTGTTGCAACTGGGGCGCCGTTTGCAGGCCGACGGTTATCGATTCATCACGCCAACGCCGCTGACCCATCAGCGGGTCAATGATCGCTCCTTCGGGCAAAGCGCCCGGACCCTGCGTGAAGTGTTCGGCTGGTCGCGGCCGTTTGAGCCTGGCCTGTTGTCGGTGGATGAGCAGCGGCAATTGCAACAGGCTGGGGTCCTCGATGAATGCAATGGTCGACTGAAAAGTCATGTGCGCTGGTCAAGTCTCGATGACCTGTTGTTCGTGCATTCGGGTTACCCCACTGATGCCGCTGACGCGGTGTTCTTCGGCCCCGACACCTACCGTTTTGCGCAGCTGATTCACGCCCATCTGCAACACAGCTTCGCGCCGATCAGGCGCGCCGTGGATATCGGCTGCGGTGCGGGCGTCGGGGCGATTTTGATTGCCCGCGCACGCCGGGAAGCGGAAGTCCTGGCCGTGGACATCAACCCGTTGGCGTTACGCATGACGGCGGTCAACGTCGCCCTCGCCGAGGTGGCTAACGTCAGCATCGAGGCCAGTGACGTGCTGCAAGACGTCGACGGCCAATTCGACCTGATCGTCGCCAATCCGCCGTACATGGCCGACCCGGCCGAGCGTGCTTACCGGCATGGCGGTGGCGCGCTGGGCGCGCAATTGTCGTTGCGCATTGTCGAACAGGCCCTGTATCGGTTGGCTCCCGGTGGTTCGCTGGTGCTGTACACCGGCGTGGCAATGATCGATGGCATCGATCCGTTTCTGGATGCAGTGGCGCCGCGCCTGGAGTCGCCGATGTTCGGCTGGACCTACCATGAAATCGACCCCGACGTGTTCGGTGAAGAGCTGTTGACGCCAGGCTATCAGCGGGTGGAGCGAATTGCCGTCGTCGCCCTGATTGTCACGCGTATCGGCCCAGGCATCGGGGGCACCGTGACCGCGTCAGCAGGTGCGCCATGAGCAGGAGCCTGGACGATTACAATCGCATGCGCGATTTTTCGGCAACCTCTGAACCGGCTGCCGGCAAACGTTCGGGCAAGAAAACCGCGAAAGACCATGCGTTGCAGTTCTGCATCCAAAAGCACGACGCCTCGCGCCTGCATTACGACTTTCGCCTGGAGCTCGATGGCGCGCTGAAAAGCTGGGCGGTGCCCAAAGGCCCGTCACTGGACCCCAAGGTCAAGCGCCTGGCAGTGCACGTTGAAGACCATCCGATTGATTACGCCACCTTCGAGGGCAGTATTCCCGAAGGGCATTACGGTGCCGGCGAGGTGATTGTCTGGGACCGGGGAGTCTGGATTCCTCAGGACGATCCGGCCGAGGCATACGCCAAGGGCAAGCTCAAATTCGAGCTAAAGGGCGAGAAGCTTGGAGGGCTGTGGAACCTGGTGCGCACGCACATGCCAGGCAAGCAGGAGCAATGGTTTCTGATCAAGCATCAGGACGGCGCGGCCAGGCCCGAAAGCGATTACGACGTAGTCGCCGCCGAGCCCGACAGCGTGCTCAGTGACCGGACCATCGTTGCCAAAAAGCCGAAGACTGCTGCCAAACCCAAGCCCGTCAAAAAACCTGCCAGCCCGGCGCGCAACGAAAAGTCGGCACCCTTGACGGGCGCCCGCAAAGCCAAATTGCCGGAGATGCTCAAGCCGCAACTGGCGACGCTGGTCGAAAAGGCCCCAGGCGGCGAGTGGAGCTATGAGATCAAGTTCGATGGCTATCGGATCATGGCCCGCATCGACCACGACGAAGTCAAACTGTTCACCCGCAACGGCCACGACTGGACCCATAAACTGCCCAGGCAAGCCCAGGCGTTGGCGGCGCTGGGTCTCGAATCGGCCTGGCTCGACGGGGAAATGGTGGTCGCCAACGAGCAGGGGGTGCCGGACTTCCAGGCCTTGCAAAACGCCTTCGACTCGGGCCGCAGCGGCAACATCCTCTACTACCTGTTCGACATGCCTTACCTCAACGGTGTGGACCTGCGCGAGGTGCCGGTCGAGGAGCGAAGGGTTGCGCTGTCGACCGTGCTCAACCCCAATAAAGATCCGCTGCTGCGTTTCTCCGATTCGTTTAGCGAAGAACCGCAAGCGTTGCTCAACAGCGCCTGCCAAATGCAGATGGAAGGGCTGATCGGCAAACGCCTGGGCACGCCTTACGTGTCTCGGCGCAGCAGCGACTGGATCAAGCTCAAGTGCAAGCATCGACAGGAATTTGTGGTGGTCGGCTTCACCGACCCGAAAGGCTCGCGCAATGCCTTCGGTGCGCTGCTGCTGGGGTTGCATGACCGCGATAGCGGTGAGTTGCGTTACGCGGGGAAGGTCGGCACCGGGTTTAACGAGACGACGCTCAAGCGCATTTATGAGCAACTGAAACCGTTGCAGACGAAAAAGATCCCAGTGGTCAATCCGCCGAGCGGTTTTGACGCCAAGGGTGTGCACTGGCTCAAGCCGACACTGCTGGCGGAGGTCGCTTTTGCCGAAATGACCAAAGAAGGTTCAGTCCGTCATGCGGTGTTCCATGGTCTGCGTGACGACAAACCTGCCGAAGACATTACCGAGGAGCGTCCGAAAGCCGTGAAGACTTCAGCCGCGAAAAAGACCACTGCCGAAAAACCTTCCACCCCTGCCAAAAAGAAAGCCACGCCCGCACCCTCACAAATCGGCCTGGGCGAGGGCAAGGTGCGCATCACTCACCCCGAGCGGGTGATCGACGCCAGCAGCGGCGCCACCAAAGTGCAACTGGCGGAGTATTACGCCAGCGTCGCCGAGTGGATTTTGCCTGAACTCAAGGATCGCCCCGTGGCGTTGGTGCGTGCGCCGGACGGCATTGCCGGCGAACTGTTTTTCCAGAAGAACGCCGAGCGCCTGGCCATTCCGGGAATTACCACCCTGGACAAGGCACTCACCGGGCAACCGGTGATGATCATCAATAACGCCGAAGCCTTGATCGGCGCCGTGCAGATGAGCACTGTTGAGTTGCACACCTGGAACGCCACCTCGGACAACCTCGACAAACCCGACCGCTTCGTCCTCGACCTCGATCCGGACCCGGCGCTGCCCTGGAAAAGCATGGTCGAGGCGACTCAACTGACCCTCTCGGTGCTCGATGAACTGGGACTCAAGGCGTTTCTCAAGACCAGCGGCGGCAAGGGCATTCACCTGGTGGTGCCACTGACGCGCAAGCTGGGTTGGGATGAGGTGAAAGACTTCAGCCACGCAATCGTCAGCCATATGGCCAAGTTGCTGCCGGAGCGTTTTTCCGCGGTGTCGGGCCCAAAGAACCGGGTCGGGCGGATCTTCATCGATTACCTGCGCAACGGCCTCGGGGCCACGACCATCTGCGCTTACGCTGTGCGCGCCCGCGATGGGCTGCCGGTGTCGGTGCCGATTTTTCGCGAAGAGGTGGGCGAGCTCAAGGGGGGCAATCAGTGGAACATCCACACAGTGCATGAACGCCTGGCCGAGGTCGGCGACGAGCCCTGGGAGGATTTGAAGAAAACCCGGCAATCGATCACCGCCGAGATGCGGCGGCGGGTCGGGATGAAAAAATAGCCACGTACATCTTGTAGGAGCACGGCTTGCCGGCGATGGCGTTCTCTAGGGCGCCATCGCCGGCAAGCCGTGCTTCCTACAAAAAGCTATTTGATAAAGGCCTGCAGGTCGCTGGTCAGCTTGTCGATTGCGACTTTGAAGTCCTTGGTGGTGATCTTCTGGCTGGCGTTTTCCAGTGTGGTGCCAAAGACTTTGCGCACGACTTTGGCCACGGTCTGGTTGTTGCTGGCGTCGACGAACTCGGCCTCGATGAACAGTGTGGTGTCCTGATCGCGGTGACCACTGGCGGCGGAAACACCCCCGACGACGGCGGCAATCGGCACCACTTCATACCACTTCATGCCTTCGGTTTCGGCACTCACTCCGGTGATCGCCGCGCGCATGATCAAGGTTTTTGAACCGGCTGGCGCTGATTTCGTGCTCGATACCACCCGATATTTCTGACCCAGCACACCTTTGGCTTTGCTGGTCATGTAGCTCTGCAACTCGTCCAGGGTTTGCTGGTTGACCCGCTCAGTAGGCTTGGGCGCCGGGTAGAGCTCCAGCTTATTGAAAACCACGGTGTTATAGGCCTCTGGATTCCAGGACGGGCTGACCCAGCGCATGGCTGTTTCGCCGCTGGTGGTGGTGACTTGCTGCAAATTGTTGTAGTTGGACAGGAAGCCGGAATACTGCTCACGCTCGGTGACTTTCGAGGTGCAACCGCCGAGCAGCAGGCTGGTCAGCGCAACGCCAATAAACAGCTTTCGAGACAGATTCATAGTGGTGTGTGCTCCTTGGATGAATTCGTTTTTTTTCGTTCGCAGGGCATCAGAAACGCCAGGTCATATTGCCGGTCACGGCTTGAATCCAGGCATTGTCGAACTGACCGGAAGTTCGCGTTCCCGACGTGGATTTGGTCTGATCTACCGGCATGTCGCCGAGCCAGACCATG
>LNAP01005684.1_pt1 | contig 11002 bp, 10 predicted proteins | sample 602601 | NCBI WGS metagenome assembly LNAP01 (sample SAMN02440304, study PRJNA202911) | soil metagenome | biome: Subtropical and temperate rainforests or woodlands; isolation source: soil samples (1 kg each in a 20% v/v slurry with milli Q water) were... ...
CGGGTGCGCCCTGGTGCTCACCACCGGCGGCACCGGCCCGGCGCTGCGCGACGTCACGCCCCAGGCCACGCTGGCGGTGGCGCACAAGGAAATGCCCGGTTTTGGCGAGCAGATGCGCCAGATCAGCCTGAACTTTGTGCCCACGGCGATTCTGTCGCGCCAGGTGGCCGTGATCCGCGAGCAAAGCCTCATCATCAACCTGCCCGGCCAACCCAAGTCGATCGCCGAAATCCTGGAAGGCCTGCGCGACGCCGAGGGCAAGTCCGTGGTGCCCGGCATCTTTGCCGCCGTGCCCTACTGCATCGACCTGATCGGTGGGCCGTATCTGGAAGCCGATGAAACGGTGTGCAAGGCCTGGCGCCCCAAAACCGCGATCCGGACTTTTCCTGATTGGTAACAACTCACCCCCATGAGAAGGATGAGCGGAAATCCAAAGCAATGCAAGAACTACCCGTAATGGTCGGAGCGAAAGGATTCGAACCTTCGACCCTCTGGTCCCAAACCAGATGCGCTACCAGGCTGCGCTACGCTCCGACCCGCGTATTGTAATCGCTGTAGCCGCCGTTTTTGAACGACACCCCTGTGCAAAAACCTTCTATCACCGTTAAATGACAAACCACCCTGCACCCTTGCCCTGGCTGGCCAGCGGCGAGCCCTTTCCGCCCGTGAACATGGCATGGGGTGTCGACACGATGGCACCTGGTTTGTTGTGTGCCGGGGCCGATTTGTCGGTCAGCACACTCCAGACAGCCTACCAAAACGGCATCTTTCCATGGTTCAGCACCGGTCAACCCATTTTGTGGTGGAGTCCGGCGCCGCGCATGGTGCTTGAAGTCGACAAATTTCGGCTGCAGCCTTCATTGAAAAAAACCTTGAAAAAATTTGCCGGTGATCCAGACTGCGAGATCCGCATTGACAGCGCCTTTGCACAGGTCATTCAAGCCTGCGCGTCCAGCCCCAGACAAGGTGCGCAGGGCACCTGGATCGTGCCCGCCATGATCCACGCCTATACCGACCTGCACCATGCGGGTTGGGCCCACAGCGTCGAAACCTGGGTCAAAGGTGAACTGGTCGGTGGCCTGTATTGCGTTGCCATGGGACAGGCGGTGTTTGGCGAGTCGATGTTTTACCGCCAGCCCGATGCGTCCAAAATTGCCCTGGCGGCCCTGGTCAGCCTGTGCCGTCATCATCAGATCAGCCAAATCGATTGCCAGCAAAACACGACGCATCTCAAATCCTTGGGAGCGCACGAAATACCCAGGACAGAATTTACCAGGCGGGTTAATGCCTTGTCCAGGCGCCCCACCATGGACTGGCATTTCAAGCCCCTATACTGGCAGGAATTCCTTGCATTCAAAACGGCCCCAGCGTGAATCAATCCCAGGAAACAGCGCTCAAAACGCTTCGGTTCTATGCCACTGCAAACTACCCTTGCAGTTATCTGGACGGACAGCTTGCGCGCTCCCAAGTGGCCACGCCCACGCATCTGATTGACACCGCTGCCTATTCGGTGTTGATGCGTCATGGCTTCCGACGCAGCGGCCTGTTTTATTACCGTCCACATTGTGATCAATGCCAGGCTTGTCTGCCGCTGCGATTACCCGTGGCCGACTTCCAGGCGGACCGCAGTCAGAGGCGCGCCTGGGAACGGCATCTGCAGTTGATCGCCACCATCGGCACGCCTTTCTATTCGCCTGAGCACTTTGCCCTTTACCAGCGCTACCAGCAGGCACGCCACCCGGGGGGCGGCATGGATTCCGATGACATGGCGCAGTACCAGGACTTTATGATTGAAAGCCACGCCGATACCTTGCTTGTCGAATTCCGTGAGCCATCGTCAGGCGATGGGCCGGGTGTTCTCAAAATGGTGTCCATCATTGACCAGCTCGACGACGGCCTGTCTGCGGTTTACACCTTTTATGAGCCCGAGCCGCGCCAGTCCTATGGCACTTACAACGTGCTTTGGCAGATCAGGCAAGCCCGGACCCGGGGTGCGAGCCACCTCTACCTGGGCTATTGGGTGGCACAAAGTCAGAAGATGTCCTACAAAAGTCGTTTCAAGCCGTTTCAGCTGTTTATCAACGGGCAATGGCATGCGTTCCGTGACACGGCCAGCCTCAACAAGCTGCTGTCTGAAAATTTCACAAGATAAAATGAAAGATCACTTCAGGCCATTGCATGCGAAAAACTGATTCACCCCTGCCATCCACCCCAACCATCCAGGTCATCGAGCGCATGATGACCCTGATGGATGTGCTGGCCTCCCAGGAAGAAGCCATTTCGCTCAAGGAAATCAGCGCCAAGACCGGACTGCACCCGTCCACCGCGCATCGCATCCTGAATGACCTGGTGCTGGGCCGCTTTGTCGATCATCCCCAGGCCGGCAGTTACCGCCTGGGCATGCGCCTGCTGGAGTTGGGCAATCTCGTCAAGAACCGGCTGAATGTGCGTGATGCCGCGCTGGAGCCCATGCGTGAATTGCACCGGTTGATACAACAACCCGTCAACCTGAGCATCCGCCAGGGAGATGAAATCATTTATGTTGAAAGAGCCTACAGCGAGCGCTCGGGCATGCAGGTGATTCGGGCCATTGGCGGCCGCGCGCCCTTGCATCTGACCTCAGTGGGCAAATTGTTCCTGGCGGCCGATGATCCGCAAAAAGTCCGGGCCTATGCGCTACGCACCGGCCTCAGCGGGCACACCCGCAACAGCCTGACGCAACTGCCGGCACTTGAACGCGAACTCACCAAGGTACGCCGTGATGGCTTTGCCAGTGACAATGAAGAACTGGAACTGGGCGTGCGCTGCATGGCTGCAGGGATTCTGGATGACCAGGGTAAATTGGTAGCGGGTTTGTCAATCTCCGCACCTGCTGGCCGCTTGGACGAGTCCTGGTTACCCAAACTAAAAGCCACGGCCGGTGAAATCTCGTTCAACCTGGGCCACAGGCCCAACAGCGCGGCCTGATCACCCGCCAGCCAATTCAGCCTCTGACTTGAACACAGCAGCATGGGCGGCCGACTCGACCCAATGGCGTACACGCTCGGCGTCGCCAAATCGGCTCAGATTGCCAGCCGAATCCAGAAAGATCATGATCAACTGCCGACCCGCCACCTTGGTCTGCATCACCAGGCAGCGCCCGGCCTCCGAGATGTAACCGGTTTTTTGCAAACCAATGTCCCAGCTCGGGTTTTTTACCAGGCGATTGGTGTTGTTGTATTGCAGCACCCGATTGCCCACCGACACCTGGTAACCCATCGATGTGGTCAGCTCACGCAACAGCGGCTGCTGGTGAGCCACGTCCACCAATTTGGCCAGATCACGCGCACTGGACAGATTGCTGCTGGACAAGCCGGTAGGCTCCACATAGCGGGTATCTTTCATGCCCAGCATCTGGGCTTTGCTGTTCATCAGTTGGGTGAAAACAGCCAGTCCGCCTGGATAGGTGCGCCCCAGCGCATGCGCGGCCCGGTTTTCGCTGGACATCAGCGCCAAATGCAACAACTCGCCGCGGGTGAGCTCAGCGCCCACGCGCAGGCGGGAACTGCTGCCTTTCTCGGTATCCACATCCTGTTGGGTGATGGTGATTTTTTCATCCATCGGCAAATTGGCCTCACTCACGATCAAACCGGTCATCAATTTGGTGAGTGAAGCGATGGGCAGAACCGCCTGGTCATTTTTGCTGACCAGGACTTCATGGGTATCCTGGTCGATCACAAACGCCACGCTCGATTTGAGATTGAGGTCGTCAGCAGCCTGATGCAGGCCGGCCATTTGACCCACCGATGGTCTGGCCACCCGGGCTTGCCTGACAGGAGCCGCTTTGCGCTTGACAACAGCAAACTTTTTTGTCACGCGGCGCTTTGCCACGAACTGGGCTTTTTTATGCTTGCTGACCTGCACCTTTTTTTGTTTGCTGACCTGCGTTTTCGCCGGAGCAGCATGCAACACGGGGGTCCAGCCAAACCAGCTCAGCAAACCCAGAAGACAAATCAAACCACGAACTTTTCTGCCAAAAAAGCGGTTTGGATCGGTGGTCATGAACGTCTCTCCTTAAAGCCAAATAGCGAGGACACAGTTTAACCAAAAAATTCTATCTGTAGCAAGTACTTACAAAACTTTGTTAAACCTCTTTGCGTCCATCAGACCTGGGCCGATACGCGTTCGGCCTGACTCTGGAGTTTGTTCAGCGCGCTCAGGTAGGCTTTGGCCGACGCCACCACAATGTCCGGGTCGGCGCCCACGCCATTGACGATGCGACCACTGCTTTGCAGGCGCACGGTCACCTCACCCTGACTTTCTGTCGAGCCGCTGATGGCGTTGACCGAATACAGCACCATCTCGGCACCACTCTTGACGTTTGATTCAATCGCCTTGAGCGAGGCGTCCACCGGCCCGTTGCCGTTGGCGGTGCCGGTCACTTCCTGGCCGCCAATGGTCATGACCACCGTGGCTTGCGGGACTTCGCCGGTTTCGCTGTGCTGCGACAAAGAGACAAAACCATACTGGTCGTGGCTTTGGGCCACGTTTTCCTCGCTCACCAGCGCCAGAATGTCTTCGTCAAAAATTTCGCTCTTGCGATCGGCAAGCTCCTTGAATTTGGCGAAGGCCAGGTTCACTTCGGCCTCGCTGTCCATTTGCACACCCAGCTCGGTCAGGCGTTGCTTGAACGCATTGCGCCCGCTCAGCTTGCCCAGCACGATCTTGTTGGCGGTCCAGCCCACGTCTTCAGCGCGCATGATCTCGTAGGTATCGCGCGCTTTCATCATGCCGTCCTGGTGAATGCCTGAAGCATGGGCAAAGGCGTTGGCGCCCACGATGGCCTTGTTGGGCTGCACCACAAAACCCGTGGTCTGGCTCACCATGCGGCTGGCCGCGAGAATCTGGGTCGTGTCCACACCCACATCCAGATCAAAGTAATCACGCCGGGTGCGCAAAGCCATCACCACTTCTTCCAGACTGCAATTGCCCGCACGCTCGCCCAGGCCGTTGATGGTGCATTCCACCTGGCGTGCGCCGCCGATCATGACACCGGCAAGCGAGTTGGCCACCGCCATGCCCAGGTCATTGTGGCAATGCACCGACCAGATCACCTTGTCAGAATTTGGCACACGCTCGCGCAGGCGCTTGATGAAGTTGCCGTACAGTTCCGGAATGGCATAACCCACGGTATCCGGCACGTTGACGGTGGTCGCGCCTTCCTTGATCACGGCTTCAATCACCCGGCACAAAAAGTCTTCTTCGCTGCGGTAAGCGTCTTCGGCGCTGAATTCAATGTCAGCCACCCGGTTGCGGGCGAAACGCACCGCCAGTTTGGCCTGTTCCAGCACCTGCTCGGGCGTCATGCGGAGTTTCTTTTCCATGTGCACCGGCGAGGTCGCAATGAAGGTGTGGATCCGCGCCCGGTTGGCGCCCTGTACCGCATCGGCGGCCAGCGTGATGTCACGGTCGTTGGCGCGCGACAAGGAGCACACGGTGGAATCCTTGATGGCATGGGCAATCGCCTGGATGGCTTCAAAATCGCCATTGGAACTGGCCGCAAAACCGGCTTCGATGACATCGACTTTCAGACGCTCCAGTTGACGGGCAATGCGCAATTTTTCATCGCGGGTCATGGAGGCACCGGGCGATTGCTCGCCGTCACGCAAGGTGGTGTCAAAAATTACCAATTTGTCTGACATGTCATTTCTCCTGGGATGTTTATAAAGGCGATCAAGAAGTTCTGGGCAACAAAAAAGCCCGTCGCGGTTGCTGACGGGCTTTTGGGGTTGATGCAATCACGCGCTAACCACTCCGCCCGCCGGACGTCAGGATTAGCAATAGTGAGAAAGTATGCATGGACTCAATATAACACAGCCTGGCATCATCTATGCAGGCCGCGTTCTTCGGGTTCGTCGGTGGAGGTGCTGATCACGCTGGTGGGAATACCCTTGGTCCTGCGCCAGAAGTAGATCGCATAGCCGCTCAAGCCATACAGCACAAACAAACCAAACATCACGATCGGCGGGTCAATGTTGATGACGGCAATGCCAATGGCCATCAGCACAATGACCGCAAAAGGCACACTGCGCTTCATCTGGATGTCCTTGAAACTGTAAAACGGCACATTGGTCACCATGGTCAGCCCGGCATACAGGCACACGGCAAACATGGGCCAGGCCCATTGCGGACCAGCACTGCCCAAATCGGTCATGACCCAGATAAAACCGGCTACCAGCGCTGCGGCGGCGGGCGACGGCAAGCCCTGAAAATAGCGTTTGTCGACCACCGTCGTGTTGACGTTGAAGCGCGCCAGCCGCAAGGCCGCGCAGGCGCAATAGACAAACGCAGCGATCCAGCCCCAGCGCCCCAGACCCTTGAGCGCCCACACATAAGCGATCAACGCGGGCGCCGCACCAAAGGACACCATGTCGGAGAGCGAGTCCATCTGCTCGCCAAAAGCGCTCTGGGTGTTGGTCATGCGCGCCACCCGACCGTCCAGACTGTCGAGCACCATGGCACAAAAAATACCGGCCGCAGCCAAGTCAAAACGGCCATTGATCGCCATCACAATGGCGAAAAAACCGCCAAAAAGTGCTGCCAGCGTGAACAGGTTGGGCAGAATGTAAATGCCTTTGCGACGCTTCTTCGGCAGCACCCCGTCAGCGTGGTCCGTATTGTGTATGTTCACTTCGTCCATTCATGTTGTCCAGAGAGCGCCCATAATAACAAAGGCTACCGAAGTAGCCTTTGTTTAAAAAAAACACGCAGCGCTTAATTGCGCGTCTGGTCCACCAACTTGTTTTTGGCAATCCAGGGCATCATGGCGCGCAGTTGCGCACCCACCACCTCGATCTGGTGATCGGCGGTATTGCGGCGACGTGCCGTCATGCTCGGATAGTTGGTGCGGCCTTCCAGAATGAACATCTTGGCGTAGTCACCGTTCTGGATGCGCTTCAAGGCGTTGCGCATGGCTTCGCGGCTCTGGGCGTTGATGACTTCCGGGCCCGTCACGTACTCGCCGTACTCGGCGTTGTTGGAGATCGAGTAGTTCATGTTGGCGATGCCGCCTTCATAGATCAGGTCGACGATCAGCTTGAGTTCGTGCAGGCACTCGAAGTAGGCCATCTCGGGCGCGTAACCGGCTTCGACCAAAGTTTCGTAACCCATCTTGATCAGCTCGACGGCACCGCCGCACAGCACGGCCTGCTCGCCAAACAGATCGGTCTCGGTTTCTTCCTTGAAGTTGGTCTCGATGATGCCGGCCTTGCCGCCGCCATTGGCCATGGCGTAGCTCAATGCCAAGTCACGCGCCTTGCCCGTCTTGTCCTGGTGCACGGCCACCAGGTGGGGCACGCCGCCGCCCTGGGTGTAGGTGTTGCGCACGGTGTGGCCAGGGGCCTTGGGGGCCACCATCCAGACGTCCAGATCAGCGCGCGGCACGACCTGGTTGTAGTGCACGTTGAAGCCGTGGGCAAACACCAGCGAGGCACCCTGTTTGATATTGGGTGCCACGTTGTTGGTGTAGACCTCGGCGATTTGCTCGTCGGGCAACAAGATCATGACCACGTCGGCGATCTTGACGGCGTCATTGACCTCCATCACATTGAGACCGGCCTTGCCAACCTTGTCCCAGGATGCGCCGCCTTTGCGCAGACCCACCACCACCTTGACACCGCTGTCGTTCAGGTTCTGGGCATGGGCATGACCCTGGCTGCCGTAACCAATGATGGCCACCATCTTGCCCTTGATCAGGCTCAAATCACAATCTTTGTCGTAAAAAACTTTCATCGCTCGCTCCGTTGTAAAAACTAATAACCTTGCGGGACAGACCAAGATTTGCGCAGCAAATTTGCTCTGTCCTCAACTGACTAAAACTTGCGGGACAGACCAAGATTTGCGCAGCAAATTTGCTCTGTCCTCAACTGACTAAAACTTGCGGGACAGCTCTTCAGCTCTGTCCCCAACTGACTAAACCCGCAAAATCCGCTCACCACGACCAATGCCACTGGAACCGGTACGCACCGTTTCCAGAATGGCGCCACGCTCGATGGCGTTCAGAAACGCATCGTTCTTGGTCTGGTCACCCGTCAATTCGATGGTGTAGCTTTTCTCGGTCACATCGATGATGCGACCCCTGAAAATGTCCGCCATGCGTTTCATTTCATCGCGCTCCTTGCCCACGGCGCGCACCTTGACCATCATGAGTTCGCGTTCGGTATACGAACCCTCGGTCAGGTCGACCACCTTGACCACTTCGATCAGACGGTTCAGGTGCTTGGTGATCTGCTCGATCACCTCGTCCGAACCCGTGGTCTGGATCGTCATGCGCGACAAACTGGGGTCTTCGGTGGGTGCCACCGTGAGCGACTCGATGTTGTAGCCACGCGCCGAGAACAGGCCCACCACACGGGACAGGGCACCGGCTTCGTTTTCCAGCAATACTGCAATGATGTGTTTCATGATCAGAGGTCCTCCGCGCTCAGCAGCATTTCGGTGATGCCCTTGCCGGCCTGCACCATCGGGAATACGTTTTCAGTGGGGTCGGTGCGGAAATCCATGAACACCGTGCGGTCCTTGAGCTTGCGCGCTTCGCGCAGCGCAGGCTCCACGTCAGAGGCCCGCTCGATCAGCATGCCGACGTGGCCGTAGGCCTCGGCCAGCTTGACAAAGTTGGGCAAGGCGTCCATGTAGCTGTGGCTGTAGCGGCCTTCGTATTCCACCTCTTGCCACTGGCGCACCATGCCCAGGTAGCGGTTGTTGAGCGCCACGATCTTGATGGGCGTGTTGTATTGCAGGCAGGTGGACAGCTCCTGGATGCACATCTGTACCGAGCCCTCGCCGGTCACGCAATAGACCTCGCTCTCGGGCTTGGCCAGTTTGATGCCCATGGCGTAGGGGATGCCCACGCCCATGGTGCCCAGACCACCGGAGTTGATCCAGCGCCGGGGCTGGTCAAAGCGGTAGTACTGCGCGGCCCACATCTGGTGCTGGCCGACGTCCGAGGTGATGTAGGTGTCGGCGTCCTTGGTCATGCTCCAGAGCGTTTCCACCACGTACTGGGGTTTGATGATGTCGTTTTGACCCGGGTCGTACTTGAGGCAGTCACGCTTGCGCCAGCCCTCGATGGTGTCCCACCAGGCGCCCAGGGCATTGGCATCGGGCGTGACCGAGCCTTCCTTGATCATGGCGATCATCTCGGTCAGCACGTCCTTGACGTCACCGACGATCGGGATGTCGACCCGGACACGCTTGGAAATGCTCGACGGGTCGATGTCGATGTGGATGATCTTGCGCTCGTTTTGCGCAAAGTGCTTGGGGTTGCCAATCACGCGGTCGTCAAACCGGGCCCCCACAGCCAGCAGCACATCGCAGTTTTGCATGGCATTGTTGGCTTCCACCGTGCCGTGCATGCCCAGCATGCCCAGAAATTTGCGGTCGCTGGCGGGGTAAGCGCCCAGGCCCATCAAGGTGTTGGTGCAGGGGTAGCCCAGCATGTCGACCAACTGGCGCAATTCAGTCGAGGCATTGCTCAGCAGCACGCCGCCGCCGGTGTAGATATAGGGCCGCTTGGCGGCCAGCAACAACTGCAGCGCCTTGCGGATCTGGCCGCCGTGGCCTTTGCGCACCGGGTTGTAGGATCGCATTTCAACCGTCTGCGGGTAGCCGTGGTAGGGCACCTTTTTGAACGACACGTCTTTCGGGATGTCCACCACCACCGGACCGGGGCGGCCGCTGCGGGCAATGTGGAAGGCCTTCTTCATGGTCTCGGCCAGGTCGCGCGCGTCCTTGACCAGAAAGTTGTGCTTGACGATGGGGCGGGTGATGCCCACGGTGTCGCATTCCTGGAAGGCATCCATGCCAATGGCGTGGGTCGGCACCTGGCCACTCACAATGACCATCGGGATGCTGTCCATGTAGGCCGTGGCGATACCGGTCACAGCATTGGTCACGCCGGGGCCGGAGGTGACCAGCGCCACGCCCACGTCACCGGTGGCGCGGGCATAGCCGTCTGCCGCATGGACGGCCGCCTGCTCGTGGCGCACCAGCACGTGCTGAATGGTGTCCTGCTTGAACAATGCGTCGTAGATGTGCAACACGGCACCACCGGGGTAACCCCAGATGTACTTGACGCCCTCGGCCTGCAAGGCCTTGACAAGAATCTCTGCCCCTCTGAGCTCGTGCTCAGCGCCGACCGGCTTGGCTTTGGCAGAAGGATGCGGATTTGAAGAGCTTGACGCCGAAGCGACTTCGGCTTTTGCGATTTCCATGATGAACCTTTGTGAATTTCTCTAACGAAATACCTTGGGTGCTTCTTTGCAAACACTTGTGGTGTTGCATCGAAACTTAAGGCCAAAACCATGGACGCATTGATTTTTGCGCCGGACCTTGACCCGTTTGCTTTAATTGGCAAGGCGCATTATCGCACTTGTCAACACGTGCTTAAGGTCTGGGGCCAGGCAATGCAATAATTCGACACTTTTCTGGTGGTGCACAGGTTTTGTCCCAGTGCGCAATGTACCAAAAAAATTGCCATCAACCGCCATCAAAGTCCCTGCGCCATGTCCCTGCCTCCTACCACTCCCAGCCTGCTCAGGCGCATGGCCTGCTGGCTCTATGAAGGCATGCTGTTGTTTGGCGTGGTCTTCATTGCCGGCTACCTGTTTGGCACCCTGAGCCAGACCAAAAATGCCATGGACAACCGCCATGCCCTGCAGGCATTTTTGTTCGTCATCTTTGGCATTTACTTTGTCTGGCTCTGGTCCAAAGGCCAGACCCTGGCCATGAAAACCTGGCACATCCGGGTGCTGGACCAGTCCGGTCAGCCCCTGAGCCAAAGCCGAGCCCTGCTGCGCTACCTGTGGAGCTGGCTATGGGTGCTGCCGCCACTGGTGCTGTCCTGGGGGTTGAACCTCAAGGGCGGGGAATCCATCGTCATCTTTATCGGCTGGGTCGCCATCTGGGCCATCCTGAGCCGCTTTCACCCGCGGCATCAGTTCTGGCATGACGCTCTGGCCGGCAC
>LNAP01005686.1_pt1 | contig 11001 bp, 5 predicted proteins | sample 602601 | NCBI WGS metagenome assembly LNAP01 (sample SAMN02440304, study PRJNA202911) | soil metagenome | biome: Subtropical and temperate rainforests or woodlands; isolation source: soil samples (1 kg each in a 20% v/v slurry with milli Q water) were... ...
CGAACAGGCCGGGCTCCGCCTCGGGCAGCGTTCCGAGAGAGACACGATCCGCGCGGCGCAGCACCTCAACCGACTGCGCGCCCGGCAGGTAGGCACGGACGGCGCGGCCGTCGGGGCCGTCATGCGGCCCCAGCACGCGGAAGGAATCGCGATGACGCGCCGTCATCAGCGCCTCGACCTCGCCGCGGTCGAGCTGCGGTCTGGTCATTTCGTTCACACCTCGCTCCGTGCGGTCTTGAGAAGGCGCTTGGCGATGCGCGCGAGCCCGCTCACCGGGACGACAAGCCAGTTCGGCCGGTTGGCCGCCTCGTAGCCGACTTCGTAAGCCGCCTTCTCGAGCAGGAAGAAATCGAGCAGCGACGGGCCGCCCATGGAAGGCAGGCCGGTCACCGCCTCGCGATAGGCTCCGAGGAAAGACTTCTCCGCCCCTTCGCGCAATCGCGTCATCAGCCGCTGGCGCCGTCCCGGCGAGAGGCGGCTGGCGACCACGTTCTTCGGATCGAGCGTCGTCGCGGCGGCATAGTCGATCGAGCGCAACAGCCCCGCGACATCACGCAGGGGGCTGGCCTTGCGCCGGCGCTCCTCGACGGGGCGTGCCGGCTCGCCTTCGAAGTCGATGATGTAGGCATCGGCGCTGGCAACCAGCACCTGGCCGAGATGGAAATCGCCGTGGATGCGCGTCATCAGGCCGCCCTCGCCCTGCCGGCCAAGCTGCCGTAGCGCCCCGTTCAGCGCCTCGCGGTTGGCCAGCAGCGTCTTGGCCTCGGCCTCGATGGTCTCGTTATCCCAGCTCCCGCGCGCGGCGATGGTATCGAATGCCCGCGCGAGCAGCCCGCTCGCCCGTTCGATCCAGGCATCGACGTCCCCGGCGGTGGCGCGTTGCGGCGAAAAGTCCGGATCGTCCGTAGGCCGCGCCAGCACGACATGCATGTTGCCGAGCTGCCGGCCGATCGTGGCGGCGAGCGCATGATAGTCGCGGATGTCGTCACCGCGGGCTTCCGCCGAGGCCTCGCGGCTCGCCGTGGCGTCGAAAGCGCGGTTGGCCTGGTTGAGGGCCCAGGTCCAGGCATCGCCCTGGTTACGCACGAAAGCCTGCGCCACGGCCAGCACATGGCGCTCGCCGTCGCGGTCGATGCGGCTCACCTCGCCCAGCATCGCCGGCGCGTTGGCGAAGCCATGGGACGTCAGATAGCGGCTCATCTCGGCCTCGGGATGCTGGCCGGTCGAGATCGAGCGGAAGATCTTCAGCATCACGGCATCGTCGACGGTCAGCGAGCTGTTCGATTGCTCGGCGGTCAGCCACATGACCTGCGCGTCGGCCGGGCGACGCAGCACTTCGACCTTGTCCGGCATGGGCTCGAAGACGATCTGGCCCTCCGGCGTATCGATGCGCTCGCCATTGGCCAGCGCCTCCAGCATGCGGCGGGCGAAGATGGCGAGAGAAAAGGCGTCGGTCAGCAGCCCAACGCGTCGCCCGCGACGGACACGGGCCAGGGCAAGCTGCGAAGGCAGCGCGGACGAAGGCTCATCCTCCCAGCACATCGACAAGGGCAGCTGCCAGCGCGTGGTCCCGTTGGCGGTCTTGACCTCGATCTCCGACAACAGCAGGTCGCGATCGCCACCGAGCTGGGCCAGATAGGCGATGTGGGTGCCTTGCAGCGTCTGGTCCTTGGCGCCGAACCAGCGGCGCTTCTGAAGGTAGGACGGCAGGGTCTCGCGTTCCAATATCGGCGCGGAGGCTTCCAGGGCCTGGTCGAGCCGGTTGCGCAATACGACGGTGACATAGTCGGGCAGCGGCTCCGGCGCCGGCGTGTGCCAGGACGGAGCGTCGGTCTCCGTCGTCAGGATGAACCAGTAGAAGCCGTAGGGCGCCAGGGTCAGCAGATAGGTGAGCTGGCCGATCGGCGGGAACAGCGAGCCGCCGTTCAGCTCGACGGGAACGCGGCCGTTGAATTCCGAGAGGTCGAGTTCGACCGCCTGCGGCGTGCGCGAGACGTTGGCCACGCACAGGATGACCTCGCCGTCGAGTTCGCGCAGATAGGCCAGGACCTTGCGGTTCTTCGGATAGAGAAAGCGCAGGCTGCCGCGGCCGAAGGCGGCGTGCATGCGCCGGATGGCCAGGGTGCGGCGCATCCAGTGCAGCAGCGAATGGACGTCGCGCGTCTGGGCCTCGGCGTTGATGATCTCGTAGCCGTAGAGCGCGTCCATGATGGTGGGCAGCGCCAGCGCCGCTGGATCGGCGCGCGAGAAGCCGCCGTTGCGGTCGGGGGACCACTGCATGGGGGTACGCACGCCATCGCGATCGCCCAGGCGGATGTTGTCGCCCATGCCAAGCTCGTCGCCGTAGTAGATCACCGGCGCACCGGGCATCGAGAACAGCAGGCAGTTCATCAGCTCGATACGGCGGCGATCGCGCTCGAGCAGCGGCGCCAGCCGGCGGCGGATGCCGAGATTGAGCCGGGCACGGCGGTCGGTCGCGTAGGTCTGCCAGAGATAGTCGCGCTCGGAATCCGTCACCATCTCGAGCGTCAGCTCGTCGTGATTGCGCAGGAAGATCGCCCACTGGCACGACTCGGGAATCTGCGGCGTCTGGCGCATGATGTCGGTGATGGGAAAGCGATCCTCGCGGGCCAGCGCCATGTACATGCGCGGCATCAGCGGGAAGTGGAAGGCCATGTGGCATTCATCGCCGTTGCCGAAATACTCCTTGGTGTCCTCGGGCCACTGGTTGGCTTCGGCCAGCAGCATGCGGTCCGGGTAGTGAGTGTCGATCTCGGCGCGGATGCGGCGCAGCACTTCATGGGTCTCGGGCAGGTTCTCGTTGTTGGTGCCCTCGCGTTCGACCAGGTAGGGCACGGCATCGAGCCTGAGGCCATCGACGCCGAGATCGAGCCAGAAGCGCATGACGCCCAGCACCGCATCCAACACGGCCGGATTGTCGAAGTTGAGGTCGGGCTGGTGGGCGTAGAAGCGGTGCCAGTAGTAGGCGTTGGCAGCGGGATCCCAGGTCCAGTTCGACCGCTGGCTATCTACGAAGATGACGCGCGTGCCGCTGTATTTCTGGTCGCTATCCGACCAGACGTAGAAATCGCGCTCGGACGAGCCGGGTGGCGCCAGACGGGCGCGCTGGAACCAGGCATGCTGATCGGAGGTGTGGTTGATCACCAACTCGGTGATGACGCGTATGCCGCGGCGATGGGCTTCGTCGATGAACTGCTTGGCGTCGTCGAGCGTGCCGTACTCGGGATGGACGGCGGTGTATTCGGCGATGTCGTAGCCGTCATCCAGCCGCGGCGAAGGATAGAAGGGCAGCAGCCACAAGGTGTTGATGCCGAGCTCGGCGATGTAGTCGAGCTTGGAGATCAGGCCGGGGAAGTCGCCGATGCCGTCATTGTTGGAATCGAAGAATGACTTGATGTGGAGCTGGTAGATGATCGCGTCCTTGTACCAGAGCGCGTCCTGGGCAACGGGCAGCTGGGCAGCGGCCAAGGGTGCGTTCATGGCCGGCCTCCGGTAGGTGCGACACGCCAAATGGCGAATGGAAGGTCGGCCGGATCGAGGCGAACGCTCTGCGTCTTGCCCTGCCAGACGAAGCGGCTGCCGCGCATGAGATCCTCGACCTCGACGGCGCCGTTGTCGGGCAGTTTCCATTCCCACAAGGGCACTTCGAACGGTGCTTCCTGGACGTGGTGCGGATCGAAGCTGACGGCGACCAGGATCATTTCGTTCCTGTCGGGCGATGGCTTGCCGTAGACCAGGACCTGATCGTTGAAGGCGCTGTAGAAGCGCACACCGAGATGGCTGCGCAACGCCGGATAGAGGCGACGCAGGCGGTTGAGCGCGGTGATTTCGGCGACGATGTTGCCGGGCGCGTTGAAATCGCGTTGCCGGGCCTCGTACTTCTCCGAATCGAGATATTCCTCACGCCCCGGCAGGGCGGCGGCTTCACAGACCTCGAAGCCGGAATAGACGCCCCACAGGCCGGACAAGGTGGCAGCCAGGGCGGCGCGGATCAGGAAGCCGCCGCGACCCGAGCCCTGCAGGAAAAAGGGATTGATGTCGGGCGTGTTGACGAAGAAATGCGGCCGGTAATAGTCGGCGACCTCCGTGGTGGTCAGCTCGCGCATGTAGTCGGCGATCTCGCCCTTGGTGTTGCGCCAGGTGAAGTAGGTGTAGGACTGCGAGAAGCCGATCTTGGCGAGGCGATACATCATGGTGGGCCGGGTGAAGGCCTCGGCCAGGAAGATCACATCGGGATGCCGGCTGCGGACGTCGGCGATCATCCATTCCCAGAAGGGCAACGGCTTGGTGTGCGGATTGTCGACGCGGAAGATCCGCACGCCCTCGGCCGCCCAGTGCAGCACGACATCGCGCAACGCCAGCCACAGCTCGGGCATCGCGCCTTCGGCGTAGAAGTCGACATTGACGATGTCTTCGTACTTCTTGGGTGGATTCTCGGCGAAGCGGATCGAGCCGTCGGCGCGGCGGCGGAACCACTCGGGGTGCTGGCTGAGCCAGGGATGGTCGGGCGAGCACTGGATGGCGAAATCGAGCGCGATCTCGAGGCCGTGCTCGCGGGCTGCCGCTACCAGCCGGCGAAAATCCTCCGGCGTGCCCAGCGCCGCGTGGATCGCGTCGTGACCTCCGTCGGCGGCGCCGATCGCATACGGGCTGCCGGGATCGTCGGGTGCCGCCTTCAAGGCGTTGTTGCGGCCCTTGCGATTGGTCGCGCCGATCGGATGGATGGGCGGGAAATAGAGGACATCGAACCCCATGTCGCGAACCCGCGGCAGATGGGCAATGACGTCGTTGAAGGTCCCAAGCGAGCGCGGGAAGAGCTCGTACCAGCTCGCGAATTCCGCCTGCGGCCGCTCGACCTCGACGGCGATCTCGGGATGCCGGCAAGGCAGATGACGATCTTCTGTCGCGGCGACCAGATGGTGCGTTTCGGCAGCTGTCAGCAGACGGACGGCGGCCTGCCCGTCGGCACGATCCAGCTTGGCGACGAGCTCACCAAGGCCCAGCCGGCGCAGGTAGGCGGTGGCATCGGCGATGTCGACGGCGACATCGACACCGGCGCGACTCTTGACCTCGAGAGCGTGACTCAGGCTGCCGTACTCATCGCGCCAGGCTTCGATGGTGAAGAAATGCCGGCCGACACGCTGAGGCATCATGGTGCCGCGCCAGCGGTCGTTGCCGAGCGGCGTCATGGTCGAGCGCCGCCACTCCGATTTGCCGGCTTCGCGCCACAGCAGCTCCGCCGCCAGAACGTCGTGGCCGTCGGCGAAGATGTCAGCTTCCACCGTGATCGGCCGGCCGATGATGCGGCGAACCGCGAAGCCCGGCGCCTTGGGCACGACGCGATCTATGACCACCGGCGAGCGGGTTGTCGCAGCGCTGGCCGAGTGCGCTTGCTTGCTCTTTACCGGATCGACAGCGTCGAGCTCGGCCATCAGCACTTCGCCCGGCTGCAGCCGAACGGGCCCCGATCTTCCGTCGAGCAGGCGGGGGTTGCCCAGCGTGGCGCCCGCTCCCGGATCGAGCGGATCGAGGCTCACCGGCACGGCCTGGTCCCTGGCCAGATCGTTGTTGATCAGAACGACAAGTCCATGCTGCGCCTGCCGCGGATCGGCCGCGTCGAGACGGGCCAGCGCCGTCACTGCGGCCGACGATCCCGTCAGGCGGCGAACGGCTTTCGTCGCCCGCCGGTCGCAGTCGAGATCGGCTACCGCTTGTCGGATCTCGCCTTCAACGTCTGCGGCAAATCCTTCCGGCAGGAACAGGCCGTCGGTCGTGGCGACGGCGAGCCGCAATGCACGACGCCGCGCGCCGGCATCAGCCGGCAGGCTGCGCGCTTCAGCGACAACGCCGATGGCCGGCGCAATGCGGGCGAGTGCATCGAGTTCCTCGACATACCAGGCGGCACTTCCGTCCCACCACGCCGTGGATGCGAAGACGCCGTCGAGACCCGCCCCGGCGAGCTCGCCGTGCCGTGACCAGGCGAGACCAGGCGCCCACGCCCACAAGGCACAATCGACCTCGCGCCGGGTCGCTGCAACGATCTCACGCAATGCACCGCCCGGCAAAAGACCGAGCCCCAGCAGGCGGAAGGCCGATGCGCCGGCATTGGCCAATCGCACAAGGTGCGAAGCCCACCAGGATGCGATCCTGTCGGCGTCGGGTCTCACCGTGACGGCGTGTGCGATGGAACTGTCGAGGCGCGGATCGACGACATCGCTTTCATATCGGCGCTCGAACAGATCCCCGGCCTCGTGGGCACTGGCCCCGTCATATGCCAGCCGGTCGAGGACGACGTCGAGGCAAAGGCCCAGGCCACGACGTTCGCATAGCGTGGCTATCTCATGGACCGCTTGTTCGATCGAACCGCCGATCCCCAGGCCGGGGTTCGGCTTGGCCAGATCGCTGATCAACAACGGATCGTTGCGCCGCGCCAGGAAGGGACTGAGACACACATGGTCGAGACCCAGGTCGGCGGCTCGTGCCAGCCGCGGCTGCCAATCCCCGCCGCTGTGAAAGTCATCGACATGGCAAATGGCAGGCGCACGCACCTGCGCACGCCGACGCGCCTCTCCCACCCCGGCTGGTCCGGCCGTGGACTTCAAGCACCTGCCCATCCGTTAGAAACCGCTGAACCCGCCACAGGTTGCGAGGAATCATCGCGATTCAGCGATTTTACGAGACGATTCAATAACTCGCGGGCCGGTCGCCACTCCGGCTGGCCATGTGGTTGCTACCTACGCACCGTGAGGTCTATGGCCGCTGCTTCCGGATTTCCGCTCCTTGGGTTTCTCTCCCCTTTCGGCTCCCGTGCGTATAGCTGCGTGTCTGCATTCCACGCCGCCGCGAGTGTCGAATATGTTACATGCTGCCGGCGGCTTGCCTACGTGGAAATCCGCGGTTTCAGAGGAAGGTAACGCGCGCCTCACGCCCCAGCATCTCGGGGAAGGTGACGCCGTCGTCGGCCTGGATCTCGACCTCGATCTGGCGGACGTTGGCCACGCCGAGATCGGCCTCGCTGCGCTTCTCGCGCTTCACGCTCATGGGGTCGATGGCGATCTTGCCCCTGTACACCGTGGGGCTGCCACGGAAAGTAACCTCGACTGGTGAACCCACCTTCAGGCGGGGCAGATGCAGCTCGTCGACCGTTGCGAAGACCCGCAGCTGCTTCATGTCGACGACCTTGGCGATACCGAGGCCCGATGCCATCTCGCCCTGGCGCGAATTGATCTGGGTCACGACGCCGTCGATCGGCGAGCGGACGAGGGACTCCTCGACAAGGCGCAACGCCTGTTCGACACCCGCCTTGAGCCTGATGATATCAATGGCATTCTGGTCAAGGTCGATGGCCAGCCGCCGCTTGCTGAGCTCGAGGCTGGCCCGCTGGTTCTTGAGGCTCTGCTCGGCCAACCAGATTTCCAGTTCCTTTTCCTCCGGCGGCTTGCCGGAGCGGCTGCGCAACTTGGTCGACAGCCGGTCGCTTTCGATCGCCGACTTAAGGGCATCTTCCTGGAGCTGGATGTCGACGACGCGCGTTCCTTTCAGGATGGTCTCGCGCATCCGCTCCGTCTTCAGGAGGTTGTTCTCGGCGATCTTCAAGTTGACCTCGGCCGCGGGATAATTGCCCATCACGGCGATGATCTCGTCGCGCTTGACGGTCTGGCCTTCCTTGATGCGCAGTTCCTTCAGCACCGCACCGCCATTCGGATCGTTGGCGATCATCACCGTGCCGGCCGGAGCTTCGGTATAGCCGCGCGCGATCAGTGGCCCGCTGGTCTGCAGCGCGGACGTCGTGCCATTGGCGGCCTGCTGGCTGCGGGCAATCCATGCCGCGACCACGGCGACGGCCACCACCGCGACCGTCCCGCTCATGATCCGTTTCATCGTTCCGCTCGTTGCCACTACCCGCTGCCTGTCTCGACCCCTTTGCAGGGGGAACATTTGCGCAAAAAATGATTATCTTTCAATGGGGTCAACGCCCAATAGCCGCCAATATGATGGTCTATTGTGGCCAAATTCGACGGATCTGGTCCTCATTGACCTCGTCCCCTCGTCACCGCCCATGCGCCGCGAGCCTATGACGCAGGCACGATGCTCCTATTTGGTCGCCTTGTCGAAGGCGAGGCCGAAACCAAGCAGCGGCACGTCGATGTTGATCGTGCGCTTGTTGGTGTCCTGGAGCGCGATCTTGAGCGTCGTGCCGTTCCGCAGCGACGCCAGCAAAGGGTCCTTCAGGGGCACGTTGACGATGCAGCCGGCGTTGGTGCAGGTCTGTACCGGCAGGCGTTCCACGGCGCCGTTGTCGACCTTGAGCTGGACCGGCTCGGTCAGGCTGATGCCGAGCGGAAGCTGGATCGTGAGGGCTGGCGCCTTGGTGTCGGAGGCAATGCGCGCGGTGAGCTGCGCCACGAGCTGCTTGTCCTCGCGATTGACCATCTGCTGAATGGCGCGGCAATCCAGGATCTTGCCGTCGCTGGTGCATTCGACCCGCCAGCCGGCGACGGTGTCCTGGGCGGACGATGGCGCTGCAGCGCCAAACCCGGAGACGAGCGATATGACGATCGCCAGAACGCGACGGCGGCTACCTGATCTCATGCCTGAGGCTCCCTTGGACGCGATAATCGCCAAGTCCTGTCCGGATGCAAGAGGGCGGCGCTACATCTTCAGCAGCCACGCCTCGACATTGCCCTTGCCCTTGACCTCGATCTCGCCGCGCGCCTCGAACACGAATTCGTCCTTGAGCTTCTCGTAGACCGGGCGCGTCACCTGGATCATGTCGGGCAGGCCGCCTGATTCCATGCGGCTGGCCAGGTTCACCGTGTCACCCCACAGGTCGTAGATGTACTTGCTCTTGCCGATGACGCCGGCCACCACCGGTCCGCTGTTGATGCCGACCCGGAGCTTCATCGAGACCCTGTGTTCCATGGCATGCTCGCGGGTGATGTGGACCATGCGGATGGCCATGCGCACCATGCGCGCGGCATGGTCGGGCACATGCACCGGCAGGCCGCACACGGCCATGTAGGCGTCGCCCACCGTCTTGATCTTCTCAATGCCGAGCTCGCGGGCGGCCTCGTCGAAGCGGCTGAACAGGCCGTTCAGCAGAGTGACGACCTCGGCCGGCGGCATGTCCGACGACATCTGGGTGAAGCCGACGATGTCGGCGAAGGCCACGGTGACCTCGGCGAAGCCGTCGGCGATGCCTTTCTCCCCGCCGCGCAGGCGGTTGGCGATCGGCGCCGGCAGGACGTTCAGCAGCAACTCCTCGTTCTCGCGGTTCTTGCCCTCGATCACCACGTTCTTCTCGTTGATCTCGTCGACCATGCCGTTGAAGGCCAGGCAGAGCTGGCCGATCTCGTCACGCGTGCGCACAGTGACATGCGCGTTGTGGTCGCCGGCGGCGAAGCGGCGGACGCCCGCGGTGAGCTCGCGCAAGGGGCCGAGCAGCGAGCGCGACAGCCAGGCGCCGGTGAGGATCACCACCAGCAGTGCCACCACGCCCACGATGATGAGGTCGCGCTCCAGCCGCTTGACCGGCGCGAAGGCCTCCGAGGAATCGATCTTGGCGATCAGCGCCCACTTGACGCCCGAGACCCGCACCGGCCCCCACGAGGCGAGCGTCGGAATGCCGCGATAACCCAGAATCTCGCCGATGCCCTCGACGCCGCCCAAGGCGGCGCGGCTCGCCTTGGTGTCGACGTGCTGCTGCAGCACCGGCGTGCCGTAGCGGTGGATGTCCTCGATGTCCTTCTCGGGCGTCGTGCCGCCCTTGAGCTCGGCGAAGTAGACATCGCGGTTCTCGAAGAAGCTACGGGGTGAGGAGCGGATCAGGAAGTCCGGGCCGACCAGGTAGGCCTCTCCCGTGGCGCCCAGGCCTTCATGCCGCCAGCGCCGGTTGCTGGTGACGATTTTGTCGAGCTCATCGATCGAGAGCTGCGCTACCAGCACGCCGATGACGGCGCCCTGGTCGATCACCGGTGCGGCCATGAAGGCTTGTGGCTCGCCGTCGGCCGGCAGGTAATCGGCGAAATCCTCGAGGCAGGTCGCGGACGGATTCGGTGCCTCGCCGCAGCGGGCAGCGCCAGCGGCGAGGTTGGAGGTGCGGTACGGTCCGGCGCGCAACGAGGTGCCGAACTCGGGTTCCTTCTCCACCGAGTAGATGACGCGGCTGGAGCGATGGTCGACCAGCAGGAGGTCGGCGAAGCTCAGAGTCGAGGCCGCCGTGCGCATCAGCGGATGGTAGATCGCGTGCAGCTTGTTGTAGGCGCTGGCGGCGGCGGGCTCATCGACCAGCTTGCGCCGGTCCTTGGGATAGGGATTGTCGACGATGTACCAGTCCTGCAGGAAGTATGGTGCCGATCCGACCGGCAGGAAGTCGTCGATCGGCGTCTTTTCGCCGAGCAGCCGGCGCACCATGGGCATGTAGTCGGCCTCGTACCAGCCGACGACGCGCTTGCGAACATCGTCGGGCACCGGCCTCGCATCGAGCTCGTCGACGGCCTCGCGGAAGCCGCGCATGGCGTCGACCACCATCTTGGAAGCCGCGAGCAGGCGCATCTCGGCGCGGATGCTGCGGAAGTAGGTCTCGACCTGGTGCGACTTGGTCTCGCGCGTCGCGGTCAGCTGGTTGAAGATCGCCTGCTCGAGCGCGTCGCGGGCGCGGACATAACCCAGCACGCCGGTGATCAGGACGGCAACTGTGCCCAGCAGGATCAGAATGGCGAACAGCTTGGCGGCCAGCCCGAAACGGGTCGGGCGGGCGGTGTCGGGGCTTTCAGCGGCGGACATGCCGCCGGATCATCCCTTCTTGGGCGTGTAGGCGCCACCTGACGAGGCCGCCCGCACCTCGGCGGCCGTGCGCGCCTTGCGCAGCAGTTTCTGGATCACGTCGTTGTGCGTCTGCGGCCAGTACCACTGCCGCCGCAGCTGCCAGCCGTCGATGATGTCGCCGACCAGGAAGAGCGTCTCGCACTCGGTGTGCTT
>LNAP01005689.1_pt1 | contig 10996 bp, 8 predicted proteins | sample 602601 | NCBI WGS metagenome assembly LNAP01 (sample SAMN02440304, study PRJNA202911) | soil metagenome | biome: Subtropical and temperate rainforests or woodlands; isolation source: soil samples (1 kg each in a 20% v/v slurry with milli Q water) were... ...
AGCCAGAGAGCAATGGCAACGCTTTCGCGCTGCGTTGGAATCTGCTGACCTTCCAGCAGACGATATTGATCTTCCAGGCCGAACCTTTTTTGAGTTCACACGATGGCTTTGGTCTGATGCGCGGCGTAGGTAATCTATGATTTCCTGCCTCATGCAGGTCTCACTGCCTAGCGCGTATTCACCGTGTCCAATAGTTGACCGTTTGGCGTGCGTTTTCAGAGTTTCTTTATTCACAACCTAATGTGATCGCGGATGGTCGTTCATTGGCACGGAGGGGCTGTGCGATTGGAAAGTAGGCCGGGATGAAGGGAATGCTGATCAGGGATGAGGGGAGGGGCAATCCATATTCGCTGGGGCGTGGTGCTGTGTTGTGGAGCGGGTGAAGGGAACATCATCGTGTTCCTAACTCGTTGATTGATAACGAGTTTTCCGCACTCGGCGAACCGAGATGGACATAATTATGGACTGAAAAACCACGCTTGGTCAACGCGCGCTCCGAGCAAGTCCAGCGCGAGCCATGGACAGCCAGCAGTAGCCAATGTACCCGAGCGCTCAACGTCACGAGGCCGGTTCATCTCCCTTTGGCAGGAACTCCTTGCGGGCGCGCTGCAGAAACCGCTTCATGGGCTCAGAGGGTTCGGCGCCGCGGCGCAGCAGGTAGGTGGACAGCATGGGCGGCGTGCCGGCCAAGGGGCGAACGGTTATGTCGGGGCGGTTCAGGGTCTGCACCTGCGAGGCAATGGCGAAACCTAGGCCATAACCGGCACCGACCAGAGTCAGCATCACGCCTAGGCTCGTCACCTGATCTACCAGCTTGAGCGGCTTGGACGCACCTTGAAGCACCGCCTGGATCTGGTGGTGGCAGCCCGATCCCGCGTCCGGATGGCACAGTACCAACGGAAACTTCAAGGCTTCATCCAATGGCACTTCCGCGTGCGCCAACAAGGGGTGGCGCACGGGCACGATCACCGACAGAGGATCGGTCCACACGGGCTCGGCGACAAGGCCTTCGCTCACCGCGTCCGACAGCGCAAAGCCGATGTCCAGCAGATCGTTGTGCAGGCCCTTGAGCTGCTGCGCGAAAGGCAGCTCGAAGACGCGAATCTCCAGTTCGGGCTCTTCCTCGCGGCTGCGCGCCAGCAAGGTGGCAATGTGGGGCTGCGCCAAGCTGTCGCAGATGGCGATGCGCAGATAACCCTGATAGCCCTGCGCCGCCGCCTTTGCGGCACTCACCGCCTGCTCCACGGTGGCAAGCACACGCCGGCACTCACCGAGGAACACTTGACCGGCCCAGGTCAGTCGCGTCTGGTGCGCGCTGCGGTCGAACAACTGCACGCCGAGCGTGGCTTCGAGATTGCGCATTGCGCGCGACACAGGCGATTGTTCTACGCCAAGGCGCTCGGCCGCTCGCGCGAAATGCAGTTCTTCCGCGACCGCAACGAAATAGCGCAGTAGTCTGAGTTCCAATGCGGCCTCCTGTTTGCCTCGTTCCTGGCCTGCGTCCACCTCATGCGGATTGCGCCTCGCTTTCTCCTTCGATGATTGGCAAGAGGTTCCGGCGTTGCATGCTTGCCTATTCGGATAGGCAGATCGCATCCGAAAATTACGGAGGTTGAGGCGGAACGCTACCTGGCCGAAGACCTGAGAACCTCAATCACCGCGACGCTGCACTACCGCCTGATCCACAGGTTCAGTTCAATCAATTCCCGGGTTGCAGCTCCACACGCACCTCGCGCGATTTGCCGGCCCGTTCCACTGACAAGACCACCACATCGCCGACCTTCCTGTCGTCTAGCCGCGCGAGCAGCTTGGCCACATCGTCCGTCGCCTTGCCATCAACATCGATGATGCGGTCGCCCGGCACGATGCCTTGCGGCGTGACTTCGACACCCGCGAGGCCGGCCTTGTGCGCTGCCGAACCAGGGGTAACACGCAACACGAACACGCCCTTGCTTCCAGTCAGCGCCAGCAGGCGCTGATTGAGCTGTTCGTCCACCTCAATGCCCAGCGCCGGACGGATGTACTTACCGGTCTTGATGAGTTGTGGCACCACACGCATGACCGTGTCCACCGGTACGGCGAAGCCAATCCCAGCCGATGCACCGGAAGGGCTGTAGATCGCTGTGTTGATGCCGATCAGGCGGCCGGCCGAATCGAGCAACGGCCCACCCGAGTTGCCGGGGTTGATAGCGGCATCGGTTTGAATCAGGTGTTCGATGGTCACTCCGCCAGATTCCCCGGGCAGCGATCGATCGAGCGCGGACACGATGCCGTTGGTGAGTGTCCAATCCAGGCCGAAGGGGTTGCCGATGGCGAACACCTTTTGTCCCACCTTGAGGTCTGCGCTGGTGCCGACCGGAACGGCGGGCGGGCGCTGGAAACCGACGCCGATTTTGAGCACCGCGATATCGTGGGCCGGACTCACGCCGACCAGCGCGGCTTGGTAATCGCGGCCGTCGGCCAGTTTGACAGTGGCCTCCGACGCCCCCTGAATCACATGAAAGTTGGTAACGACATGACCGGCGTCATCCCAGATGAAACCCGAACCCGTCCCGCGCGGCACGGAAAAGACGTTGCGCGTCCAGACATCTCGTACCAGTTGGGACGTCGTGATGTAGACCACCGATGCCCGGGATTTCTCGAACAGTTCGATGGTGGCCTGTTCGTCAGCGGCCAGATCGCCACGCGGCGTGACGGTGCGCTCAGCGGCTTGGCGCGGGCTGAACCAGGCCTCGATGGCGGGCAGGAACTGCCAGAACAGCATGAGTGCGGCAACGCACGCAGTGATGAAGAGCCACCGCCGGACGAAATGATCCGGAGCTGGGCGTTGTGGGTAAGGATCGTGGTAAGCCATGGCGGGGGTTCCTTTCGAGTGATTTAGCGCCAAAGGCCGCTCAGGCCCCGGCGTGGCGGGCGCATCGGGGCGAACGACCTTGGCGCGAGATATTCCGTTTGGAACGGCAGGGCCTGCGATGGCTGAGGCGCCAACGCCATCAGGCGCGCGATACGATCCTCTGTCGCCGGATGCGTGCGCAACCAGGACGGTTCGGGATTCCCCCAGCCGGGCAACAACCAGGCTCGCCACGAGCGGCTCACCCGCTCGATCTTCGCCAGCGCCGAGGCGAGCCCGTGCGGATCTCCCGTCAGCTCTACTGCCATCCGGTCGGCATCGAACTCTCGCACACGTGACAGACCCAACTGTGCGAGCAGTGCCAGTTGCGGCGAAGCGGCCAACAACAGTAAGCCAATCCAGTTAATTTCTGCTGCACCGACCAGCAAGGCTGGCATGCTGATCAGGAGCGCGACCTGACCCAACAACGCCAGCAGGTTCGTGAGCCGGCTGATCGAATCGGCCAAGCCCATGACACGAAGATCTTCTTGAGCGATGTGCGCGACTTCATGCGCCAGCACGGCTTGCAGTTCGCGCATACTCAGGCTGCGGAGCAGGCCATCGGTGAGGGCAATGGAGGCAAGGCGCCTGGAGCCGGTGGCAAAGGCATTGACGATGTCGCTGGGCACATAGTACGGAACCGGCGTGTTCGGCAATCCTGCGCGAGCTGCGAGCGCTCGCAGCAACGACCAGATTGCGGGGGCTTCATCACGGCGCAAGGGGCGGGCGCCATACAGGCGCAAGGTCATCGCGGAGGCGGCGACAGGTTCGATCAGCAGGGTCAATGCGCATGTTGCCAGTGCCAGCCAAAGGCCGTTCTCGCCAAACAGCAGACTTCCAGCGGCAGCCGCGATTCCAACCAGGGTCAAAACCAGCAGCACGGTTTGAAAGCGATTGAGCCAGCGGTGCCTCGACCTGGCATCGTGTCGACCGTCTAGACTATAGAGAGCCATGGTCCAATCACTCGCTCTTCCGGTCGTCGCGTTCACGCATGAGCCAATAGGTCAGACCCAAGGCCAGTATCGTCCCCGCCAGGGCGGCCACTTTGGCAGGATCAACGTCGGGGTCAAGGATGATGAACTTGCGGGCCAGTGCCAGGATCGCGATCAGAATGACGGTCTTGACCTGGATGATGCTTTCCTTACGCAGCGCCACTTTGACGATCGAATGCTTGAATTCCATCGCGATCAGCAGCGTCATGGTGGCACCGAATACCAGCTGAAAAACCTTATGATCCAGTGGATTCAGTGCATCCATGACGAGCAGCGTGAAGACGAGCCGAATCAACTGAATCAGCGAAATCACAATCACCATCGACATGACGCCCGACAGCGTGATGGCAACAACCTGCTCGAAGCGCTCGTAAACCGTCATCAACCGCCACTGGGAGCGCATCTCGTCAAGGGCCGTGCGGCCAGATTCTTTATGCATAAGCGTTGCTCTCTCTTTCAATGAAACGTTAATGGAACGGGGAGTCCGAGAAGACGACTCGATTACACCTGGATTGCCGAGGCAATTGCGAAGCCACCCAGCGCATAATGTCCTGCGCGCCCGTGGCGCCGCCGATGGATGGATCAGCCTCTTGCACGTCAACCCTTTGTCCCATGCATGGCATCAATCCGGCTTCTGGGCTGGCGGCAGCAATCCCAGCAGATCCGCCTGCAAATGTTGCAACTTGTCGATGCCAGCCCTCAATGCCTCGACACGGCCGGCATTTTTCATTTCACTCAGGGTGTGCGCTAACTGCTGGATGCTCTGATGCAGGACATCGACCTGATCATCAGGATCCTTGCCGAAGAACGTAGGGCGGCCACTTTGATCCCGCCAGTATTGGAGTGTTTCGGATTGAGGGGGCACTTGGGCCTTGCCTGACAGATAGTCGATCATCTGGGAAATCCAGACCCGGTGGTCGGCGTATGTGAACGGCACGGGCAGCGCGGAGCGACTGTCAGGTTTGAATCCCTTCCAGGATAAGGGTACCTGCCAGGTGTGTAGCCATTGCTCGAATTCATGCGCTGGCATCGGATGCCCGATGGCATAACCCTGGCCCCACTCGCATCCCAGACGCAGCAGCATTTCACCATGCTGAATGGATTCGACTCCCTCCGCGATGCAGTTCCTGCCAAACGACCTTGCCAGTGCCAGTAGCGCATCCAGGATGGCGATATCGTCCGGATCCTCGAGCATGTCGCGTATAAAACCTTGGTCGATCTTGAGCAGGTACGCGGGCAGGCGCTTCAGATAGGTCAGCGATGAATAGCCGCTGCCGAAATCGTCGAGGGCAAAACGCAATCCCATCCTCTCGCACAGCGCCATCAACTGAGACACTTGAACGAAGTCCTCCACGGCGCTGGTTTCGAGGATTTCCAGTTCAAGGTCTTGCGGCTGGACACCGGGATGTCGTGACAACATACCCCGTAGATGCATGATGAAGTCCGGTTGCAGCAAGTGCCGCGCACCGATATTCACGCTGATCGGGACATGAAGGCCGGCCTTGCGCCAAACTTCGATCTGGGTCAGCGCAGCCTCGATGGTCCATTTCCCCACGTCAATCCCGAGCGGATGGTTCTCAATGATGGGTATGAAGGAGGCAGGAGATAACAAGCCACGCGCCGGATGTTGCCAGCGGATCAAGGCTTCGGCGCCCAGCACCTCACCGGTGCGCATGTTGACCTTAGGTTGGAAGTAAAGCAGAAACTGCCCATTGGCAAGTGCATTCTCTATGCTGTCCAATCCTTCGTGACGGGTGCGCAGCGTACGATCCTTCTCCGTATCGAAAACGTGATATCGATTCTTGCCAGCTTGCTTGGCGAAATACATGGCCTGATCTGCCTGCCGCAGTAGTTGGTCGGCGTCGATGTCTTCGAGTTGCGGGTAGTAGCTCACACCGATACTCGCGCTCACTTCGCACAGTGCGTCACCAATCGGTACGGGCTGTGCCGCTACCTCGATCAGGCGATCAAGAATTGGTAGGCTGAAGGAGTTTTCCGGCAGATCGACCAGAACGGCGACAAACTCATCACCTCCAAGACGGGCCAAGGTATCGTCTTCGCGCAACACCTGCGTCATACGCCTAGACAGGACGGACAGCAATTTGTCGCCGACTGCGTGGCCGTGCTGGTCGTTGACCTTCTTGAATCCATCCAGATCGATGAAGACAACCGCCAGGTGCATGCCACGCCGACGTGTCTGACGAATGGCCTGCTTAAGGCGGTCTCCAAGCAATAGTCGATTGGGCAAGCCGGTGAGCAGGTCGTAATGAGCAACGCGTTCAAGCTGTTGCTGGTTCTCCTTCAGCGCCGTGATGTCGGAGAACATGGCTGCGTAATGCTCGATATGGCCCTGCATATCCGGGACTGCACTGATCGTCAGCAGCGCGGCAAACTGGCTGCCGTTCTTGCGTCGGCACCAGAGCTCTCCGTGCCAGTAGTCGTGCTCAAGCAGAGCCTGCCAAACGGTCTGATAGAACTCATCGTCATAGCGATCGGACCCGAGCAGACGGGGTGTCTGGCCCAATACTTCCTCCCGCGCATAACCAGTGATCACGGTAAACGCCCGGTTGACATTGACAATGTGGGCCTGAGCGTCGGTAACGAGGATTCCCTCTCCTGCGTGCGCAAAAACTTTAGCCGCAAGGCGAAGCTCTTCCGCGGATCTTCTGCGTGAGGTGACATCATGGATATAGCCGTGCCAGAGGATGCTCCCATCAGGCATGGCTTCAGGCGACGCCTCGCCTTCGACCCAGATCACCCGACCGTCTGGAAACTGCACCCGGTACTCGTCATGCCAAAGCGCGAGTGACTGCCCCGACGCCTGTATGGTTTCATGCACACGGTCGCGGTCTTCAGGATGGAGCGCCGCGAACACAGGAGCGGCATCTTCGACAACATCCTCCGGTGCAACCCCGTATATTTCCCGTATCTTCGCGCTGGCATAAGGGAAGTGCGAGCTGCCGTCCGGACGAAGACGGTATTGGTAAAGCATACCGGGAACGTGGCTGGCCAACTCTTCTCGCTGTAGGCGCATAGAGTTCAGCGCCTGCTCGACCCTCTTGAGATCGGTGATGTCCTCTACCGTCCCGTCTGCCGCTATGGGCCGACCAGAGGCGTCGCCCTTGAATGTTGCCCGCAGGTGTATCCAGCGAACCTGCCCTCCGCTGACGATGCGATACCGCAGATCAAGGGACTTTCCGCACATGGCAGCATCCCATGCCCTCTCGAAGAGGGGGCGGTCTTCAGGGTGAACGCACTGCAGGAATCGCTCGAAGGCTATTGGCGCACCAACATCCAGGCCAAGCACGCGGCAGGCTTCATCGGAGCAGGTGAAGAGTTGCGAGCCAAGATCGAGATGCCAACTGCCAAAATGGGCATTCTGGTTAATCTGGCCACAGTGTCGGGCTGAGATTTGAGGAGCCTCGTTCAAAGGTGGTGCTCCTTATGGGTGAAACAGAGGTTCCAAAGTTTCTGCAACTGGGAACGCATTTCGTCAAAGATCGTATAGTTGGGGTCGCTATGCATCGCGGCTACGCACTTTCTTCAAGGATCGAACAACTGATAAGCAGGGTGGTTCGCGCCGGGTCATTGCGGCAAGCGGGATGTCACCCAGCGCATAATGTCCTGCGCGCCCATGGCGCCCGCCTGACGTGCAACCTCATGTCCCCCTCGGAACAAAATCAGGGTTGGAATGCTGCGAATACCGAACTGGGCGGCCAGGTGAGGCTCGGCCTCGGTATTTACCTTGGCCAACCTCACCTTGGGTTCAAGCAGGGAGGCTGCCTGCTCGAACTGCGGCGCCATCATCTTGCACGGTCCGCACCACGGCGCCCAAAAGTCAACCAGCAGCGGCAGGTCACTGCGCTCCAGATGACGGGCGAAGGTCGCTGTGGTCAGATCAATGGGTTCTCCGGTGAACAGCGGGTGCTGGCACCGCCCGCAATTGGGCTTCTCTGCCAACTTGTTGGCTGGCACGCGATTGATGGATTGGCAGTGTGGGCAGACGATATGAATGCTGTCACTCATGAGGTGGCTCCTTGGGACACAGAGGAAGTAATGGCTCCGGCAGTTGGGCCGCTGTGACATGGGGATTCGAGCTGTAGCCCTTGCGTCAGTTGCCGGATGCTGTATTCATCCAGCGTTTCCCGTGCGAGCAGTTCGCGCGCGCACCGCTCCAGCACTTCTCGGTTAATTTGGAGAATTCGGTATGCACGATCAAACACACCCATCACGATGTCACGGATGGCTTGGTCGATGCGTGTCTGAGTCGATTCGGCTACCCGGCAGCCACCCTGTACCAGTTCAGGCGCATCAAGAAAACGCGGCCTCTGTGCCTCAAAAGCAACGTACCCCAAGCCCTCATCCATGCCGAAGCGCGTAATCATGTCGCGGGCGATGTCGGTGGCCCGCGCGAGATCGTCTGAAGCCCCTGTGGACAGCTCGCCAAACACGAGCTTCTCAGCCGCGCGCCCTCCCAGGAGCACGGCGATCTTGTGCTCCAGGTCGGCACGTGTCATCAGAAATCGGTCTTCGGTGGGCCGCTGCAGGGTGTAGCCGAGTGCACCGATGCCACGCGGAACGATTGAAATCTTGTGTACCGGATCGGTGCCGGGCAGCGCCAGCGCCACCAGCGCATGCCCCATCTCGTGATAGGCCACGGTTTCCCGCTCCTTGGGATTGAGCACTCGGTTCTTCTTCTCCAGGCCCGCCACGATGCGCTCGATGGCGGCGGTGAAATCCTGCAACTCCACGGCGGACGCTTTGCGCCGGGTCGCGGCCAGCGCGGCCTCGTTGACCAGGTTCGCGAGGTCTGCACCCGAAAAGCCCGTGGTCAGCGCAGCCACCTGTTCGAGATCGATATCCTGAGCCAGCGTCACCTTCTTGACGTGGACTTTCAGGATGTCCAGCCGTCCCTTCTTGTCGGGCCGGTCCACCAGCACCTGACGGTCGAAGCGACCGGCGCGCAGCAGCGCCTGGTCGAGGATTTCGGGGCGGTTGGTGGCGGCGAGGATGATCAGCCCGACCGAGCTGTCGAAGCCGTCCATCTCGGTGAGCAGCTGGTTGAGCGTCTGCTCACGCTCGTCGTGTCCGCCGCCGAGGCCGGCGCCGCGATGGCGGCCGACCGCGTCGATCTCGTCGATGAAGATGATGCACGGCGCGTGCGCCTTGCCCTGCTCGAACAGATCGCGAACGCGGCTCGCGCCAACGCCGACGAACATCTCGACGAAGTCAGAACCCGACATGGAGAAGAACGGACGGCCTGCCTCGCCAGCCACTGCCTTCGCGAGGAGCGTTTTACCAGTGCCCGGCGGTCCGACGAGCAACGCGCCCTTCGGCAGACGTCCACCGAGCTTGGTGAACTTCTGCGGATCGCGCAGGAACTCGATGATCTCCTGAAGCTCCTGTTTCGCTTCGTCCGCACCAGCGACGTCGGCGAACGTCACCTTGGGCGTGTCGCCCGTGAGGAGCTTCGCCTTCGACTTCCCGAACGAAAACGCCTTCGCGCCTCCCGCCTGCATCTGCTTGAACAGGAACAGGTAGAAGCCGATCAGCAGCAGCCACGGTACGAAGTTGAGAATCCAGGCCGTCACCGAGACGCCCGCATCCTTCGCTTCGATGGCGACGCCCTTGGCGTTGAGCTTCTCGACTTCGATCTCGGAGTTCTCGACCGGCAGACGCACGGAGAAGTTCTTCACGTCCTGACCCGTGATGTTCTCACGCGCCTTGAACGTGCCCGTGACGGTCTTACCCGCGGTGATCTTGACGGACTGGATGTTGTCACGCTCCAGCGCGTCCCGATACTGCGTGTATGTGATCGTCTTGGCCGAATTCTCCTTCGTTCCCGAGAGCTGAATCAGCACCACCGGGATGAGAAGGATCAGAATCCAGAACGAGAGCGTCTTGGAAAAGCGCCCCCAACTGAACTCTTTCTTGTTTTTGGGAGGAATTGGGACTGGCATTACTGCAAGCTCGCTATGTACGGAAGGTGCCTGAAATTCTCTGCGTGATCCAACCCATACCCCACAAGGAACTCATTGGGTGCATCAAAACCGATGAAGCGGGTCGGATAGCGGAGCTCGGTCGCAACGTGCTTGTGCAACAACGCGCAAATCTCCAGCGAACGCGGATTCCGTGCCCAAAGAAGGTCCATCAATCGGCTCAAAGTTCGGCCCGTATCGACGATGTCCTCCACCAGCAAAATGTGCTTGCCTTCGAGCTCCGTCTCCGGATCGTACAGTAACCTTACCAATCCGCTCGACTCGGTTCCCTCTCCGTAGCTCGAAGCTACCAGAAAGTCGACCTGCAAGGGACGCCCGACATCGCGGACGAGGTCACTCAGGAATATAAAGCTGCCTTTCAGCAGTCCTAGGACTAATAGGTCGCCGTCCGGATATGCTGCTGTGATTTCTGCACCAAGCTCATGTACGCGTCGCGCAATTTGTTCCTTGGTGTAGACGATGCGGCGAACGGCGCGGCCGAGGAGTCGAGGATCAGCGGCGATTGTATTCACACGTGAAAGCTAACCCCGGTCGGCCGGACCGTGCGGTTGCCGCATCACTGCGACGCACTCCCGGAATCCAAATAACGCGGCTTCCGGCCAATACTACGGGCCAATGGACGCGTTCGTGTCCAGTGATTCCGGCTTTCGACAACAAATGCTTCACCTTCCGGGCCTGGCCGCCGGCACGAATAACCATGGTGTCGCCAGGACGCCACGCGCGAACGAGCAGTTCCTCGTCGACTGGAAGCCAAGCCGCCATCGCATTCTGATTAACAGCCGTCTCACAGGGTTGAAACGTCCAGTCGCTCCACTGCGCTCCGTGCGCACGATGCAACACGATTGGCTCCGCGACTTCGTTTCGCGACGCGCGAAGCTGATATGCATCGCGTGAGCGCACGATTTGCCATCCGCCGGCGAGTTGAATGCGCGCTCCGACACGCGACTCGTGGACAAACGCCGAGGCGCGAAGGGTCCCGCGACGATCGAGCGTCGCCCCGACCGACGCCCCGATCGCCGGCCACAAAATGGCAAGCTCCGCCGGCGTTCGGCTGCTGAGCGCCGACGCGCTCACGTCGAGCCCGCCCGAGTAGCAGCGAACGTCGAGCTCGGTCG
>LNAP01005690.1_pt1 | contig 10996 bp, 10 predicted proteins | sample 602601 | NCBI WGS metagenome assembly LNAP01 (sample SAMN02440304, study PRJNA202911) | soil metagenome | biome: Subtropical and temperate rainforests or woodlands; isolation source: soil samples (1 kg each in a 20% v/v slurry with milli Q water) were... ...
GCCTCTTCCGAGGTGCCGTCGGCAAAGTGCATCAGCACCACGTCGCCGCGATCTTCCACGCGAGTCAGGCTCTTGTCGTACGCCACCACGTGCTTGGGCAAGGCGTCGACCAGCAAGGCATGGAAGTCGCCCCGGTGCACGGTCAGGTACGACGCGCCGTATTCCTTGACGGCGTAATCGCCCAGCGGAATCTGCGCCAGGATGTCGCCGGTTTCCCAATGGCGGCTGTACCAGAAGTCCGGGTGCGAGCCCTGCGCGTTCAGCGCATCTTCGATACCGATGCGGCGCAGGATCTTCATGACGTTCGGCCCCACGTGGATACCGGCCCCCAATCGCGAAAAGCCGGGCGCCTGCTCGTAGACGCGAACGTTAAGCCCTTGCTTGAGCAGCAGCGCGGCGGTGGCGGCGCCGCCCAGGCCCGCGCCGACGATGGCGATACGAGGGGATGTAGACACGGAACTTCTCCTTGCTGGATGGTGAAAGACTGCTGAAGCCAATTCAGGAAATTATGGAGTACACGCTTAATTTATGGATACATAAAAAGATGACCCGCGCGTAAACCCGAAGGGGAATCACCAAAATAGCGCATTTCCCGCGCACACTTAGGTGAAAACCACTACAACAAGCGGGCTGGTCATCTGCGCTGCTCTTTGCAAGAATAGAGCGTATACGCTTCTTTTGAATTTATCGAAAACCCTAGGCCCGCCCTTTTTTCCAAGGCTTCTCCATGACGAAGACATTCCGTATCGGCCAGATCGTTCCCAGTTCCAACACCACGATGGAAACCGAGGTGCCCGCCATGTTGCAGGCGCATTCGTCGCTGCGCCCCAACGATCGCTTCACGTTTCATTCCAGCCGCATGCGCATGAAGAAGGTGAAAAAGGAAGAACTGGCGGCCATGGACGCCGAAAGCGACCGTTGCGCACTGGAACTCAGCGACGCGCGGGTTGATGTGATGGCGTATGCCTGTCTTGTCGCAATCATGTGCCAGGGGGCGGGCTATCACAAAGTGTCCCAGGATCGCTTGGGTAAAACGGTGGCATCCAACCAATCGAACGCCCCCGTACTCAGTTCTGCGGGCGCGTTAATCGATAGCTTGAACATGCTTGAGTACAAGAAAATTTCGATCATCACCCCGTACATGAAGCCACTGACCCAACAAGTCATTGATTACATCGAAGCCGCTGGCATTGAGGTGGTGGACTCCATTAGCCTGGAGGTTTCCGACAACCTGGAGGTCGGCCGGCTGGACCCCATGAACCTGGTAGCTCATGCCGACAAACTCAACATTGGCCAGGCCGATGGCGTGGTGCTGTCTTGCTGCGTGCAGATGCCTTCGCTTCCAGCGATCCAGATAGTGCAGGATCGTCTCGACACGCCAGTACTGTCTGCCTCAATCGCTACGGTTTACCAGATGCTCAAGACCCTTGGCCTTACGGCTCATGTGCCGAACGCAGGCCTCCTATTGTCCGGAGCGTACTGAGCCAAGGTCGAGTGAGGTACGATAATCGCCTCAGGCCTGGATGCCACGGTACCTCACATGAAACTTGATCCCGTCTCATTGCGACTCTTTGTCAGCGTCGTTGAAGAAGGCACTATCGCTGCCGCGGCCAAACGCGAGCACATCGCGGCGGCAGCGGTCAGCAAGCGGCTCAGCGAGTTGGAAGAGTTACTCGATTCAAAGTTGCTCGATCGCTCGAACAAAGGGATCACCCCGACGGATGCGGGCCTTTCGCTGTTGTTCATGGCCCGTAGCGCACTGAACAACCTCAATGAAATCGTCGTACAAATGCGCGACTATTCCCACGGTCGTCGTGGCTCGGTGCATGTACTGGCCAACATCTCAGCCATCACCCAATTCATGCCGGCCAAGGTCAAGTCATTTATGGATTTGTACCCGTTGATCTGCGTGAGCATGGAGGAACGGCAAAGCTTGGCCATTACTAAGGCAGTCGCAGAAAATCGTGCTGATGTCGGTATATTCACCCGTCTGCCTCACGGCGCAGACATCGAGGTATTCCCGTTTCGTCACGACCGACTGGTGCTTCTGGTACCCAATGATCATCCGTTAGCAGCGCGCGAATCCGTAAGGTTCAGCGATACCCTGGACCACGGTTATGTCGCGTTGAGCAGTGGTACTCACCTCAACTTTCAACTGATCAAAGCAGCTAACGACCTAGGGCGCTCACTGAAAATCCGCATGGAAGTGTCCAGTTACGATGCGTTATGCGGGATGGTTCAGGCGGGTGTGGGGATTGGCATCATGCCCGAACGCAGTATGAGCATTTACAAAATCGACCGGGCGAAGATGGTCAGGCTGGATGAGGAATGGACATCCCGTGAGTTGAGTGTGTGCGTTCGGTCACGCGAAGCCTTATCCGTTGCGGCAGGATTGTTCTTGGATCATTTGCTCGAAGGGCAGTGAATGAGGGTTAAAAATGCCAAGGTGAACCGCCCTCGCTAAAAGCGAGCAAATGCCCCTCAGGGCATTGCGCGGCATCTGGTTGACGCGTTTTAACGGTTTGCGGAGAGCAGCTTGGCGAAAGCAGCATTTAAAGTTTTATCGGCATCAAGCAATCGTTGGCGATGTTGTTGTGCCCATTGTTGATCATTGCGCAAAGTGGTCTGCGCCTCACCCATCATCCGCTTGACCTCAGTAGGCTGTGGTCCTCCGATACCTACGCGAGTCGCGACCATATTCTGAGGTGACAATGTTGCGCGAAAAGCAGCCTCATCAAGGGGTAAGTTATCGGTTTTCCAGTGGTATTGCTGCGCTGCCTCGGTGTAAAGCTTCTGTGCTATTTCATAGGGGAACGTTTTAGGTAATAGCCCATGGGAACGAGCGTGTGTCACGATCAGTGAAGCGAAGCTGTGTCCAATGCGAAAGGGCACGCCGTACTGACGCTCAAGCGTATCAGCCAGCTCCATTGAGGTGGTCCAATCGTTCTCCAACTCTTCCAGTGATCGTTTGGGGTCGATGGTCAGCGCTTCCAGTACGCTATCCATACGCTTGAACATTTCCTCTGCAGCGCCAAACACCCCCAAACTGTCGAAGGCATCCTTGTAGTCGGTCATACCAGTGGTGACATTGTGTGCCCTGATAGTCGTTGCCTGTGCGAGCCCCACCACGTCTGAGGCGGACTCACGGGTGCGCATCAGGAAGCCCGGATTACGTTTTTGCGGCATTGCACTGCTGGTGTAGGTAGAGCCTTCATCCAGCAGCAACCAGGGCCGCGTCTGGTGATACTGAGTATGGATATCACTAATCATTGCACCGATGCGAATCGCCGAAGACGATGCGATCGCAGTGGCCTCCAAGGGAATGTCGTAGGTTGATACCTGGCTGGAATCCAGCGAGTTTTCACGCACGGCATCGAACCCCAACAACTTGGCCAAGCGCTCCCGATTCAATGGCCATGCGGAATTAGCCAAAACGGCCGTGCCCATCGGGCTTTGGTTCAGGCGTGCATAGAGTTCATGAATACGCTGGGCATCTCGTTCAAACGCCGCTTCGTACGCCAGCAAATAATGCGCGTAGCTAATGGGCATGGCTTGAACACCGTTGGTGTAAGCGGGCACCAATGTGTCGATATTATCCGCCGCAATCTTGAGCAGGTGCGCCCGGGTGCTATTCAACGCCTCATTTAACGCCAGCACTTGAGCCCGTAGCGTTGCCAGGCGGAACGTTGCGTACATGTCTTGCCGGCTTCGTCCCGAGTGAATCTGCGATGCCTCAGGGCCAATGTAGTCGACCATGATCTGTTCAATTTGCAGCACATCGCTAGGCCGCTTGCCATCTGGTTGCGCAGCCTGGTCGATGACGTGCTGGACACCCGCGGCTATTTTTTCAGCCCTGGGCGCCTTGACGGCTCCCTCCTCGGCCAGCATCACAATAGACGCTTTGTTAATGCGGTTAAGGCCGCTGAACTGATCCTCATAAGCTCCGCCACCTGGCGCCCGATTGTAAACGGAGGCGCCGATTTTGGCCGCTTCGGCCGAGCATTCTGCAGTCGATGTACAAGGGATCAAACCGGTGTTCGCGGCATGGGCGGAAAAGGACATCAACATCGCGTAGCCAACAGCTACGTGCAACGCAGTTTTTGTAAGGTACATAGGGCTCTCACTTATTATTATTGAGCGTTCACGAACGCGGTCGCGAGGCGACAGTTAATGATCGGCCGATGGTAGTAAGGGAGAATTGACTCGTACATTAGGCGATGACGAGCATGCCATCGCAGATGGCGATGGTGGTGCAGCCACCTGAACAAGTTGACTGGGTCTGTGCAGTTTCTGATTGGCTGGGTCAAAGCTGGAATCCACTTCCACTCTAAAATCCCTCCACAGCCGCTGCTTCCGAGCGGCTGGCAAACGCCCGATACTCCACCGTCTATTCAGGCCCAACCATGAAACTGAGCAGTAACGCATTTAATGACAACGCCGCCATCCCTGGGGAATACGCCTTTGCTGTTCCTGATGCGCAAAGTCGCTATGCCCTTTCGACAAACCGCAACCCACATCTGGCCTGGGCAGAAGTCCCGGAGCACACTCAATCATTCGTGCTGATTTGCCACGACCCCGATGTACCGAGTGTGGGCGACGATGTGAATCAGGAAGGTAAATCTATTGCTGCGTCCCTGCCGCGTGTAGATTTTTACCACTGGATATTGATCGATATTCCTGCGACTCAGCGGGAAATTGCCGAAGCAAGCCACAGCACCAGTATTACCCCAAGAGGCAAAAACGGCCCTCACACTGCCGATGGACAGCGCCATGGCATCAACGACTACACAAGCTGGTTTGCCTCAGATCCACAAATGTCCGGCGAGTACTATGGGTATGATGGCCCGTGCCCACCGTGGAACGATGAACGACTGCACCGTTACGTGTTCACTGTGTACGCGCTGGATGTGCCTTCCCTCGCGATAAAGGGCCCGTTTAACGGCGCCAATATCCTTGAGGCTTTGCAAGGGCACGTATTGGCCAAGGCCAGCCTGACAGGTACCTACACGCTCAACCTGAACCTGTGATTTTGCGGCTAACTACAGGAACCACACCTTAAACATGGAACGGCTTGAGCCTGTGACTGCTGCGCAACTGGACGACACCCGCTGGCTGCTGCCATCGGGTGCGTCCTTGCGAGCGCAAGCGCTATGCACGCTTGCCAGGCCGCACTTGATGCGCGCTCAGCACGCGACTGACTTTCGTTTTTTTGAAGCAACGCTGTTGGTCGTGCCGTCGGGCCAACTGTCCCTTGGGTGTGGCGACAACACCTGGAGCCTGGCTGATCCGCAGACCCTGATGGCGGTGGCGAAAAACACCCTCGCCAACGTTCAAAAAACGCCCGACGAAAAAAGTATGGCGTTTACCTCTCTTTTTTTGACGTTTGCACCGAGCCTTATCAATGAGTTTCATCAACAGTATGGGCACAACATAGCGGCCTCATCCACCGTCGCTCAATGCAAAACCACCGAGTTGGATGAAGACTTAAGTGATGCCTTGCAATTTTGCATTCGAGGAATCGACTCTCAAACCGTTTCAGAGGCGCAAAAGACAAACCGATTGATTGGGCTTCTGCTGTCATTGCAAGAGCGCAATATAGTGTTTGCGCGACCTTCAGCCCCTGGGCTAGCTGAGCGACTTACTCAATTGCTCGCCAAAGAGCCGGAAAAATACTGGACGGCGGCACTGGTGGCTCGCGAATTGGCAGTCAGTGAAGCGACCTTAAGGCGACGCCTCGCAGAAGAAGGCATCAGCTTCAGCGCGATACTGACCGAGATCAGGATGCATCACGCGATGATGCTGTTACAAACGACACATTTTAGTATTTCGCAAATAGCAGACGCCTGCGGCTACCGTGCTATCTCAAGGTTTTCAAGGCGCTTTAAAAGTCGCTTTGGTTTTTCTCCAGGGCGATAAGTGAACTCGGGCTCGTGCTTTACACCTGTCACTTCAGCTTTAAGGAGATGCCGCGAGCACCCTGCGCTGTATTCGGAAATGGACTACTCGTCTGTCGTCCCCTTTTAGCAACCGCATCAACGACTTCATGAACACGTCAACTGCAAACGATCTGTCGCTACGATGCGGAACACTGCACTGTGCGCCGACTAACACTCACTTTTGATAGCGTAAGTCAGCGCCTAACTCGTTACGGAGGTAACGTTTAATATTACCTCCTCAGCAGGCCGATACGTTCGCGCTGCCTTGCCAGGAACTCCTCCTCGGACAAACTGCGCCGCCTCTCCGCACTGGCGACTGCATCCTGCCCCGCAGGAGTTCTCAATTGATCATGGGCCTCGACGGCGCAGCGAAGCACGGCGACCGCCACATCGTCATTGGTAGTGAAATTCCCTCCCGACGAATGACTGTTCCGCACACCGAATTCGGCTTGATATGGCGTCGTGAGTACAGTCTCATCCATTGCGGCCAAGGTGTTAGCAGTAAGCGCGGTCTGAGGTCCGTAGCCCGGCTCAACCATTTTCACTTGAATACCGAAGGGCGCCAGTTCGAAATATAGTGCTTCCGAAAGCCCATCGACGGCCAACTTGCTAGCAGCGTAAACAGAGTTCATCGGTTTCGGGCCAAACGTTACGGCGGACGTAACGTTAATGATCCTTCCTGAACCGCGCGCCCGCATATGAGGGATGATCGCTTGGATCATCGCTATTACACCAAGGGTGTTCGTCTCGAAAATGCTTCTGATGGTCTGCCAAGATGTTGTTTCAAGCGGAGAATACTGACCAATACCTGCATTGTTCACAAGAACATCGATGCCGCCAAAGGCAGCTATGCTTTCGTCAACAGCCCTCTGAATACTGTAGGCATCGGTTACATCAAGCGCGAGTACGCGAAGACGTGCGTTGCTTTCATCGAAAAGGTCAATCTGTGGTCGACGCATCGTCGCAATAACATTCCATCCCTCACTCAAAAATTTTTGCGCGGTGGCTTTACCATAACCCGAGGAACATCCAGTGATGAGTACTGTGTTCATGTATTTCTCCCACACTGCTAAAGCTGACACTCTTTTAGGGAAAGATTGATCTCATAAAGCGAAGGCCTTGCCATTCGTTATGAATCATCTACAAAATATGCATTCACTACGCGATGCCGCAAACTACGCCCTTTATACGATTGCCTCTATATTGGGTCCTCTTCTGCGCACATATTGCCCACTACAACTCTGAGTGGCGCGTGGCGGCATGGGCCGCTGATAAGCCTTCCCTCTCCGCTCTAGAGGCGCAAATAATCGAGCTGGGAAAAATCGAATGCCCGCGCCGAGATGGCTATCTCGTGTTCTAAGCCAATCTACCCATGACAGCTAGACAATGGATGATTCCCAGCCCGATTAGCAACTTACTCTGTCGAGAGCACGGCGCCATTGGTATAGGTAACAGCGAACGCATTATCACAGACGTTCGCCCAACAGTAGAACTATCTCTCAAACGACAAAATTACTGGAGTTGAGAGGACCAAGACGATCCACATTTTGGACCTCCTGCATCCATCCCGGATATTCAGGAGGAAGCTGACTGACCTCATCCAAACTCTTCAGTTCGTCTTCATTGAGTTTCAGGTGAATCGCACCAAGATTATCCTTGAGTTGATCGATGCGCTTTGCCCCCATTAGCACTGACGTAACGACGGGTCTAGACAATAGCCAAGCGAGGGCCACTTGAGCCGGGGTAGAATTGTGGGCATCTGCGATGGGCTTCACAACATCGATTATGTTCCAAGCGCGATCTTTGTCCACAATTGGGAAATCAACAACTGACCGGCGAGAATCTTCAGGTTTCTGGTTGTTACGATTAAATTTACCCGAGAGCAGTCCTCCGGCAAGAGGCCCCCATACCAAAAGGCCTACCTTTTCAGACTCAAGAAGCGGAACAATTTCGCGTTCGAGGTCGCGCCCCGCAATCGAATAATACGCCTGTAAAGATTCGAATCGGGCCAGCTCTTTCAGCTCTGAAATGCCCAAAGAACGCGCGATCCTCCAGGCTTGCCAATTTGAAACTCCTACGTATCGGACCTTTCCTTGCGTCACCAAATCATCCAATGCACGAATAGTCTCTTCGACAGGCGTAATCGAATCATTTCCATGAATCTGGTATAGATCAATGTAATCCGTTTGAAGTCTTTTGAGGCTTGCTTCCACCGCGTTCATGATGTGTCCACGAGAAGCACCTGCACTGTTCACTCCAGCTCCCATTCTGTGGAAAGCCTTGGTTCCGATTACTGCGTCCTGTCTAGATACACCAAGATTCTTGAACGACTGCCCCAGGATTCTTTCACTTTCTCCGCCGGCGTAAATATCTGCTGTATCATAAAAGTTTACACCCGCATTCAAAGCCTCTTTTACAAGCTCGTCAGCCCCATGCTGGTCAACATTTCCAAGAATTTTTTGATACCCATCACCAGTACCAAACGTCATAGTGCCAAGGCAGAGCCGGGATACAACCAATCCGGTATTTCCTAATGTCTTGTATTCCATATTTCTTCCAATTCTTTGAGTAAATTGACTGAAGATGCAATCATCCGCCGCGCCGGAAATCGGCCGTGTAAGGTGCCGCGCTCTTCTCCGATGCAGCCAACGGTTGTACAATTACTATAGGCAGAGAGTGCCTTTTTTAGAAGAAGGCACATCCATGGCAGCAACGAACACCGGAGTAAGTAATGAAAAAATCCAGCGAGTCGACAAATTCAGTCGCTAGGACAGATTGCGGAGAAGAGGGGCTTGCGATACGGGAGTTTCTGACAAAGGTCGGAGACAAATGGACAATGCTAATCGTCGTCTCCTTATCTCAAATGCCCGGTCGTCGCGCTCGATTTTCAGAGATAGAAAGAGTAGTTCCAACGATATCTCAACGAATGTTGACACTGACTCTTCGTAGTTTGGAGCGCGACGGCCTGATTAATCGCGAAATTTTCCCTGAAGTTCCTCCGCGCGTCGAATACGAACTTACGGAAATAGGAAGTAGCCTGCTCGCGCCATTACAAGAACTTCTGGATTGGTTCGATAATAATTGGTCGGACATTAAAAAGGCTCGTAGCAAGTTCGAGCTTAGATAGCCTGGTAGTAAATGTCACGACGCGATATGCCTGGTGCTTTGAATTATTTTATGCCGCTCGGCGTGATCGTGTAAAATTAGTGTTCAGCACAACGGTTGTATTAAAAGGTATATAACGCCTTTGGTTTCGTAGATGCTACCACGCCTTAATATGACGCCAATCAGGCGTCGGCTTGAGCGCCCATGTCATTCCGAGGAATTTAATCAGTGACGAGATATTAAAAAGGCCGCCGCGTACTATGCCAAGAAGTAGGTGGAAGTACGCCTTTATCGAGCAGCAGCCCTCCAACTATTCCATTTCGGCAACTTTGACTTTGGTTAAAATCCAATCCAGTGTTTGCTACGCCTGGATGCCATAGTTAACAATCAGATTTCACTGGCAGTTTGAGAGGCGTTATGCAATTAGCTTTGAGGGTGCTTAGAAACCCTAGGGCGTTTTAGTCGTGGCTAGGATCGTTGTCATCCGTACGATGCCATAGGTTGAACTAAACATTCCAATCATCATTCTGTTTGTGAAGTTCGTCAGGCCTAGGGTCAGCACCGCGAAAACTAGGGAAAAGGTTGAAGAAATGCACCATTGGCATCGAGGCGAAAGCTGACAGTAACAAGGATAAGGCGAAGGGCCAGCCCGGAAAATGGTATAAAGTATATTCTGCAAAAAGTGCACCGGCAACCGCCAAAGCGGTGGCACCAAGTCCCTTTCCAATTTGCTTTACAGCTTTCATTGTATCGAGGGCCACTGAATGTTTTTTCCCAGTCAGAAACAGGAATGACAAATGTCCTGCCAAAACTAAAAGCGCTCGCCGGCTTTGTAAAGCGACGGTTGACCAGTTTACAAAATAAGGCTGTGACACATAGTCATTGAGGAGCGAAAAAGCATCGCGGTGAGACATCGCATAGGTGTTTTTGCCTTATGCCGTCATTAGGGCAATGAAAGCGGTCTAGACCATCCGACGTTGCTTCCATCCTTGCGACTGCTTTAGTAACGAAATGCCGTCGAACTCGTCCAACAAGAGACATTTGTATCTATTAGCAAAGTCCCAAAGCGCACGAATGCTGCGCGCGGTCGTCCCAAGGTATGAGCTTGTCAGCCCATCCAACTTTGCAAGGACAATGAGGATCCCGAGCATATTTTTACGCACCTGCAGACGCAGCGGGCAAGTTGGAACGATCAGTCGCTGTCGCCAAGCTTCGTGATGATGCTCAAGAATTCGGCGAGGTAAAGCGTGTTGTGAACGCCGTTTTACAATCTGTCGATGCTCGTGCGCCTTTGGGTTGACTATTGCGATAACCATTTACGAGGGGGTGTTGGACCCCGCGGTTGGCGACGCTCGGATGCTGTGAAACCAGTCGCATCAATTTCTGTTTTTTCGCATTTATTTCCAGAGCCTACAGCTGTGTCGCCGCCTATAGAAATCATCCCGTTCAGTGAGGTAGAGGGGGTGTAAAGGTGCAGGCTGTGAGATGACGTTGCTGCTATTCGTCGGCATTGGAACCAGGCGATCCACTGGGAGCTATGCTGATGGATGATCCTCGTTCGAGTCGGTGTTTTGATCGGCTGGAGGAATGAATGAATTTGACAGGGTTTACTTCACTGCTTTCTGCAGGTGAGGAAATAGGTGGGTGCCAACTCGCCAACCCAGATGCTGTGGCCCTGGCCAATCTGCACTTCCCTTCCCGTGCCTACTGTCTTATTGCTGATTGGGCAATATTGGACATCGAAGTTACAACACGTCAGAGAAAAGCCATCACCGATAGAGGGTTAGTCCCTGCTCTGGTTTACGCTTTGACCGTTATCCAAGATAGCAAAGGCCGCTTCCCACCTGGCGATTGGGTTCGAACAACTTTGGCGGTTTCTTTCACTCATGGGTGTCTGTTTGAGACGAAGAATACGATTTATGTATTGATGGGGTTCGGTCGAAGGCTTCGTACAG
>LNAP01005692.1_pt1 | contig 10993 bp, 11 predicted proteins | sample 602601 | NCBI WGS metagenome assembly LNAP01 (sample SAMN02440304, study PRJNA202911) | soil metagenome | biome: Subtropical and temperate rainforests or woodlands; isolation source: soil samples (1 kg each in a 20% v/v slurry with milli Q water) were... ...
CCACTACGGGGCTCTGCCGCTCTGTGCCGGCTGGACGGGACAGTGACAAGGCGGGGAAAGCCCGCCGGAAACTGTCCCGGAAGAACGGTCCCCTGGCCCAAAATCACCGCGGTGGCGCGCCCGCAGGCGCCGCGACCCGCTTCGTCGTTGCGACGGCGTTGCGGCTCGCGTCCCATCCACCATCCCGCGCCTGCCGGCGCGCCGCTCCCCTCATGTCCGGAGGGGAGGACTGCTCACACCTCGGACGCCATGGGCGCCGCGAGAACGAGAGCACCTGGCTGTTTGACATTCACATCCGAAAAAACTTTCCCTGCGAATTCGCCTGACAGTCTTGCGGCCACACGCATTGCCAGATCCGTCATTTGCATGCTCCTGTGCGCGTGCGACGGCGGTTGACGTGAAGGCGATCAAGATCGGCATGAGCAGTTCTGACAATGGCGCGGCCAACGAGTCGATGCATCTGGAGACTGACGTTCTGGTGATCGGCGCCGGCGGCGCCGGCATGTATGCGGCGCTGGAAGCGGCGGGCAACGGCGCGCAGGTCATCCTCGCCGACCGCAGCCTGATCGGACGCGGCGGTGCCACGGTGATGGCGCAGATGACCGTCGCTGCCGCATTGGGCGAGCAGACGCCGGACCACTGGGAGTTTCATCTCGCCGATACGCTGGCCGCAGGTCGCGGCCTGTGCGACGAGCGCCTCGCCGCGCTGTTGTGCGAGGACGGCCCGAAGCGGCTGCGCGAGATGGATGCCTGGAAGGTCGGCTGGGCGCGCGAGGACGGCCACATCAAGCAGGCGCAGGCGCCGGGCCACGACCGGCCGCGCTGCGCCTATGTGGATTTCCTCTCCACCGGGCCAGCGGTGTCGAAAACCCTGCGCACCCAGCTCCACCATGCCGACGCCATCCGGCGCATCGGCGATCTCGTCATCGTCGATATTGCCGTCCGCGACGGCGAGGCCTGCGGGGCCACCGCGCTGCATCTGCCCACCGGCCGCACGGTGACGCTTGCCGCGAAAGCCGTGATCATCGCCACCGGCGGACTGACCGGCCTGTATCGCCGCAACAGCGCCTCGTCGAACATGGGCGGCGACGGTTATGCGCTGGCGCTGCGCGCCGGCGCCGAACTGATCGACATGGAATTCGTGCAGTTCTTTCCCATTGGCCATCTCGCGCCGCGGCTGGTCGGCATGGACCCGATCATGTGGGACCCGTTCCGCTACAAGCTCGGCGGCAAGCTCTTGAATTCCGAGCTGCGCGAATTCGAGCAGGACTACGCCGCGAAGGATTCGCGCAGCGATGGCACCTATGTGCTGACCCGCGATCTCGCCACCTATGCGATCACCAGGGAAGTCGAGGCCGGCCGCGGCAGTCCCGCCGGCGGCGCCTATCTCAGTTTCCAGCACGTGCCGGAGGCCGAGATCCGCAAGGCGTTCGGCCCGGTGGTCGATCGGCTCGCCGCCAACGGCATCGATCTGGCGCAGCATCCCGTCGAGGTCGCGCCGATCGCGCATTACCACATGGGCGGCATTCGCGTGGACGAGGCGATGCAGACCGGCGTGCCCGGCCTGTTCGCCTGCGGCGAGGCGGTGGGCGGCGCCAACGGCGCCAACCGGCTGTCGGGCAATGCCATCACAGAGGCTTTTGTCTTTGGCGCCCGCGCCGGTCTCAGCGCCGCGCGGCGCGCAGCAGAGGTTTCATCGCAGTGGGCCGAAGCTGCCGCGCGTCCGGCGCTCGACCTGCTGCGCAGCGCCAGCAAACGCGATGCGCCGAATCCGGCCGCCGTCGTCACGCAGCTTCAGGCGGTGATGGCTGATGATGTTGGCCCGTTCCGCACCGATGCCGGGTTGCGCAAGGCGATTGCATCGATCGCGCAATTGAAGGCCGACATCGGCGACACCCCGATTTATTCCGAAGCCGCGTTCGATCCGGTCCTGGTCGACTGGCTCGACCTGCGCAATGCACTGCTGGTGGCGCAGTCGGTGGCGGTGCCGGCGCTGGCACGAACCGAAAGCCGCGGCGCGCATCAGCGCGACGACCATCTGGGTCTGCAAGAGGGTTGGTGCGTCAACCAGGTCGTCAATGTGACGGACAGCGTCATGAAGCTGCAGACGATGGCGCCATCCAGCGGAAAGGCCGCAGCATGAAGGCAACGCTTGCCATCCAGCGCGGCATGCCCGGCGACGCCGCCCGCGTCGAAAGCTTCGACGTGCCGTTCGAGCACGGCCAGTCGATCCTCGACGGCCTGCGCGCCATTCGCCGCAGCGCCGATCCGTCGCTGGCCTTCCGGTTTTCCTGCATCAATGCCAATGCCTGCAAGGAATGCATGATGCTGATCGACGGCAAGGTCGACTACGCCTGCACCGTGCGGTTGAAGGAAGGCGTCACTGCATTGGCGCCGCTGCCGAAGAAGGCGCTGGTCCGCGATCTCGTGACCGAGATCGCGCCGCCGGACGAGCGGCTGCTGCGCTCCTGATCAAGCCTTGCCGTCGCGCTCCGCAGCCGAAACCACCAGCAGCACTTCGGCCTTCTGCCGGCCGACGCTGCGCAGCCAGTGCGGAGTCTCGCCGGAAAAGTACAGGCAGTCGCCCTTGGTCAGCAGCAGTTCCTCGCCATCGAGCCTGATGACGATACCGCCGGACACGACGAACAGGAATTCCTCGCCGGCATGGGACGCCCGCGATGCCATCTTCAGCGGCGGCCGGATCAGGAATGGCTCCATCGCCTTGCGGGTGCGGCTGGCCGCCAACGCCAGCAGGTCGAAGCCGCCTTCGTTGACCGACATCGCATCCTGCTCGCGGCGAAACAAAGTATAGCGCGGCGCCGGCGTCGGGTTGGGATCGAACAGATAGGTGACGTTGACCTCGAGCGCGGCTGCCATGCGGAGCAGGGCGGCAACCGAGGGCGTCTTCAGCCCGCGCTCGACCAGCGAGATATAGCCGCGCGTCAGCTCGCTCTGGGTGGCGAGCTGATCCAGCGTCAGTCCCTTCGCGGTGCGAAGCTGACGCAGGTTGAAGCCCACAGCATTCTTGCTGACGTCGAGCAATGTTGTCTCCGTTTTGAGCGCGGACCCTTTTAGATCAAGCGCATAGATGGCGGAAGGGCCGCAGTTTCCGTCCGCGTGAACGTCCCCGGTTGGCGGGCCGCGCCTGTTTCCAGTAGAAAACATTGCTGCAGATATTTCCAGCAACGGCAAGGATAATTTAGGCAAAGTTCGGCTGAATCTGCGGTTTTTCGCCTTTATCCTGGGCATTCGCTGCATTCTGCCGGTTCGGGCAGCAAATGCCGACTTTCGTGCCGTTGATTTCCAGCAGTAAACATGTTGGATTTTCACGACAGGAATATGTCCTGCAGATCACGACACGAAGGCCCGATATATGATCAAGCGCCTCAGTCCCGGAAAGCGGTTCAGCACGGTCACCGTCCACGGAGATCCGGCCGCGCCCATCGCAGCCACTTCATTGCCGAACATCCTCGACTTCGCCGCCATCAACGCGGCCCGATAGCAGGCGGCGCCCGCGCTGAGGCGATCAACCATCAGCGTCATCACGAGAATTGACCAGCTACGCCCGGCAGCACCGGACGGAGAAGGAAGAGTTGCGCCCGAAACTTAACCCCTTGCTGAAGGAGCCGACATGACTGTTGCAGAGGAATTCAACACCATCGCGATTCCCGACGATGCGGCGACCTTGCGCCGCATCGTGTGGTCCAGCGTGATCGGTACCGCCGTGGAGTGGTACGACTTTCTGATCTACGGCGCCGCCACTGCGCTGGTGTTCAACAAGATCTTCTTCGCTGCCGGCGATCCGGCGCTGGCGACCATCGCTGCGTTCGGCACCTATGCGATCGGCTTTCTCGCCCGTCCGCTCGGCGCGGCAATCTTCGGCCATTTCGGCGACCGCGTCGGCCGCAAGCAGATGCTGGCCATCACCATCATGGTCATGGGTCTCGGCACTTTCCTGATCGGCCTGCTGCCGACCTATGCGCAGATCGGGATCTGGGCGCCGCTGCTGCTGGTGGTTCTGCGCTTCCTGCAGGGCATCGGCCTCGGCGGTGAATGGGGTGGCGCCGTGCTGATGGTGGTGGAGAACTGTCCGACCCACAAACGCGGTTTTCTCGGCAGCATGGTGCAGGTCGGCAACCCCGTCGGCAATCTTGCGGCGATCGGCATGTTCGCGCTGGTCTCGCAACTGCCGGAAGCCGAGTTCATGTCGTGGGGCTGGCGGGTGCCGTTCCTGATCTCGATCCTGCTGGTCGGCGTCGGCCTCTACATTAGGCTCAGCATGGAAGAGACGCCGGCGTTCCGCCTGCTCAAGGCCAAGAACGAGGTGGCGAAGATCCCGATCGTCGAGATCTTCAGGCATCACCGTCGCCCGTTCTTCACCGCGGTCGGCCTGAAGATCTCGGAAATCGCCTATGCCAGCATCGCTGGCGTGTTCATCATGTCCTACGCCACATCGCGCCTTGGCCTGTCGCGCGGCCTGGTGCTGAATGGCGCCTTCATTGCCTCCTTCGTCGCGTTGTTCTCGATTCCCCTGTTCGGCTGGATGTCGGACAAGGTCGGGCGCAAGACGATGTTCTATGCCAGCTGCCTGTTCTCGGCGCTGTTCGCCTTCCCGATGTTCTGGCTGCTCGATACCAAAGACCCCACCATCGTGATCCTGACCATCGTGGTCGCCATCAGTTTCGGGCAGATGGTGATGTTCGGCATCGGCGCGCCCTGGTACTCCGAACTGTTTACGGCGCGGCTGCGCTACAGCGGTGCGTCGCTGGGCTTCCAGGTCGGTGCCGCGCTGAGCGGCGGCCTGAGCCCCTTGATCGCAGCGTCGCTGATGGCCTGGGCCGGCGGCGCAACCTGGCCGGTCTCGCTGTTCCTGATCGTCTGCGCGCTGATCACGGCAATCGCGACATCCTTTGCGCCGGAGATGGCCAACAAGGAACTGACTTGACGGCGTCGGGGCGGCGCATTCCTGTGCCGCCCCGCGCTTTCCGATCCGTCAACGCTGCGATAAAACTCGAATTCGTAGAAGGACTGCATCCATGCTCGATACGTTGAATGCGCCGGTGTCAGCCGTGATCCCGTCGTGGACCGGTGTGGTGCGCCATCTCCACATTACGCCGCGGGCGTTCCTGCCGATGCGGGAAATGCCCGAGCTGCAACTGGTGGCGGGCAAGGGCATCGAGGGCGACCGTTACATGATCGGGCGCGAGGAGGGGTTCTATTCGCACAGGCCCGAAGATGGCCGGCAGGTCACCTTGTTCGAATACGAGACTTTGGTGGCGCTGAAGCGCGACCATAATATCGATCTTGCGCCGGAAGAGCATCGCCGCAACGTCACCGTCGCCGGCGTGCCGCTGACCCATCTCGTCGGCCGGCAATTCTGGCTCGGCGAAACGCTGCTCGAGGCGACCCGGCTGTCGATCCCGTGCCGGCACATCGAGGAGATCACCGGCAAGGCTATCTTCGATCCGCTGATCAACCGCTCCGGCCTGAACTGCAGGATTTTGAAGGGTGGCACCGTGCGCGTCGGCGACGCGGTCCGGAACGCCTGATGAAGCCGGCGATTACCACCATCAAGACCGTTGTCGACAAGATTGACAGCGGCGGCGCCGGCATCAAGGTGTTTACGCTGGTCGATCCCGACCGCTGGGAGCTGCCACCGTTTCGGCCCGGCGCCCATATCGACCTGCATTTGCCGGGCAGCATGGTGCGCACCTATTCGCTGTGCAACGATCCCGCCGACAATCGCCGCTATATTGTTGCGGTGAAGCGCGAGATCGCCGGGCGCGGCGGCTCGGCCAAGCTGCACGACGAGATCGAGGTCGGCGACACCATCGGCGTGTCGCTGCCGCGCGGCGGACTCGATCTCGCGGACGATGTCGCCCGCTTTGCGTTCGTTGCAGGTGGCATCGGTGTGACGCCGTTTCTCTCGGTTGCAGCGCATCTCACGCGCGTGGGACGCCCAAAATTCACGCTGCACATGATCGCGCGCGGGGCGCCGCCGCTGGCTGACTTGCTGGAGCCGTTCATGAAGTCCGGACATCTGGTTGTTCACGACACGTCCGTCTCCGGTCGGCCGAACGTTGCCCAACTGATCGGTCGTCCGTTGTCCGATGTGGCGCTCGGCTGCTGCGGGCCGGAGAGCATGATCGACCACTTCGAGCAGGCGTCGCGCGACTGGCCGGCGCATCGGGTCCATATCGAGCGCTTCGTGCCGCCAGCCTTGCCGGCGGATGCGAATGCAAAACCCTATGTGCTGGTGCTCGCGCGTTCGAAAATCGAGATTCCCGTCGATCCCGGGCAGACCATGCTGTCGGTGCTCACTGATGCCGGGGTGGACATTCCCGCGTCCTGCTGCGGCGGCATCTGCGGCTCCTGCAAAGTCGACTGGCTCGAGGGTGATCCGATTCATCGCGACCGCGTGCTGTCCCCGGCCGAACGCGCGCGCAGCCTGATGGTCTGCGTCGCCGGCTCGGCAGATGATCGGCTGGTGCTAGATCTGTGATTGCCGCAGCGCACGCGGCAGACGCCCGCTGCCTCTCCTGGGACAGTGTGATTAATTTATAGCCGTTCAAAACTTGTGCGGCGATGCAAGCGGGCCGCATGACCCTCATTCGGATCCTGTGACAGCGCCATCGCGGCCGACATTGTCCGCGACAATTCGCTGCATCGTGGCGATGAAGACCGCCTGTTCGGCCTTGGTCAGTTGACCCAGGGTCGCGCGATGCGCGTCGCGTGCGGCGGTCTCGATTTTCGCCAGCAGCGCCCTTCCGGCCGGCGTCAATTTGCAGATTCGGGCGCGACGATCGTCGGTATCCACCGGCCGCTCGACCAGGCGGCGCGCCTCCAGCCGCTTCAAGGCGCCCGTCGTCGTGGTGCGATCCAGCGCGATATCGGCGGCCAATGTGGTCTGATCGGCGGCTCCGCGCTCCGCCAGCGCCGACAGCAGGCTGTATTGCAGCGGCGTGATTTCGAACGTGCCGCAGGCCTCCTGGAACAGCGCGACGTGGATCTGGTGCAGCCGCCGGATCAGAAAACCGGGCCGTTCCGCCAGCGGCCACGGGCGGTGGCTTCGCTCGCCACGCTTGTTCGCCTTCTGCAACGCACATCTCCTTGTTCGCGAAGTCTGCCGGTTGCTCGCGCTGTTCGCGAGCCGTCCGGCAGTTATGGCACGAGCCTTGCTTTTGTAAAATACGAAGCATGCTTCGTATTTTGGCGGGGCCCGCGGGCGCCCGCCAGAGAACGCAGAGGAGACCAGCCATGTCCATCAGTCCCACTTTCGACCTGCTGCTGCGCGGCGGTCGCGTCATCGATCCCGCCTCGGGCGTCGACGGCATCAAGGACGTCGCCATTCGCAACGGCAAGATCGCGGCGGTGCAGACGGACATCCTGCCGACCAGCGCCAGGGAAGTGATCGACGTCACCGGCAGACTGGTGCTGCCCGGGCTGATCGATACTCATGGTCATGTCTACCAGTATGTCACCGGCCGCTTCGGCATGAATCCCGACATGGTCGGCGTGCAGTCCGGCGTCACCACGCTGGTCGATCAGGGCGGTCCGTCCTGCATGACGCTGCCGGGCTTTCGCCACTTCATTGCCGAGCCCGCAAAATCCCGCGTCTATGCCTTCCTGTCGGCCTATCTCGTCGGCGGTCTCGAGGGCCACTTCTATCCCAACCTTTACAGTCCTGCTGGCGTCGACATCGATGCCACCGTGAAGTCGGCGCTGGCCAATCCGGACCTGGTGCGCGGCATCAAGGCCCATGCCGAAATCGGCGGCTTCGCGCGCTGGGGCATCCGCGTGCTGGAGATGGCGGCGGAAATCGGCAAGCGCGCCGATCTGCCGGTCTATGTGCATTTCGGCCAGCTCTGGGGCTTGCCGGAGAGCGGCACCAATGGCGAGGATGTCGATACGATCCTGGAGCGGGTGATTCCGCTGCTGCGCGAAGGCGACGTGCTGGCGCATCCGTTCACGCGGCATCCCGGCGGCTTCGTCAATCGCGACGGCGATGTGCATCCGGTGATCCGCGCTGCGCTCGATCGCGGCCTCAAGATCGATGTCGGCCATGGTAGCCACTTCTCCTATCGCCTCGCGAAGAAGGCGATCGCCGCCGGCATCGTGCCGACCACGCTGGGCGCCGACATCCATGGTTACAACACCCATGTCCCTGCGCCGGCCGGAACGCCTGACCAGCACGAGGACGAGGAGAACCATCCCTTCGCCGGTCAGGCCAAGTTCAGCTTGGTGCAGGCCATGAGTTCGATGATGGCGCTGGGCCTGACGCTGGAGCAGGTGGTGCCGATGGTGACATCGAACCCTGCGCAAATGCTCGGCCTGTCTCACGAGATCGGTGCGCTGAAGGTCGGCATGGATGCCGACGTGTCGGTGCTGGTCCAGAAGCCCGGCCGCTACATCCTCAGCGACAACGAAAAGACCGAGGTGGTGGCCGACAGCCTGCTTCAGCCGGTGTTCTGTCTGCGTGCCGGCACGCGTTATGACGCGGTGGCATCAATCCTGCCCGAAGCCGTGGCGGCATAACGCAACTGACGACGTAACGTCCGGACGGGGGTCTGCCAGTGCGCAATGAGCGCGACTTGTCTTCTGCGACCTCTGCCTGCGGGCAGGGTGTCGGCGCGCGCGTGCCGCGCAAGGAAGACGACCGGCTGATGCGCGGCCGCGGCCAGTTCGTCGCCGACATCCGGCTCGCCGGGTTGCAGGATGTCGCCTTCCTGCGCAGCCCGGTGGCCCATGCCCGGATCAGGGCGATCCACGTGCCCGAACGCTACCGCGACGTCGTGTTCACCGCGGCCGATCTCACAGGCGTCAAGCCGATCCGCGCGGTGTCCGGGCTGCCGGGCTTCAAGATTTCCGAACAGCCGGTTCTGGCCACCGACAAGATCCGCCAGGTCGGCGAACTCGTCGCCATGTGCGTGGCGGCAACAAGGGCCGAGGCCGAGGACGTCGCGGCGTCGATCACCCTCGATCTCGAGGAATTGCCGGCGGTGCATGACATGTTGCAGGCGCGCGAGCCCGGCTCGGCGCTGGTGCACGAGCACTGGGGCGACAACATTTTTCTCGAGAGCTCGTTCGAGGTCGATATCGGCACTGCGCTGGACGCGCCGATCAGGGTGACGCGGGAGATCTCCACCTCCAGGCAATGCATGTCGCCGCTCGAGGGCCGCGGCGTGGTCGCCGCCTTCGATCACCGGCTCGACCAGCTCACCCTCTACACCGGCAGCCAGATGCCGCACATCGTGCGCAACGGCCTGTCGGATACGCTGGACATGGACCAGGGCCAGATCCGTATTGTCTCGCCGGACGTCGGCGGCGGCTTCGGCCACAAGGGCATCCTGCTGCCGGAAGAGGTCTGCCTGTCGTGGCTGACCATGAAGATCGGCCGCCCGGTGCGCTGGATCGAGGATCGCCGCGAGCATCTGGTGGCGTCAGCCAATTGCCGCGAGCATCACTACAAGATCACCGTCTATGCCGATCGTGACGGCAAATTGCGCGGCATCGATTGCGAGGCCACGGTCGATTCCGGGGCGTATTCGTCCTATCCGTTTTCTGCCTGCCTCGAAGCCGCGCAGGTCGCCAGTATTCTGCCGGGTCCGTATCTGATGCCGGCCTATCGCTGCCGCACCTTCTCGGTGGCCACCAACAAGTGCCCGATCCTGCCCTATCGCGGCGTTGCCCGCACCGGCGTCTGTTTCGCACTGGAGATCATGCTTGACATGGTTGCGGTCGAAGCCGGCCTCGAGCCCGGCGAGGTGCGGTTGCGCAATCTGGTGCGGCCGGAACAGATGCCGTTCGACAACATCACGAAAAAGCATTTCGACAGCGGCGACTATCCCGAGGCGATGCGCCGTGCACTTGCCATGATCGACGTCGATGCGGTGCGCGCGCGCCAGCGCAAGGGTGAAGTCGACGGCCGACGGATCGGTGTCGGCCTGTCGATCTATTGCGAGCAGGCGGCGCACGGCACCTCGGTCTATGCCGGCTGGGGCATTCCGATGGTGCCTGGCCACGAACAGGCGACCGCGCGGCTGACGCCGGATGGCGGTCTCGAACTGCGCGTCGGCGTGCAGTCGCACGGCCAGGGCATGGAAACCACGCTGGCGCAGGTCGCGCATGAAATGCTCGGGGTCCATGTGGACAAGGTGCGCGTCGTGCACGGCGATACAGCGATGACGCCGTATTCGACGGGCACCTGGGGCTCGCGCTCGATGGTGATGGCCGGCGGCGCCGTGGCGACCGCATGCCATGAGCTGGGTGAGCGCGCCAAGCGGATCGGCGCCAAGCTGCTGCAGTGTGATGAGGCCGACGTTATCCTCACCGACGGCGGGGTGCGCGGCGCCAGCAGCAGCGTGACGCTCAAGGAAATCGCGCACACCTGGTATCGCCGGCAGCAGGACCTGCCGGCCGACGTCGATCCCGCGGGACTCGAGACCACCTCCGGCTACAAGCCGCAGCGCGATTCCGGCACCTTCAGCTATGCCGCGCATGCGGTGATTGTCGCCGTCGATCCCGATCTCGGCGATGTGGAAATCCTCGACTACGTCATCGTCGAGGACGGCGGCGTACTGGTCAATCCGATGATCGTGGACGGCCAGATCTTTGGCGGCCTCGCGCAGGGCATCGGCACGGCGCTGTATGAGGAGATGCCGTTCGATCGCGCCGGCCAGCCGCTGGCCACCACACTGGCGGACTACCTGCTGCCCGGCCCCACCGAAGTGCCCATGCCGCGGCTCGACCACATGGAGACGCCGTCGCCCTATACGAAGTTCGGCGTCAAGGGCATCGGCGAGGGCGGCGCCATCGCGCCGCCGGCGGCGATCGCCAACGCCGTCAACGACGCGCTGCGTGGCCTCGGCGTCGAACTGATGCATTCGCCGATCACGCCGCGCCGCATCGTCGAAGCCATTCTCGCCGGACGCGCCGCGCAAAGGCCGGCGGCATGAAGCCGGCGCCCTTCACCTATGAGCGTCCCCGCGACCTT
>LNAP01005695.1_pt1 | contig 10991 bp, 10 predicted proteins | sample 602601 | NCBI WGS metagenome assembly LNAP01 (sample SAMN02440304, study PRJNA202911) | soil metagenome | biome: Subtropical and temperate rainforests or woodlands; isolation source: soil samples (1 kg each in a 20% v/v slurry with milli Q water) were... ...
AGACGATCGGCGTCCTGGGTGCCGACCACCGAGGGTGTCACCATGGGACGCTGGCGCTGCAGCCGCTGATACTGGCGATAGGCAAACGGGATCGAGGCCAGATAGGCGATGCCGCTGAAGAGAATCGTGTTCCAGGTCTCGGAAGCCAAGAGCGCAATATAGAACGTGACAGAGAGCATCGCCGGGAGGACCCAGGCCTGCGTCACCTTCACCCGCTTGAAGGAAAAGGTCGGCAGGCGGCTCACCATCAACCCGGCCACGCCCAGCATCACGATGGCGACGACGAAGGGATGGTTGAAGAAACCCGGCCCGTATTCCAGATAAGCGACCAGCGGCATCAAGGCCAGAGCGGCACCGGCCGGTGCCGGGACGCCGGTGAAGAAACGCGAGGTCCAGGCCGGCAGATCGGTATTGTCGAGCTTGGTATTGAACCGGGCCAGACGCAAGGCCGTGCAGGCGCTGAACAGCAAGGCGATGCCCCAGCCGATGCGGCCGGATTGGTCGAGCGCCCAGAGATAAAGGATCATGGCGGGCGCCACACCGAAGCTGACGAAATCCGACAATGAATCCAGTTCGGCACCGAATTTCGAGGTGCTGTCCAACAGGCGCGCGATACGGCCATCCAGCGCGTCGAACACCGCCGCCACCAGGATGGCGACAACGGCCAGTTCCCATTGCTGCGCCAACGCGAATTTGATGCTGGTGAGGCCGGCGCAAAGCGCCATCAGCGTCAGCATATTGGGAATCAGACGGTTGATCGAATGATCGCGCAAACGGGTCCGCCGCATGGCCTTAGCCCTCCTCGAAGGCTGTTGTTCTGTTGATGGACGCTGTCATACGGTGCGCCCCGGGCGCGTCGCCACTTTTCATCTTTGACCGGTCACCGCGTCTCACGGTCATCGCATCTCACCGGTCATCGCATCTCACCGAGGCGCATCGCCTCGTCAGAGCGGATATCCGCCAGCACGGTCTCGCCGCCGACGGTCATTTGGCCGACAGCCACCAATGGCTGCACGCCATCGGGCAGATAGATGTCGACCCGGCTGCCGAAGCGGATGATACCGAATCTCTCCCCGGCCCGCACGGTCTTTCCGGCCGTCAGATCGCACTTAATCCGGCGCGCCACCAGGCCCGCGATTTGCACCGTACAGAAATTCACGCCTTCCGCAGTGCGGAAATGAATCGATTGCCGCTCATTGTGCTCGCTCGCTTTGTCCAGTGCCGCATTGAAGAATTTGCCCGGCCGATAAGCCAGGGCGATAACCTCGGCATCGATCGGACAGCGATTCACATGCACGTTGAAGACGTTCATGAAAATGCTGATCCGCGTCAGCGGCCGCTGGTCCAGTCCGATTTCCGAGGGCGGGATTGCCGGTTGGATCATCTGCACGACACCATCCGCCGGCGCGATCACCAGCCCGCCCCTGCTCGGCGTTACCCGGGCCGGATCGCGGAAAAAGTAAACGCACCACAGGGTCAGCACGACACCGATCAGACCGAGCGGCATGGCGATCCACCACAAAACAACAGTAACGACCGCGAAAATGGCGATAAACCGCCAGCCTTCACGATGGATCGGCGTCAGAACGGACTGTAACACGTGCTTGTATCCTGATCAGTTATTTGGTCTTTTTTATCCGGGATGCAAGTGGCAGTCCGGCTCAAAAAAGCGCATCAACCCCTTGATCTGCCACATATCGACCGCAGGGTCACGCGGTTTCTCCTGCGGCCGATTGCGGCAGAAGGTGCGGCGGGTTTTACACATCGTTAATCGTAGATGGTTAAAGATACTTCCACGTTCGCGAGAAGTTGCATTCATGACGACGAAGGTCGCCTTGCCCTTAATGAAACCTGATGGCCTGGACCATATTCAATTCACCCAGGACGGCGCCGTTCGCATTGGCCGTCCCGGGAAGTCGCTCGAATTCGCCTTCGGCTATCAGGGCCTGCGATTTGGCGCCAATACGCGCCTGATCGAAGGCGGCGCCATCCTGCAGCTGGCGGCGGATATCGCACCGGATCCCTATACGGTGGAGGGTATCACGCTGCGCCGCTCGGTCCATGCCGTGATCGAGGCCACCCACCATCTGATCAGCAGCCGGCTGATCGTCTCGCGGCAGCGGCGCATCGTCTGCATCGGCAAGGCCGGCGTCAACTCGCCGACCGCGCCCGTCGATCTGCTGAGCGGCGCGATCGAGATCTTGCTGGAAATCAAACCCTATCTCGACATGCTGGCGGAAATCCTGCCGAACTGGCCCCGCGGCAAGACGATCACCGAAGGCTATCCGCATCTGCAGCTCATCACCCAGCGCTGAGCACGCGCAGCCGGCCAGATACGCCGATGCTGCACATGCTCAGGGCTATTGCGTGGTCGTCGGTGATTGGCCCGCCCCACCTTGTTCGCCCGCCGGCAACTCGAAGATCTGTCCCGGATAGATGAGATCCGGATTGACGATCTTTTCCTTATTGGCTTCGTAGATCACGGTGTAGCGCAGCCCGCTGCCATAGCTTTCACGCGCCAGGCGCCAGAGGCTGTTGCCGGGTTGCACCACAACCTTGTCGTGGCTGGCGGTGGTCGTCGTCGGTGCCTGATCAAAGGGCAGTTCGACCCGCGACTGCACCTTGCCCGCGGGGTCGACCTGATCGATGCGCATCTGATGCAGACCCTGGGCGATCGGTGCCGTGGGCAGATACGACCAGTTGCCTTTGTCGTCGCTGGTCACCTGACCCAGCAGCGCATTGTCGATATAGATGTTGATCGTCGATTTCGGCTTGGAGGTGCCGGCCAGAATCGCGCGGCCGATGGAATCGTAATCGACCGTCGCCAGAGACAGCTCGCCGGCCTTGGCCGTACCGCCCGGCATGTTGAGAACGCGCGTCGGGCCGGTGCCGGAACGCGGCACCTCGATCGCCAAGGCGCCGGACGGTGCTTGCGTCGGGCGGCCGGCAATGTCCTTGGCGGGGGCCGGTTGCAGGATGATGACCGCATGGTCCGAATCCTGGCTGGCGCCGCTATCCATCTGGGAGCGCAGGGTCAGGCTGTGCTGCCCCGGCGACATGGCGCCGTTGGGCAGCAGCACCCATTCGCCACGCGTATCGGCGGTGGCCGAGCCGATGGCCTGGCCGTTATCCAACAAGGTCACCTCGGCGCCCGGCGCCGCGCGCCCGGCCACCACGGTGTCGCCATTGGGATTGACCCGCACCACATCGAAGCTCGGCACGATCGTGGTCGGCGTGGCCGCAGCCACTTGGCCATCTGTACCCGGCTGTGCGGTTCCCGGCTGCGCCGTGCCGGTGTCGGACGATGTTCCGGTTGTTCCAGACGTCGCCGCATTCGGGACCGGCGGCACATTGTCATCGCTATCGGACTCATAGAGCACGTAGACCAGAACCAAACCTGCCGCGACCACCACGGCGCCCATCGTCCCGATTAGGGTCAGGCGTGCCATTATTCTCCTCTCGCGTATCGCGGCGAGTCTCGCCGCTATGGACAAGGTTAGCCCCACCTCCCGGTGCTGACAACGGCAATAGGTGCCAGGGGGTCGCCCTCACCGGCAGCCGTTACCGGCTATCTCATTGAAGTGTTATGGCGCCGGGCGATAATCCGGAGCAATATTTAGTTGTCTCCCCCACAGCGTTTTCGCGCGATCCGTCAAGATGGCAGCCAGATGCCTGGGGTGTCGTATGCGGGGGATTGGCTTTGCCGGCACCGGCATTTGCGCTAGGGTCGGTTTCAAATGAAATATAGGATTTTGCGTCAGAATGGCTCTTATTAAGTCGATTTGCGTCTATTGCGGTTCTTCTTTTGGTCTTTCGCCCCGTTTTTCCGCTGCCGCCACCGAACTCGGTGAGCAAATGGGCCGGCGCGGCGTTCAGTTGATCTATGGCGGCGGCCGGGTGGGATTGATGGGAACCGTTGCCGATGCCGTCCTGAAGGCCGGCGGCAAGGTCACCGGCATCATTCCCGAGCATCTGGAGAGCGCCGAGGTCGGCCATCAGGGCCTCACCGAGTTGAAAATCGTCGATAGCATGCATACCCGCAAGCGCATGATGTTCGACCTGTCCGACGCTTTCGTCATTTTGCCGGGCGGCCCGGGTACACTGGACGAAACCTTCGAGATCATCACCTGGCGGCAATTGCGGCTGCATGACAAGCCCGTGGTGATCGTGAATGTGGACGGTTACTGGGACAAATTGATCGAGCTGTTCGATCACGTCATCGAGAACGGTTTCGCCAAGCCGGCCACCCGCCAGCATTTCTCGGTGGTGAATTCGGTCGGCCGGCTGTTCGACCTGCTGGCCCAGCAGCCGGAAACCGCCGAAACGGATTACCCCGAACGCATGTAGGGAACGTATACAGGCTGACGCCTGCCTGACCCGGCGTGACGAGCTGTTCTCCGCAACGTCATACGCTGGAAATTCCGCCGGACCGGATGCTAGACTTCGCCTCCCGTCCGATACATCCATCCAATAAACTGCGAGGAGCGCTTGCCGATATGAGCAAGATCAAGGTCAAGAATCCGGTCGTCGAACTCGACGGCGACGAGATGACGCGCATCATCTGGGACTTCATCAAAAGCAAGCTGATCCTGCCCTATCTCGATGTCGACCTGAAATATTTCGATCTCGGCGTCGAGCATCGCGACAAGACCGACGACAAGGTCACGGTCGAAGCCGCCAATGCCATCAAGCAGCACCGTGTCGGCGTCAAATGCGCGACCATCACCCCCGATGAAGCGCGGGTGAAGGAATTCAACCTGAAGCAGATGTGGAAGTCGCCCAACGGCACCATCCGCAACATCCTGGACGGAACCGTCTTCCGCCAGCCGATCATCTGCAAGAACGTGCCGCGCCTGGTGCCGGGCTGGACCCAGCCGATCGTGATCGGCCGTCATGCCTTCGGCGACCAGTATCGCGCCACCGATTTCGTCGTGCCCGGCAAGGGCAAGCTCACCATGCGCTTCGAGCCGGAAGACGGCAGCGCGCCGATCGAGAAGGAAGTCTTCAAGTTCCCCGGCAGCGGCGTCGCCATGGGCATGTATAACCTGGATGAGTCGATCACCGGCTTTGCCCGCGCCAGCTTCAATTACGGCCTGACCCTGGGCTGGCCGGTCTATCTCTCGACCAAGAACACCATCCTGAAAGTCTATGACGGCCGCTTCAAGGATATCTTCCAGAACGTGTTCGACAAGGAATTCGCCGACAAGTTCAAGGCCAAGGGCATCGTCTACGAACATCGCCTGATCGACGACATGGTGGCCAGCGCATTGAAATGGTCCGGCGGCTTCGTCTGGGCCTGCAAGAACTATGACGGCGACGTGCAGTCGGACACGGTTGCGCAGGGTTTCGGCTCGCTCGGCCTGATGACCTCGGTGCTGCTCTCGCCGGACGGCAATGTGGTCGAAGCCGAAGCCGCCCATGGCACCGTGACGCGGCATTATCGCGAACACCAGAAGGGCAAGGAGACCTCGACCAATCCGATCGCCTCGATCTATGCCTGGACCCGCGGCCTCTGGTATCGCGGCAAGTTCGATAACACGCCCGATGTGCAGCGTTTCGCCGAAACCCTGGAAAAGGTCTGCGTCGATACCGTCGAATCAGGCTTCATGACCAAGGATCTCGCTTTGCTGATCAGCCCGGACCAGACCTGGATGACCACCACGCAATTCCTCGACAAACTGGACGAGAATCTGAAGAAGGCGATGTCCTCATGGAAGTAACGCGTCGTGGCTTCAATGCCCTCGCTCTGACCGCTGCCGGCACGGTGATCGCCGGCAGCGTCGCCAGCCTGCCGGCGATCGCAGCAACCGACCCGCAGAACACCGTCTATATGGATCTCAAGGACGGCCGCGTGGTGATCCAGCTGCGGCCCGACATGGCACCGAAGACAGTGGCACGGTTCAAGGAACTGGTGCGGCAAGGCTTCTATAACGGCCTCACCTTCCACCGCGTGATCGAGGGCTTCATGGCCCAGGGCGGCGATCCCAAGGGCGACGGCACCGGCGGTTCCGGCCAGAACATCCCGGCCGAGTTCAATGCGCTGCATCATGTCCGCGGCACGCTCTCCATGGCGCGCGCCCAGGATCCCGACAGCGCCGACAGCCAGTTCTTCATCTGCTTTGCCCCTGCCCCGTTCCTGGACGGTCAGTACACCGCTTTCGGCCAGGTGGTGGAAGGCATGGAATTCGTCGACAAGATCAAGCGCGGCGATCAGAACAATAATGGTGTCGTCGACAATCCCGACAAGATCATCAAGATGCAGGTCGCGGCGGACGCGAAGTAAGCCGCTTCTTCACCCAACAATGAAACAGGCGCGCGCCGCAAGGCCGCGCCTGTTTCTTTTCGCCGTCACTCCGCTGCCGGCATCTCAGCCAGGCAGGCCTCCGGCTCGGCCTCGGAGCTGGTGCGCGTGAGGAAGGCGAAGACCACCAGCGCCGAGATGACGGTAATGGTGGCGAGGATATAGAGCAGATGGTGAAAGGCCTCGCCATAAACCTGAATCAGCAGTGCCTGACCGACCTGCGGCAGCGTGCCCGCGGCCAATGACAAATCGCCCATCGCCAGATGCTGCGCCGCCAGCGACAGCGCCGCGGGATCGGCCGAGACGGTCGCTGCCTGCAGCCCCGTATGGGCCAGTCCCGCGAGGATGGCGCCGACCACGGCAAGCGCGATGCCTTCGCCAGCCACGCGGGTGGTGCTGAAGATGCCGGTCGCCATGCCGGCGCGCTCTTTCGGCACGACACTGACCGCCAGTGCATCCATCAGTCCCCAGGGCAGGCTGATGCCAAGGCCGATCACCAGCAAGGGCGGCACCATCGCCGTGGTGGAACTGCCCGGCGGCTGCTGGGCGAGCCAGATCAGCCCGGCCGCCACGACCAGCAAGCCGACGCCGCAAAGCGTCCCGGCCGAGAACCGGCGCGTCAGCAGGGCGGCCAGCATCGGCACCACCAGCATCGGCCCGCACAGCGCCATCATCATCCAGCCGGCGCCGACCTCGCCCCAGCCTTCGATGCCGACGAAGCGCAACGGCAGCAGGATCAGCAGCACCACGAAGGAATAAGCCGGCGCCGCGGCCAGAAGCTGCACGCCGACGAAGCGCGGATAGCGAAACAGCGACAGATCGAGCATCGGTCGTTTTGTCCGTGTCTCGATGGCGATGAAGGCCGCCATCATGGCGACCGCGCCGGCCAGCAATCCGATCACCTCGGCGCTGTCCCAGCCGCGCTCCGGCGCCAGCAGCACGGCATAGGTCAGCAAGGTCAGAGCGGCCGTGAAACTGGCGGCACCCGGCCAATCCAGCCCGGCCGCATCCGGATCGCGCGATTCCCGCATGAAGCGGAGGCCGCAGATGATGGCGACAATGCTGAAGACCGCCGTGCCGAGGAAGATCGCCCGCCAGCCGACCGTTTCGACCAGCAGACCGGAGAGCAATGGTCCGAAAGCGAGGCCGACGCCGAAGCTGGTGCCGATCAGGCTGAAGGCACGGACCCGCGCCGTGCCGTCGAATTCCTGCGCCAAGGCGGCGAGGCCGGCGGAGAAGGCGACGGCGCCGGCGCCGCCCTGCAAGGCGCGCAGGAGATCGAGCCATACCAAGTCGCTCGCCATGGCCAGCGCCAGCGAGGTCGCCAGGAACACCGCCTGGCCGATCAGAAACAGACGCTTGCGGCCGAAGCCGTCGGCCAGTGTGCCGGCGACCATCAGCGAGCTGCCGAAGCAGAGCATGAAGGCGTTGGTAATCCAGTTCAGGGCGATCGGATCGCCTCCGAATTCCCGCGCAATGACAGGCATCGCCACGGCCGGCCCGGTGAAGTTGAAGGGCAGCGCCACCATCGACAGGCATACCGCGGCCAAGACCAGCAATCTCTCCTGTTGGTCATGGGGTCGGCCACCCTCGGTCAGGCCACCCCGGGTCGGGCCACCCTGGGTCAGATCAGGGCCGCGAGCAAACGTCGACGGCGGGACCGTGGCATCGGAAGTCGGGGACATGGGGAAACTCGACGGTGATAGCGCCGCGACGATTCACGGGGATTGCATGCAAGATAGTTCGGCCGTAATGATTGGCAAAACGTCAGAAGTTCCTCTCTGAACGGACATCCAGTCCTCAATCGACGAGTCACCATGGATAATCTGAGCGGCCTTGCTGCCTTCGTCCGTGCTGCCGAAACGCGCAGTTTCATCGCCGCCGGCCGGCTGCTCGGCGTATCCGCCTCGGCCGTGGGCAAAAGTGTCGCGCGGCTGGAGGAACGGCTGGGCGCGCGGTTGTTCCAGCGCAGCACCCGGCGGATCAGCCTGACGGCGGAAGGCGAGCTGTTCTACGAGCGTTGCCAGCGCATCCTCGGCGATATCGCCGATGCGGAAGCGGAATTGCAGCGCGCGGTCGAAGCGCCGCGCGGCCGGCTGCGCGTCAGCCTGCCCGCCGTCGGCCATCATCTGCTGCTGCCGGTACTGCCGGATTTCCTGCAGCTCTATCCCGAGATCGAGCTGGATCTCGATTTCAACGACCGCGTGGTCGATGTCATTGCCGAGGGGTTGGATGCGGTGGTGCGCAGCGGCACGCAGGCCGATTCCAGGCTGATGGGCCGGCGCATCGGGCCGTTCTGTTTCCATATCGTTGGATCGCCCGGCTATTTCGAGCATCGGGGCGTGCCCGGGCAGCCGCGCGATCTCGAGCAGCATGCCTGCCTGCGTTACAAATACGTGACCTCCGGTACCTTGCAGGATTGGGCCTTGCGGAACGATCCGGCGACGGTGCCGTGGCGTCTGCCGGCGACCTTGGTGTGCAACAATGCCGAAGCGTTAATCGGTGCCGCACAACGTGGCCTGGGTCTGGCCTGTCTGCCGGATTTTCTGGTCCGCGACTCCCTCGCAAGCGGCGCGCTCCGCGCCGTGCTGGAGCCCTATCAGACAGCCCCCGGCAGTTTCTGGGTGCTGTGGCCGTCCAGTCGCCATTTGTCGCCGAAGCTGCGGGTCTTCGTCGACTTCCTGTGCACGCGGCTGATCCCGGATGCTTCGGCCGATGAGCGCGGGCAAGACCATCGCTGACTGGGAGTTCGAGTGCTGAACGGGAGTTCGAGGTTGGGCAAGTTACCGCAGCACTTCAGTTCCGGCAAAAGCGTTACAATCGCAATCGGGACGTGTTCTCCGACACCTGGCGGATATCGAAAAACGTCATTTTTTCAAGCGATTGGCAAAAGATCGGCAATGACAGCATGCCGCAGCAGCGACATGCAGCGGTCATCATATTGACAGCTTGGCGGTGCTTCATGTGTGCGAATATTCGCCATGCCGTTTTCTTGCCCGCCCTAATTTTTTCCGAAGAATCACATCATCTTGTCACTGCTACTACGTCTGGACAATTTTGCGCTCGACTACGATCCCTATCCGGTTGGCTTGATCGCGCCGATTTTCGATCCGGCTTTCTATCGGCAGCTCGTGCGCTCCTTTCCGCCGATCGACCTCTTCAAGTTCATGCCGCAATTCGGCAACAAATACTCATTGTCCGAGAGGAACCATCCGGAGAAATATGACGCCTTCCTGGCGCGCAATGAGGCGTGGCGTGAATTGCACCGGCACGTCAAAAGCCCCGATTTCATCTATGCGATCATCGATGGGCTGGCCTCGCGCGGCGTCGATCTCGGCATCCGGCGTCAGGAACTCACCCTGTCGCGCCGCTGGAGAAAACTGCTGCTCAATCTCCGGCGCGGACGTCTGCCGGTCACCGCATCACCGATCTATTCGCGCTTCGAATTTTCCATGCTGCCCGCCAAAGGCGGCGAGGTGATCCCCCATACCGATGCGGCGCGAAAATTCATCACGCTGATCGTCACGATGGTCGAAGAGGGCGACTGGACGCCGGATTGGGGCGGCGGTACCGACATTCTGCGCCCCAAGGATCCCGCCAAGAATTTCAACTACACCAACGAACCGCTGCCTTACGATGCTTGCGAGGTATTGAAGACGGTTCACTTCCGGCCCAATCAGGCGATGCTGTTCGTCAAGACCTTCAACTCGCTGCATGGCGTGCGCGAGATGACGGGACCGGAAGGCGTCCTGCGCCGCACGCTGACGATCAATATCGAACGCGACTACTAAGGCGTCCTCACCAGTTCTCGCCGAAGGGCCGCGCCTCGATCTCGAAACTCCAGGCAGAGACCGGCTGCTCCACCAGCCACAAGGCGTTGGCCGCGACGCCTTCCGGCTTGACGAAAAAGCTGTCCGGCTTGTCGGGCTGGCGCTGGCGGGTGCGCGGCAGATCGACGACGCCGTCGATCACGATCAGCGCCACGTGAATCCCCTGCGGCCAGAGATGCCTCGCCATGGATTCGGCGAGGCTGCGCTGCGCCGCCTTGGCCGGGGCAAAAGCCGCCGTCTTGATGTTGCCGCGGCGCGATGCGGTCGCACCGATGACGATGATGCTGCCCTGCTTCTTGCGCTGCATCGCCGGTATCACTGCTTGGGAAGCCGCCAGCAGGCCCAGCGCATTGCTGCGCCAGGACGTCTCGAAGCCCTCCGCCGAGATTTCCTCGACATTGCCCCAGACGCCCGACCCGGCATTGTAGATCAGCACATCGACCGGTCCGAGATCATCGGCGATAACGCCGAACGTTGTCGTCACGGCGCCGACATCGCCGGCATCGCATTGGTAGAAGCGCGCATCCGCGATCTCGGCGGCAAGTTTTTCGCCGAATGCCGTGCTGCGTGCCGTCATGGCGACGGCATAGCCCGCCTCGGCAAAGCGCTTCACCAGCGCCGCCCCATTGCCCGGTCCCACACCGACGACGACACAAACCGGTTTTGCCATGATGCTTCTCCTCGCTTGTTTGCTTTCGCCCGCAAGGTGAGAGCGTCGCATCACCGGCACGGCACATCAACCCTGATGCGGTCAGGGTCAAGCAGGGGGCGATGGCAGGCATCCAGCGCTGCAACCCTGGATCCTCGCATCAAGTGCGAGGATGACGGGCGAGTTTGAGGTTAGAGCTGCGCGCCAACAC
>LNAP01005697.1_pt1 | contig 10988 bp, 10 predicted proteins | sample 602601 | NCBI WGS metagenome assembly LNAP01 (sample SAMN02440304, study PRJNA202911) | soil metagenome | biome: Subtropical and temperate rainforests or woodlands; isolation source: soil samples (1 kg each in a 20% v/v slurry with milli Q water) were... ...
AGCAGCTCGCTGGTGGGCGAGGCCTCCAGACCGCGCTTGCAGATCACCTCGAACTCTTCGGGGTTGTAGGCGATGCCGCCACCGGTGCCACCGAGCGTGAAACTGGGGCGGATCACGGTCGGGAAACCGACTGTCTTCTGCACCGTCCAGGCTTCGTCCATGCTGTGGGCGATGCCGGAGCGCGCGGAGCCCAGACCGATCTTGGTCATCGCGTCCTTGAACTTGAGGCGGTCTTCGGCCTTGTCGATGGCCTCGGGCTTGGCGCCGATCAGTTCCACCGGTTTGCCGGTGGCCGCGCCGGTGTACTTGGCCAGCACGCCGTTGTGCCAGAGGTCGAGCGCGCAGTTGAGCGCGGTCTGGCCGCCCATGGTCGGCAGAATCGCGTCGGGGCGCTCCTTGGCAATGATTTTTTCGACCGTCTTCCAGGTGATGGGTTCGATGTAGGTGACGTCGGCCGTGGCCGGGTCGGTCATGATGGTGGCCGGGTTGCTGTTGATCAGGATGACCTTGTAGCCTTCTTCACGCAGGGCCTTGCAGGCTTGCACGCCGGAATAGTCAAATTCGCAGGCCTGGCCGATGATGATGGGGCCCGCGCCAATGATGAGGATGCTTTTGATGTCGGTACGTTTTGGCATGTTGAAGGACGACTCTCTTGTTTTATTAATTCAGGTTGGCGCTGGCCAATTTGGCCCCAAACCACAGAAACAGGCCACCCACCAGGCTCGACAGCCCGGCCGACAGCTTTTTACGCCGGGCCAGTCCCTGCGCCAGTCTGGCCCCGGTGACAATCAGCACCGACAGGTACAGGGCGCTGAAAGTCATCAGGATGGCGCTCAAAATCAAAAATGGCACTTCCGGATGGGCATAGCTGGTGTCGATGAACTGGACAAAAAACGACAGCAAAAACAAGATTGCCTTCGGATTCAGCAGGCTGATCACCAGGGCGCGGCGGAACGGCCGCTGCAAATGGGCCGCGTCGGCTGCAGCGCTTGATGCGACCGGGCCCGGGGCCCTTGAAACGCGGGTCGGCGCATCGGGCCGCGAACGCAAACCGGCGAACGCCGCGCGCAGCAAATTAAAACCGACCCAGGCCAGGTAAGCGGCACCCACGTACTTGACCACCATGAACATGGCCGGGTAAGTGCGCAGCACACCGGCCGCCCCCAAGGCGGTACACAGCAGCAAGATAGTGTCGCCGACGAAGACCCCGTAAGCGCCCTGAAAACCGGCGCGCACGCCACGTGCTGTTGCCACTGAGAGCACATACAGCGAATTGGGCCCGGGCAGCAAGATGATGCCAAAGGCACCAATCACATAAGTCCACAGGTCGGTGACCCCGTAAAAACTCACGCGCGTGCCTCCATGGCCGCCACAAAACGGTCAAACAGATAAGCAATGTCATGCGGACCGGGGGAAGCTTCGGGGTGACCCTGGAAGCTGAAGGCCGGCTGGTCGGTGCGCTCCAGGCCTTGCAGCGTGCCGTCGAACAGGCTGATGTGGGTGGCGCGCAGATTGGCCGGCAGGGTTTTTTCGTCGACCGCAAAGCCGTGGTTCTGGCTGGTGATGCTGACGCGGCCGCTGTCGAGGTCTTTCACCGGATGGTTGGCGCCGTGGTGGCCGAACTTCATCTTGAATGTTTTGGCACCGGAAGCCAGCGCCATGATCTGGTGCCCCAGGCAAATGCCGAAGGTCGGGATGCCGCTGTCGATCAGTTCGGCCGCGGCGGCAATGGCGTAATCGCAAGGTTGCGGATCGCCCGGGCCGTTGCTCAGGAAAATGCCGTCGGGTTGCTGCTTGAGCACCTCGGCGGCCGGGGTTTGGGCCGGCACCACGGTGACCCGGCAGCCACGTGCGCTGAGCATGCGCAGGATATTTTTCTTGACGCCAAAGTCGTAGGCCACAACATGAAAACGCGGCGCAGTCTGCTCGCCAAAACCGGGCTGACCTTCTTTTTCAGAGTTGAACAAGGCCCATTCGGTCTGCGTCCAGCCATAACTTTCCCGGGTGCTGACCACCTTGGCCAAGTCAAGACCGGCCATGCTGGGTGCCGCCTTGGCCAAAGCCACGGCCTGGTCGATGACCGCCTGCGTGGCCACCTCACCGGCGGCCAATGCCAGAATGCAGCCGTTTTGCGCGCCCCGGGTGCGCAATTGGCGCGTCAATTGGCGCGTGTCGATGTTCGCGATGGCGACCGTGCCCTCTGCAACCAGGTAGTCGCCAAGCGTCTGGGTAGAGCGAAAATTGGACGCCAGCAGGGGCAGGTCCTTGATGATCAATCCGGCAGCGTGAACCTTGTCGGCTTCCACATCCTGCGGGTTGACACCGTAATTGCCGATGTGCGGATAGGTCAGGGTGACAATTTGCTGGCAATAGCTGGGGTCGGTCAGGATTTCCTGGTAGCCGGTCATGGCGGTGTTGAAAACCACCTCACCCACCGTGCAACCCGTGGCTCCGATGGAATTACCAAGATAGACCGTTCCGTCTGCGAGCGCCAGGATGGCCGATGGGGTATTTCCCTTGAGAGACAAAAGCACTGGGTTCTCCGAAATAGTTGCGGGTACGCCCAAGCACGCAGGAAGGACTCCTGAAGCGGCTGCTGACTGGGATGGGGGGGACTGCTGCTGCGAGCGTACGCGAGGGCGAAATTGACCCGAATTATAGCCCAGGGGCAAGCCTAGACCAGGTGCGCGGTGGCACTGGCGTGCAGGCAAATCGCCGCGGCCGAGGCCACATTGAGCGACTCTTCACCGCCCGGTTGGGCGATGCGCACATGGCCACTGGCACGCGCTTCGAGTTCCGCACAAACGCCCTGCCCTTCATGCCCCAAAGCCCAGGCGCAAGGCATGGGGAGCTCCTCTTTCAGGAGCGCCTGGTGCAAATAACTGCCACGGTGTGAACTGGTCACGAGCAGCGGCACCGTCAAGACATCCAGCTGCTCCAGCGAGGCGCCCTCGACGAGTTGCAGACCCCAGTGGGCACCCATGCCGGCCCGCAGCACCTTGGTGCTCCACAGGGCGGCCGTGCCTTTGAGCGCAATGACCTGCCTGAAGCCGAAGGCCGAGGCGCTGCGCAGGATCGCCCCCACATTGCCGGCGTCCTGCACCCGGTCCAGGATGACCGTTGCCGCGTCGGCCTGGATGGCTGACTGTTGCGGCAAATCAAAGACAAAGCCCAGACGGGTCGGCGACTCCAGGGTGCTGAGTTCATCGAACAGCGGGTCGCTCAACACTATGTTCCTGGGCGCGGCCTGCACATAGGCGGCAGGCGCCACGGGCCAGTAAGACGCTGAAAACAGGCCGATGGCCGGCCGCACACCCCGCCCCAGGGCGGCCCGCAACAAATGGTCGCCCTCGGCCCAGACGCGCTGCTGCTTGCGGTAATCGGTATTGCCGTGGGCCAGTCGTTTGAGGTCCTTGAACAAGGCGTTGTCGCGCGAGCTGATGTGCAGTACCTGGGGTGAGCTCATGGCGTGACGCCTTGCAAAACCTCGGTCACCGGGCGAAAACTGGTGCGGTGCACGGGACAGGCGCCATGCGCTTGCAAGGCTGACAAATGCGCTGCCGTGCCGTAGCCCTTGTGCCGGGCAAAACCATAGGCCGGATACACCGCATCGACCTCCCGACACCAGCGGTCGCGCGTGACCTTGGCCAGAATCGATGCCGCCGAAATTGCCGCCACCAGGGCATCGCCCTTGACGATGGCCTCGGCGCGCATGGGCAACACCGGCAGACGATTGCCGTCGACCAGCACCAGCTTCGGGCTCAGGCGCAAGCCTTCCACCGCACGGCGCATGGCCAGCAAGGTCGCCTGCAAAATGTTGAGCGTGTCGATTTCCTGCACGCTGGCTTGCGCCACCGAAAAGCACAGGGACTTGGCCCGGATCTCATCAAACAACTGCTCACGTTTGCGTTCCGTGAGCTTTTTGGAGTCTGCCAGGCCCTTGATTGGATGGAGTTCGTCCAGAATGACCGCAGCCGCGAGCACCGGGCCTGCCAATGGGCCACGACCCGCTTCGTCAACCCCGGCGATCAAGCCGTTGATTTCCCATTGCCGGGCGAGCTGTTGCAGGCTGGCAGGCGTTTGGTCACGGCGCCCGGCGGGACGCACCGACCGTGACAGTGACGCCCGGCTGGCGCCGGACTCAGGGCTGAAGGAGTTGCGCGATGGCATGGGCAGCAAGCTGGGGTGTATCGCGCTGCAACTCGGCGTGCAGCGCGCAAAAGCGTTGTTCAAGGGCGTGTATTTTCTCAGGCTGGCTGGCTTTGGCGTCAAGCCACTGTAAAACTTCGTGCGCCAGGGCGTGCGGCGTGGCGGCGTCCTGCAGCAGCTCGGGCACGACAAAATCACGACACAAAATATTGGGCAAACCGACCCAGGCCTGCAGTTTCTTGCGCCGCATGATCTGCCACGACAAGCAGCCCATGCGGTAGGCAATGACCATGGGACGCTTGAACAGGGCCGCTTCGAGCGTGGCCGTGCCGCTGGCGATCAGGGCCACGTCACAGGCGGCAAGCACCGTATGCGATTGCCCCGCAACCAGTTGCACCTGATCCACCATGCCGCCAGCCTTGAGCGCTGCCTCCATTTGGGCCTGCCGCGCTGGCACCACGGGAACGATGAATTGGGTGCCAGGCCGCGCTTGCCGGATCAACCGGGCCGCCTTGAAGAAGTGCGCCGCCAGATGGGCGATTTCAGAGGCCCGACTGCCCGGCAAAATGGCGACCACGGCATCTTGCGCTGACAAACCCAGCCTGGCGCGCGCAGCGAGCCGGTCAGGCTGCAGCGGAATCACGTTGGCCAGCGGGTGGCCCACATAGGTGGCGGCGATGCCATGGGCGGCCAGCAGGGCCGGCTCGAACGGAAAAATGCACAGCACATGGTCGACGCTGCGCTTGATTTTCTCGATCCGCTCAGGTCGCCAGGCCCAAATGGAAGGACAGACAAAATGCACGGTCTTGATGCCCTGGGCCCGCAAGGCGGCCTCCAGGTCGAGGTTGAAGTCGGGGGCATCCACGCCGATAAAGACATCGGGCGGGTCTTGCAGCAGGCGTGTTTTGAGCTGGCTGCGAATGCCGACAATTTCGCGGTAACGGCGCAGCACCTCCCAGCCAAAACCGTGGACGGCGAGCTTGTCGTGCGGCCACCAGGCCTCAAAACCGCGCTGCACCATCTGCGGGCCGCCAATGCCCGCCGCGTGCAAACCAGGCCAGCGCTGCTGCAAGCCGTCCAGTAGCAAACCGGCCAGCAGATCGCCAGAAGTTTCACCGGCGACCAGGGCGGCTTGCATGGTGTTGCGCGTGAAAAGCTCAGCGCACAATGCCGCGCTGGGGCGACGCCTGGTCCAGAAACGAGACCATCATCTGCACGTCTGGCAAGGCTTCGGGGTAAGTTTGCGTTAGATTTTCAATCTGTTCGCGGGCCGCTTGCAGCGTCAGGTCGTCCCGGTACAGCGCCTTATGCATGGCCTTGACGGCGCTGATGCGTTCGGGCGAAAAGCCGCGCCGGCGCAAACCCTCAAAATTCATCGAGCGCGCCGCTGCCGGCTGTCCCTGGCACATCACGAAGGGTGGCAAATCGGCAAACAGCAGCGCGCACATGGCCGTCATGCTGTGGGCGCCGATGCGGACAAACTGGTGCACCACGGTAAAGCCGCCCAGAATCGCCCAGTCACCCACATGCACATGTCCCGCCAGTTGCGAGTTGTTGGCAAAAATGGTGTGGTTGCCGACCTGGCAGTCGTGCGCCAGGTGCACATAAGCCATCAGCCAGTTGTCGTCACCGACACGGGTCACGCCGACATCGCCCGGCGAGCCGATGTTGAAGGTGCAAAACTCGCGGATGGTGTTGCGGTTGCCAATGACCAGCTCACAGGGCTCACCGGCGTATTTCTTGTCCTGCGGAATGGCGCCCAGCGAGGCAAATTGGAAAATGCGGTTGTCGCAACCAATGGTGGTGTGGCCTTCCAGCACGCAATGCGGACCCACGGTGGTGCCGGCACCAATTTTGACGTGTGGACCAATGACGGTGTAAGGCCCGACCGTGACAGAACCGTCGAGTTCGGCCGCGGGGTCAACCAGCGCCGTGGCATGGAGGATGGTCAAGCGCGGCTCCTCAGGCGATTTTGCGCATGGCGCAGGTGAGCTCAGCCTCGACCGCCAGCACGCCGTCCACGGTGGCGCAGGTCTTGAATTTGAAAATGCCGGCCTTCATGCGCAGCAATTCCACGTCAAGAATCAGCTGGTCGCCAGGCTCCACCGGGCGTTTGAAACGGACGCCTTCCATGCCGGCAAAGTAGTAAACCATGTCGTCGGTGGCGCCTGAGTCAATGGCGTCAAAGGCCAGCAAGGCAGCCGCTTGCGCCAAAGCTTCGAGCATCAACACGCCCGGCATCACCGGACGATGCGGAAAATGCCCTTGGAAAAAGGGCTCGTTGATGGTGACATTTTTCAGGGCCTTGATGGATTTTCCCTTGTCGATCACGAGCACCCGGTCCACCAGCAAGAACGGGTAGCGGTGCGGCAACTTGGTGAGAATTTTGTAGATGTCCATCATGGTGTCCTTGGTTCGAATTTTATTTATTGAGTTGCGCTTCCAGCGCCCGGATGCGCTCACGCAGGCTGGCCAGCTGTTTGAGCGAAGCAGCGTTTTTCTCCCAGGCCGCGTTGTCGTCGAGCGGGAACATGCCGGTGTAATGACCCGGCTTGTGGATCGAGCGCGTCGCCACCGAGGCAGCGGAAATGTGAACCCCGTCGGCCAGCGTCAGATGGCCCAGCACGATGGCGCCGCCGCCCACGGTGCAGTGGGCACCGATGGTGGCGGTACCGGCCACGCCGACGCAACCCGCCATGGCCGTGTGCTGGCCGATGTGCACGTTGTGTCCGATCTGGATCAGGTTGTCGAGCTTGACGCCATCTTCGATCACGGTGTCCTGCAGCGCGCCCCGGTCAATACAGGTGTTGGCGCCAATTTCGACATCATTGCCAATGCGCACCGCGCCCAATTGTTCAATTTTTTCCCAGGCGCCCGCGTTGGGGGCAAAACCAAAGCCGTCGGCCCCGATCACGACGCCGGCGTGGATGATGCAGCGCTCACCCACCACACAACGCTCGCCCAGCGTGACGCGCGACTTGAGCACGGTCCGGGCACCCACCACGGCACCTGCCTCGACCACACACAAGGGGCCGATGCGCGCGCTCGGATGCACCCGGGCCAGGGGGTCGATCACCGCACTGGGGTGGATCAGCGGCCCGCTGGGTACGGCCAGGGTTTGCTTCCAGAGCTGGGTCACGCGGGCATAGTACAAATAGGGCTGATCGGTCACGATGCAGGCACCCCGCGCTGCGGCCAGCGCCTGGAATTGCTGGCTGACGATCACACACCCGGCTTTGGAGGCCGACAACAGATGCTGGTACTTGGGATGGCTGAGAAAACTCAGCTGGCCCGCTTGGGCACTCTCAAGGGGCGCCAGGTCTTCGATCAGCAGACTGGCGTCGCCATGCAACTCGCCGCCCAGCGCCTCAACAATAGATGCCAATCGCAGGGTCACGCGCAGTCCGCCTTCAAGTTCAGAATTACTTGGCAGCAGGCGTGTTGAGCGCCTTGATCACCTTGTCGGTCATGTCGTGCTTGGGGTTGACGTATACCGCATCCTGAAAAATAAAGTCATAGTTTTCAGCCACGGCCAAGTCCTTGATGACCTTGTTGGCGCGCTGAATCACCAGTTGCAACTCTTCGTTTTTACGCGCGTTCAGGTCTTCCTGGAACTCGCGCCGCTTTCTTTGAAAATCGCGATCCTGCTCCAGCAGTTGTTTCTGACGGGTCTGGCGCTGGATTTCAGGCAAGGTGGGCGCCTCGCGCTCAAACTTGTCCGCCAGCGCCTTGATGCTGGCGCCCTGGTCAACCAGCTCTTTTTCGCGCTTGGAAAACTCCTGCTCAAGTTTGGTCTGCGCCGCCTTGGCGGTACCGGCCTCCTTGAGCACACGGTCGGTGCTGACAAAGCCCAGGCGCAACTCCTGCGCCTGCAAGGACATCACAGACAGGCCGCACAGACTCAAGGCACAAAGATGACGTAAAAAGTGGTTCATTAGAAACTGGTCCCAATTTGAAATTGCAAACTTTGAATTCTATCGTTGTCAAACTTGCGGATCGGTTTGGCGAACGCCAGGCGCAAGGGGCCCACCGGGGAAATCCAGCTGATCCCGACGCCCACCGAGGAGCGCAGGTCGTTGGCATTGGCATTGACCGCGTTGTCTCCGCCGACCAGTCCGATATCCCAAAAGCCATACATGCGCAAGGTGCGGTCGTTGCCGGCCCCGGGGAAAGGCGCCAATACTTCCATGTTGATATTGAGCTTGCGTGAGCCGCCCAAAGAGGTGCCCAGACCGTCAGCCTGCTCATTGGGTCCCAGACTGCCCTGCTCGAAACCACGCACCGACCCCAGACCGCCGCCATAAAAATTCTTGAACACCGGGTACGAACGACCACCAAGCGCACTACCCAGGCCGACTTCGGTATTGAAGGCGGCGGTGAACTGCTTGTTCAAGGGCACATATTGCTGGAACTGGTAGGTGGCGCGCAGGTATTTGGCATCGCCGGTGAAAGACCACTCGGCGTTGGCACGCTGGAAACGTCCGCTGGTGGGTGCCAGGGCGCTGTCGCGGCTGTCGCGCGCCCAGCCCACGGTCAAAGGCAGGGCCGTGCTGGAATAACCGTATTCCTTGGCATAGTTTTCATAGGAGATGGGCAGGTCGGTGCCCGGAACAATGGTCGTTTTTTCAATGCCCATACCAAAAAACACCGTGTCAATTTCGGTAAACGGCACACCAAAGCGGATGCTGCCGCCCGAGGTCTCGATCTCGTAATAGTTCTCGTCCTCGTACGGGCTGCTGGTTCGCGTGTACAGGTCAAAGGTGCGCGACACACCGTCCTCGGTGAAATAGGGGTCGGTGGTGCTGATCACCAGCAAGCGGTTGAACTTGCTGGTGTTGACCTGAAGACCCAGAGAGTTGCCCGAGCCGAAGGCATTTTCCTGCTTCAGGCCAAACGACAAGCCCAAGCCGTCGCCGCTGGAGTAACCCGCGCCCAGGCTCAGGCTGCCGGTCGGCTTTTCTGTGACGTTGATGGTCAGATCGACCTGATCCGGCGTGCCCGGGACCTCCTCGGTTTCCACCGTCACATCGCCGAAATAACCCAAACGGTCCACCCGGTCACGCGAACGGCGAATTTTGTCACCGTCGTACCAGGAAGCTTCCAATTGGCGGAATTCCCGGCGCACCACCACATCGCGGGTACGGGTGTTGCCGGCGACGTTGATTTTGCGCACATAGGCGCGGCGCGACGGGTTGGCCTGCAACACCAGCGCCACGCGGTTGTTGACACGGTCAATTTCGGGCTTGGCCTCGACCCGCGCAAAGGCGTAACCAAAATTGCTGAAATAGTCGGTGAAGGCCTTGGTGGTTCGGGCCACCTCGTCGGCATTGAAGGCCTGCCCCGGACGGATCTCCACCAGCGCCTTGAACTCTTCTTCCTTGCCCAGGTATTCGCCCGCCAGCTTGACGCTGCTGACCACGAAGCGTTCGCCCTCGGTGATATTGATGTTGACGCCAATATCGGTCTTGTTGGGCAGGATCGCCACCTGGGTCGAGTCCACCTTGAACTCGAGGTAGCCCCGGGTCAGGTAATAAGAACGCAGGGTCTCGATATCGGCGTTGAGCTTGGCGCGCGAATAACGGTTGGACTTGGTGTACCAGCTCAACCAGCCGCCGGTGTCCAGATCAAACAAGCCAAGCAAGGTCGACTCGCTGAACGCCTTGTTGCCCACAATGCGGATTTCGCTGATGTTGGCCGGCTCACCTTCCACCACGGTAAACGTCAGATTGACCCGGTTGCGCTCGATCGGCGTGACCGTGGTGACCACCTGGGCGGCGTACAGGCTGCGGTTGATGTACTGGCGCTTGAGTTCCTGCTCGGCACGGTCCAGCTGGGCCTTGTCAAAGGGTCGGCCATCGGCCAGACCGACATCGCGCAAGGACTTGACCAGCACCTCCTTGTCGAACTCCTTGGTGCCGACAAACTCGACATTGGCCACCGTGGGCCGCTCCTCGACCACCACCACCAGCACATCGCCGTTGACTTCAATGCGCACGTCCTTGAACAGACCCAGCGCAAACAGGCTCTGGATGGCTGCTGCCCCCTTGTCATCGTTGTAAGTGTCGCCGACGCGCACCGGCAGGGAGACAAAGACCGTCCCCGGCTCCACCCGCTGCAAACCTTCAATCCGGATGTCGCGCACCGTGAACGGGTTGACGGCCCAGGCGGACTGGGCGAGCAACATCAGGGAAGCCAGCGCGGCACTTGTGGCGAGACGAAATTGAATGGTGAGCATAGTTGAATTCGATAAAAAAATAGGTGCCGGCAAAGCAAGCGATATTCAGCCAAACAAGCGGGAAATATCGTTGAAAAGAGCGACCGACATCATGAGCATCAGGAGGGCGACACCGCCTTGTTGCAGACGTTCCATCCAGGCATCTGATACCGGTCGGCCTGTGACACCTTCCCAAAGATAATACATCAGGTGCCCACCATCCAGCACGGGCACCGGCAGCAAGTTCAACACCCCCAGGCTGACACTGATGAGTGCCAGAAAAATCAGGTAGTGGGTCAGTCCCAGGTCGGCCGATTTGCCGGCGTAATCGGCAATGGTGAGCGGGCCGCTGATGTTTTTGATGGAAGCCTCGCCAATCAGCATCCGGCCCATCATTTTGACGGTGAGGACCGAGACGTCCCAGGTTTTCACCAGCGCCAGCCAACTGCCATCAAAAAAGCCATAACGCACCAGCAGCTGTTCAGGTGGCGCCCCCACGTAGGCCCCAATGCGTCCCATGGACTGCCCATTTTCCTGCACCACGCGCGGCGTCACATCGAGTTGCAGGCGCTGGCCTTCGCGCAAAACAGTCCAGCGCTGGGTCGGCGCCTTTTGATTGACCACC
>LNAP01005633.1_pt1 | contig 10987 bp, 13 predicted proteins | sample 602601 | NCBI WGS metagenome assembly LNAP01 (sample SAMN02440304, study PRJNA202911) | soil metagenome | biome: Subtropical and temperate rainforests or woodlands; isolation source: soil samples (1 kg each in a 20% v/v slurry with milli Q water) were... ...
GGCAGGGACAGGCGCAGGGACACCGCGCGCTGCTCTACCTGCGCTGGCAGGTCTGTGGTGGAGAGACCATCCACCGTTGCGCTTCTCTCTGTGTTGGTAGTGGTGGTGCTGGGGTCCGTAGCCATGGCTGACACGAAGGATGCTTCTTCCTCCCCACTCGGTGCAGCAGCAAATGATGACGACGCTGAGACATTCAAAGGCGCGCCAGAGCAGCCCAATGTCGTAGAGTGAAACATATTGTCTGCGTCTATCTGCAGCTCTTCTTCCTGGGGTGTGGTAGGGGGCGCATTGGAGCAGCCTGGAAGGGAGAGCGGTGAGGTGACAACAGTCTCACCTCGGGCGAGCAGGAACGTTGGCACGGAGGTGGAAGCATCCTTGACACCTGCCTCATATGTCTGACTCATGCTGGTGTCGTTGTCACTAGCGCACGATGCTGCATCGGAAGTGTCAGCTTCGGATGAATCTACATCCACCCACACAGCGTCCGGACCATCGTCTTTGATGTCTTCTCTCTCACTCATATGCTGGCGCTGTTGCTCTATGAATGGGGAAAGCGCTATTTTGAGCAGCATTGTCTCCTCTTCGGTCAGCCGAAGCCAACTGGGAGACTCGGTATCTGTATGAAAAAGCATTGCCAGGCGCTGTGGACTTGGAATACCTCGCTCAACACATAAACTCCCGCTCCGCAACGATAATTCCGATCCGAAACCAACTCTCTCAAGAAAGAATTGTCGCATCAGCTCCCTGTCTATCCAGTTTGCGTTTGAAATTGTGGCGATTATATGCTCCGCCGTGGCGGTTAATCCATTGGAGTATGCTTCTCCAGCCATTGCTCCTTTCAACAGTTCGACTTGAACACTGTTTACTTTACATCCAGCGTTCACAACAGTCGTAAGCGCTCCAGCCAGCAATTCGTCCTAGAGAAACATGACGTCATGGATGGTTCAAATTCACCTTAAAGCATTCAATTTTTGAATCTTCTTACGTTGTGAGCTGTGTTCTGTTTGCTTATCAAATCGGCTCGCTGGCGTGTCAATCTGCTTGGATAGCCGGACAACACGAGACCCTCGGACAACTTCATTCGCCACATTGAGAATAACGATAACTTTCAAAGCTCTGATTTTGGTTTTTTGATGGCAAAGGAGATCAGTGCTGGTCAGCGAAAGTGAAAGCGCGGCAAACCAAACGTTCGCCATCCGGAAGAATTCCCCTTGTCAGAATTCCCTGGATCCCGATCCCCCTACCGGTATTACCTTGTTGGCAACCATCTCCAGATCTTCGTGTCATGTACAGCACTCCTGCAGAGTGCGGCTCAAATGATTCTATAACGTAGCAGAGTTAATTTGCTTCTACACCGTACGGACTTTTAGTACAGTACACCCACTTGAAAAAAAACGCCCGGAGTTATAATAACAGGCTTAATTACATCAAAAATTGTGACACGAATTTGAACTTATAATTTCAAAAAATTTAGTCTTTTCCACCAGACTTGTAAAGTCTGTTGAATACCACCACGAAGACACCAATGATGCTGATCCAGCCCACGGCGCTGATGGAGTGGCCAAACAAGACAAGCGAAAAGAACAAAGAGAAGATCTGTCGTGTGGTCATGATGATCGTGAACACCACGGGGCCGAACTCCTTCAGGGTGTAGAAGATGAACAGCTGGCCGGTGGCAGAGGTGATGGACAGAATCACCATGTGGCCCAGCGCAGTGCTGTCGGCCAGCATGAACGCGAACGAAGTGAAGAACTCGCCGGACATGTACAGAGTCACGCCGGTGAGCACCATCGACCAGATGTTCACGCCGAGCATCATCTGGAACTGGTCAATGCCGTAGCTCTTAAACACTCGGCTCTGCCACTGGGAGGTGAACGAGTCGCAGCACAGGTACAAAGCCAACAGGAACACGCCAAAACTGGAGTCGCTGGAGCTGTGTCCGGAGGGAGCGTTGCGCTCGGCGACGCTGAACATTGTCACTCCGGCGGTGATGAGGCCGGCTTCGATGTACTCCACCATCGCATAGGATTTGCCGTTCAGGACCATGCCCACCTATTCACACAAAGTTGAAGGAACGAGACATAAGATAAGAGTTGTGCGAATATCGAGATGCCCAACGCAAATTAAAGCTTACCAACATGACGGGGATGATTTTGCAACTTTTCGATAAGGTCTGCGTGGGGAAACTCAAGTACTTCAGAGCCTCATACTGGGCCCACGATGACAGGGTGTTGGAAAGGGAAGCAGGGGCATAATAATAGAAGGGGGCCTCCTTCATGGGTGTATGAGCAGTAAGGCGTTTAAAACCAACAATACCCAGGGCTATTAACAAAGCGAGAAAGCGGTTGCCAAACACGCAAAACGATGAACTCTTGAACTTTCCCGCGGAATATTCCTGGGTCATTAGATTCTCTTGAACAAGACCCCAAAGCACGTAAGATACTTGCAGGCCACAAAAGCAGAAAACTAACTTCATATATCGCCAAAACGCGAGCTTATCGTACTTGTTTTCCGTTGAGTTTCTGTCTTGTTGTCTGCCCTCTTCCAACATATTACCGCTGCTGTTCCCGTGATCATATTGTCGTGCTGTCGCCATCAGGTTACTCACACAAGTTATATACCGCACTGTAGATATTTAAAGACTGTAATTTGAACCTCAGTGGCTTTACAAGTTTGCCTTTGATGCTTTGGCGTTGAAATGAAAATCAAAAGTGAGACCCGCAACAGCGCAAAAAGTTTAGAAAGGGTTAACATTTAACTCTACCCACAACGGATCGTGGCTTTTTCACTCTGTAATCAGTATACAGTGGGTTAGATGATCTCTTTGGCAAAAATTTTGCAAGAAGAGTAAAGTCTATGTAGCAGGAAGCGTCTCTCAATGGTAGAATTTTATGGTAGTTACCTGGTTCCCAGTTATTGCAGAATATTTGTTACTGTCTAGATACCGTTCTGGCAATACCGGTCAAAACTGATGACGTTTATCCAAAATAAACGCTAATTGTGCCTTTATAAATATTTGATGCGTAGATCATTATGGAACATAGACTGATTTCAACTGCATCGAGCGATGGTCCAGCCAGCTGGACAGAGAGCAAAATTTTGCAGGAGCAAGGAATTGTGGGACATCTAGCTTGACCAGCCAACCAAAGCTTTTAGATCATGTCTTTGTAATATAGTTGATCAAGCATGCTTCAAGATTTATACCAACCAATGCTCCCTGATGGGAAGGAGGATCCGCAGGCGACACAAAATTACGATGGCGAGACGGATGAAACGAGCAGCGATCGGTACGGAAGTGACCCCGCAATCAGTGTAGAGTATGACGAAGAATTTGAGAATTTGGTCAACACTTTGATGCACGATCGCGACTACATTTCTGTGAACAACGCTGCCTTGAATATTACATACACAATAATAAATGCTGGGCTCATTGCCATTCCATACACAACGTACAATGCTGGAATTCCACTCTTTATCGGGGTGGTGGTTCTGATGTCAATAATATCGTACTACGTCGCGGTGATGGTGATTGACATGGCAAATCAAAAGAGAGTGCGCACGTTGGAGGATTTGGCCGAAGTTTGCGGGGGAGGAAAGCTGTTCCTTTTGGTCTGCGCCTTCCAGGTGCTTTTCTCCTTCTCCATGATGTGCGTCACGCTGAATGTGTGGGCCGATGTGATGAGCGACGTGTTCCAGACCAACAGTATCAGCGGGCCCGTTTCGGATTTGTTGACGACGCGCCGGGGTCAAGTGCTGCTGGGAGCAGTGATCGTGCTGCCGCTCTGCATCTTCAAAAGGTCCATGATTAGCCTGCGCTGGACGGCGTATTTGACTGTCTGCGCAGTGGCGTTCTGCCTTATGTCTGTGGTGATCGCCTACTTCGCACACGAAGAAGGGCCTTCACTAGGTACGAAATTATGGTTCTCGTGTCGTTCTCTTTTTCATTCTGACTGTATTTTTCCCTTTTATAAACCACATTGCAGATGCTCGCACAAGCGATGTGATCACTCCTAGATCCAACTGGTGGACCGTGATGTTCGTGGTGATCTTTTGTTTCTCGTACAACCAGCGCGTGTTCGCTGTGTACCGGTGCATCAAACAACGCAACACGAAGCGCTGGTCCAACGCCGTGGGCAAGGCGAGCTTCAGCGTCTGCTTGCTCTACTTGCTCTTCGGCGTGGCGGGGTATCTGACCATGGCCCGCAAGGGCGTCACCATGGACAACTTTAATTATTTCCTCGACGATCGTGGAGAAAATATCGTTCTTTACAACGTCGCACGGTGCGTAACAACTTGTGAATTTGGTGTGATTCTTCCTCTTCCATTACTCACCGCGTATTTCTTGTCACGTTTTTTTTTCTCATGCACAGTGTGATTGTGGTGTCGAGTTTGCTGCTGACCATTCCCGTGGACAGCCTCATCGCTTCGTCCACGTGGCGGCGGCTATACAATCGTTATCTTCGGATGACCAACTCCAAGCACCACTACCCTTCGGACACTGCCTTCTCGAACTCCTCCAAGGGATCTACTCGTGCAGCACCACCCACTCCTGCCCCAGTGGAGCCGGAAAGCAAAGGACTACTGCAAGACGAGAGCCACGAGCGGATGTACCAGAGCGAAGACACACGCGGTCCGTCCACTGGCAACCTCTCGGTCGGAGCCACGTCCATCAGCACCGCGCCGGAGTACACTGCCTCGGCAGCAATCCCGATCGGGAAGAGCAACAGCACGCAAGACCTGGTAGAGACGCTGTTGACGGAGCAAGCGAAGTCTATGGCCTTCTCGCCATTGTCCGCCTGCTCCCCGCCGGTCACCACACACTCTCACCTGAATGCACTCATGAACCAGTCCGCAGTTCCTCCTGCATTCCCACGCACCTTAACGGGGTCTTCTTCCTCGACTTCGAACTCAGACTCACCGTGTGCCGGAGGCCGGGCGAGCGAAAGCGACCGCGCAAGCTTCACGAGCACCAGCACCGGCATGACGGGAGGGGCCTCCTCCACCACGGGGTCAGGAGTGGCCGGACACAGAATGCTTTCTCGCGACGAAATGAATGCGATTATTCGCGCAAACAGCTTCGACAGCAGCACCAAGGCCAAGAAGCGCACCCAGCACGAAGAGGACGCCCACGATGAGCTGTTGGAGAACGGCCTGAACAACTCCTGGCTCTCGAACACCAGCCTCTCTTACGACGGTGGCAGTAGAGAGGTGCGTGGCCACCGCAGCGCAAGCCAACCGCACGTGCGTGTCCAGGGCGCGAGTCAATTCCAGGGTCAGTTGATTCCCTTTGTGTTCTGGCTGCTCTGCGCGGGCACTTGTTTGGGCGTGGAGCACTGGATGCTGATCGCGGCCACCGTTGGCACCTTGGCCACCACTGTGCTGCTTTTCATCTTCCCGACGATGTTCTACTTCCGCATGACGCTGGCCAGCGACTTCGGCGCCACGCCCATCTTCGGTCGCATCGTGCCCAACGCGCTTTACATGGGTGTTATCCAGGGCCTGGGTGTGCTTCTGCTGCTCTGCGACATTTGTCTGTTGATGTATGTCGCAGTGACAGGAAACTACCTGGTGACCAGCGACGGTTCTTCTACGTCTTCGTAAGAGACAGAGAGTGAGCAAGCAATGGAAAATATTTTTTGTATATAAATATGTGTTTAGTAGTATTTGCTGTTCTCACATGGAGCAGTGTAGAAAAGATATATGCATGCAATTACTTGTGACTCACAGCGTGTGTTGCGCAGCGCGTTGTATTGTTAACTTTAGCAATCCTTCTCCTTCGCAAGTCCGGTGGCGCTGGTTCTATCTTGGGAGATCGAACCCAGGCCGCTGTAGTGCTATCCACAATTGTAGATAGCCTACCAAACCGCTTCTTTTCCATTCGTGTCATACATGTATGTACAACAGGCTTGCTGTGGCTTGTTGTAGAATAAGGGAAAGATAGCCTTGTCTGTTCTAACAGCACAATGTTGGTGCTAGGCGAGCGAAAATTTTATTGACTGTACATAAACAAACTGCATCGTAAATCCATTTTTTTTTCATTTGTGACTTTTTTTCGTTATCTTGGATCACGCATTGTAAACTACAAGCGGAAGACAGACATACAAATAGCGTATCGTTTTACATTAGTTTACTTAACATTTAAGATTCACTAATACTTGAAACCATTTTGGTGAGGATGGCCTGAGCTACGCGCAATCCGTCAACAGCCGCGCTAACGATGCCACCCGCGTACCCAGCCCCTTCCCCGGCAGGATAGAGGCCCGTCAGAGAGACACTCTCACAAGAGTCCCGATGGCGTGCGATCTGCACAGGAGAACTCGTGCGCGTTTCCACCCCATGCAAAATTGCATCTGATGAAATAAAGAGGGGGGAAACTTATTAGAGACAGAAGAAAATCTACATCAAAATAATGAGACTTGCCTGGACTGATAAAACCAGGCATTGTTCTTTCAAAATCGAGCAAGGCCGCGCGAATGGTGTTGGTGACGAACGGAGGGTAAAGTTCGTGTAACGGTGCCTCGCGCACGCCTAAACGATAGCTGGACGAAATAGGTGCGACAGGGGCGGTAGATATTGTAGACGTGAACTGTTCCGCAGGAGTGGCAGAAGTGGAAGAGGTGTGCGGCATGGTGGCGGCAAGGAAGTCAGTCACGCGCTGAACCGGCACCACGAAATTTCCCCCGCCCATCTTTGCCGCGCGACACTCCATCTCTTCTTGCCAGAAAATACCCTGCAGTGGACTTTGCACTGCCACATCAGCTGAATGAACTGTTGTTTCTTGCTTCACGGGCTTCTTCTTCTTCTTGTTTGATGCTTGGCCAGATGTGTCTGCGATTCTGCCGCAGACTACATTAGACTCAAATGCGGCATCTCTTCCTGTCAGAGAGGGTGTAAAATGCGTGTCTTCAGGATTAATATTTACCACCAGCGCGGAATTAGCCCATTGCGACTGGCGCCGACTGAAGCTCATCCCGTTGATGCAGAGCTCTTCTGCGTTGACCGACGTAGGCACTGGATAAAATGTTGATTTTTAAATCAGTGCTTGTGGGTTTCAGCATCAATAATATTAAAAAAAAAACTTTCTCTTACCGATGATCCCGCCTGGACACATACAGAAAGAATAGCACTGGCGGGTCTCCGACTTTGCTTCATCGTCGGCGGCAGGCACACGTACTTCGGTAGCGAGCTTATAGTCTGCTACAGGCACTTTGCCTTTGCCACGGTCGCACTGCTCGGCTGTCTCTGCCCCGTACTGAATGCGATTAATCAATTCTTGGGGATGCTCTACGCGGAAGCCTGCGGCAATGGGCTTGGCGGTCAGTTGCACGCCGTACTGGTCGTGCAGCGCGCGGTACAAGTTGCGTGCCGAGTGGCCCACCGCCAGCACGAGCACATCGGCAGGAACGAAGTGCTTATCAATAGCAGCACTCGACATATTTGTGTTTGATTCATCCGCATTGACGCGAGCTAGGTGAGTGACGTGCACGCCTGCAATGTGTCGGTTCACACATCCCCCAGCGCTGCTCGTTTTCTGTGCAAGGGCTGCAGTCTCATTAATCTTCAGTTCATCTACCCGGTGTTCGAACATAAACGTTGCACCTTTGAATGTCAAGTATTCCCGAAGACCCTGCAATCAATCATAAAATTACATTTAAAATATTTACGTATATGTGTTTAGTGAGACTTTCCGTAACATTTTACATCACTCCAGGTACCTTGAGTATCGTAACCAGTCTGTCAGTGCCGAGGTGAGGCTTCCCGTCCACCAGAATCCTCTCTGGTGCGCCACGATTCACCAGCTGCTGCATCACCCAGCGCACCTCGGGGCTGTTCTTCCCAGTGCCGGTGGTGAGCTTGCCGTCGCTCCACGTGCCCGCGCCGCCCTCGCCGTAGCACAGATTCGATTCTGGATCCAACAGACGCTTGTTCAACAGCGCCCCGATGGCGCGACTTCTTTTCTCCACAGGCTGTCCGCGCTCTTTGTAAAGGTTTTAAAGTAATAGAAATTAACGACAATAGACGAGCGTGCTTCTGCGGCGAATACACACATGTATTCATACCTATAATGGTTGGTTTTACGCCTGCATCCACTAGAGCAAGAGCAGCAAATAAACCTAAAACGTTTGTAACATGCAACAATTAATAGTAATGGACAGCAAAGATTAATGGTACGAGCTGGAAATACCTGCTGGGCCAGCACCAACGATCACAACTTTTGGCAAAGTTGCCTCATCAGATGTGGTAGAGCTCCTCAACAGCGATGAAAAATCCCTTAGATTTGTCGCCACGACATTTAAATCTGAATCAGCATCCTTTAGTTCTACCTTTCCTGCTTTTGTGTTGATCTTTAATGCTGGTCCTGTACCTGCTGTTATGTCCACAACGTAGGTAAATCCAGGCGGAATAGATTTTCTTCTTCGCCCATCGTAGCTTTTCTTTACAATCACAATTTCACAACTGCTCAAACGCTTCACAGGTACATCAATCATTGCAGATAATGATCTAATAAGTGAATTGTGGACTGTTATATCGTCTTTTCCAGGGTCCATAGCCAGCGGTACGTTGATGCTGCTGATTCTCCATACCTTTGGCAAAATCGCCATGCTCTGAGCTTTGCGCTTATATTCCTTCTTTATTGACGATACTGTATGCTCACCTAACTTATCTTTCCTCGTTTTCTTTACATCAACTCTACGCGCCATTGCAGAAAGGGCATGCCGCTGGAAACCCAACACATGCCCCGGCGAGTGAAACGAGCGCACATCTGCAGTGTGAACGAGTAGTATCATTGCTGATACTAACCAGACTGCAATAAACATGATAACCAGACTATGGAATGCGAATACTGTTGACCAATTTGCTTTCAACGAGCGAAAATTGTGCTTTGAAAGTTGGAAGAAGGTGAAGTGAGTTGTTATTATTGGTGTTCGGCGTCCCTTACAAGTGTATTCTTGCAAACAAATTTTTCATATTTGTTGCAGTCAATTCCAAGAATCGAAAGGTTACTGTAAGATGCACTCGACTGAAATGCTTAAAGGACAAAATTTAGAAATCTAGGAAACATCCGCACAGTCACGCAGGTTCTTGCAGAACCAGTGTGAAAATGTATCACGAAAGAATACCATATGAATCAGTTGACAAAATATATCATCTCACTTAAGCAAAAATAAAGTAAAGCGAAAGGGACTGTGTCACGTGAACATTTAGCGACGCTTCTGATCGTCGTCCTTCTTGAAGAACTTCTCGTCGATGAGCTTCCAGAGCACAGAGAACATCAGGCCCTGCATACCGTTGGCCAGGATCTTGGTCTTCAGGCCACGGCCGAACAGACCGCCCAGGCCGTCCTCCTTGATGACGCGGCCGAGGGCCTCGGAGTAGGAGATCTTCTCGGTGTTACTCTGCTTGTACACCTTGATCACACGGATAGAGTTGGAGCAAGTGTCCGACACCGCCGAGGCGCAGAAACCGATCACGGCACTACGAGCCAGCTTCTTGGGGGTCTCGTCGTAGCGAGGCAGCACCTCGTTGAGGTAGTTGTACACGAAGAACCAAGGGTAGTGACCCACGAAGGTAGCGGCAGAGGCAGCGATGGCACCCTGGAAGAAGGTACTGGGGCCAGCGGCTCTGAACTTAGTCATGAGCTTCTTCATACCGTCCTTACCCTCCACTTGCCTATACAGTTGTCAATATTTTAAAAGAATGTCAGATTACATTTAGACATCGAAAGTTACGGTGGGGCAGTACGCACATGGTGGTCTTCACAGTATCAATGGGCATGAGCAAGATTCTGAACAACGCAGCGGCAACGGAAGCCGCAACAGTCTTCGCTGCAACAGGCAAATCAGCAGTCGTCTCGAAGGCATCCAAAGCTGCCAGAGTACCAGTGTTAGCGGCAGTGTCACCGAAACGAGAGAGAGGACCCTGGAGAAGGGCTGGTACCAAACCACGATAAAAGCGAGGAATACCGCCATCAGCATACAGAGTCTTGAATGCCTGAGTGGTGGTGGTTCCGTATCTGTACTGGTAGTTGATGGTGGTACGCATCCACATGAGGGAGCAAACGTTAATGGTCATGGCGGCGGCTCCGGCCAGTCCTCCCTGTCCAGCACGCTTGGCGGCCTTCTGCAGGATTGCCCAAGTGTCCAGCTTGGGCTTTTCGGTCTTGGCAGCGTCGCTCATGTTCCAAAAGAGTTCAAAGAATGACAAATATCCTCTCTCGACCAAACAAAAACGATAGTCGTGCTGCTGTGTTAAGATGTTTTATAGCTGAAATATTTGCGTTTGCACTATATATTAGCATTTATAAAACGCATAAATTTGCACTGTACGTACCGCTGCCAGAAACAGTTGATGACGGCTGCTGCTGTTGGGGGTTGCACCCGATCTTCTCGAATCATAGGCAAGATTCGTGAGTATTTCCTACGCTAGTTCATAAGTAATCGATTCAATGGCCGGTGTAAACGATACGCGCTTTGCGCCCTTTTTGGTATGCATGTTCTACTGCTTTGCTCATATAGTAGAACAGTTGTGTTTAATGGCGTTTACTCGTTTCTTGATCATTACCAGGCAAAGATGAAGGCAGAACACCTGAGTGATGCGGCCATCGCGGCCTTCAATTATTCATATTCAGAGCTTGTGAGTGGTTCCTCTGGTATGATCTATGAATCTGACATCGCTGCTGTTGGCGGTCTGCCTAACCTTGAAGGTGATATCAGCGGCAAGATCACCCCGGACACTTCTTTGTTGCAGCAAACTGTCGTGCTGAAGCTCAATGGTGGTCTTGGTACTTCCATGGGTCTTGACAAGGCGAAGTCATTGTTGGAAGTGAAAGGTGGCAACACTTTCTTGGATCTGACTGCCAAGCAGGTCATTGCTATGCGCAAGAAGACCAAAACCCAGGTGAAGTTCATGCTTATGAACAGCTTCAACACTTCCAAGGACACGTTGTCTTTCCTTGCTAAGTACCCTTCTTTGGTGGAAGATCCGA